>Ga0209500_10000588_pt1 | contig 30792 bp, 34 predicted proteins | sample S_140212_EF_Meta_FD_187323 | JGI IMG/M metagenome (GOLD analysis project Ga0209500, IMG submission 187323) | Freshwater microbial communities from Lake Simoncouche, Canada to study carbon cycling - S_140212_EF_MetaG (SPAdes) (version 2) | ecosystem: Environmental > Aquatic > Freshwater > Lake ...
CTTATGGAGATAACGTAAGATACTTTATTTCTTGGGATGAAGCTGGAAAGAGATGGATTGGTAAAGACGATCAACAAAATTCATTCGCTTGGTCACCTGACACTTCATCTTGGATTGCTACAGGCAACTAAGTTAAAGAATTTTTAAAAGGACAGTGACTTATGGCATCACCCAATGGCGGTATTATCGGAGCATTAAATCCAACATCGTTTGGAAAGTGTACTCAAACTATTGCTACCTCATCAACAACAGTCACAACACAACCAGGAACTAGAGTAGTTCAAGCAGCTATTATATCTGGTGGAGGAGGAGGTGGAGCAGGTTTTGTTTCTCAAGGTGGAGGAGGAGGTGGTGGTGCAGGTATTCTAAATTGTTCTTCTATTTCAGTTTGTGGAGCAACATCCTATCCAATTACAATTGGAGCAGGTGGTGCTGGAGGACCTCCAGCAGCCCCAACAGGTCAAGGTTTAGGAGCAGCAGGAACAGTTTCAAGTTTTAGTACTAAATCATCAGGAGGTGGAGAAGCAATTATTACTTCTGCTCAATTAGGTGGTACATCAGGATCACCACAATCTAATATAGGTGGAACAGATACACCATCAAGAGGTGGAGAAGGTGGTGGAGGAGCAGGTAGTGTAGGAACACCTAGTTCATCTCCAAACATAGGAGGAACAGGAGGAGCAGGTTTGGATGTAAGTCCTTCATTTGCAGCACCAATACCTAATTCAGGAATTTATGCAGGAGGAGGAGGAGGAGCAAGTTGGACAACAGGACCAGCATCTCCAGCAGTAGCAGGAGGACCAGGAGGAGGTGGAAATTCTGGAGTAGCAGGATCATCTTTTACAGCAGGATCTGCTGGAACAACTAACACCGGTGGTGGTGGTGGAGGAGGTGGTGGATATTGTGGAGGATCAGGAAATAGAGGAGCTGGTGGGGCCGGCGGTTCGGGAATCGTTATCGTAAAAGAATTAAACAAGGCAAGTGGTGTTTGGAATTTAAAAAGTCAATTTAGTGCACAGAAACAAGGAACGTGGCCAACACCAGGAACAGCCATATCAGTATCAGCAGATTATTTAGTAGTGGCCGGTGGTGGTGGAGGACAAGATGGTAATGGTAACAGAGCAGGAGGAGGTGGTGGAGCTGGAGGATATAGAACATCTTTTCCAGGTGGAACAAAATTAACATTAAGTGGATTTGGGGTATCCTTATCTTATCCAATAACAATTGGAGCAGGAGGAGCAGGAGGAAATGGAGGTATTCCAGGTGTACCTTGTGAAGGTGGAGCAAGAGGAACTGATTCAATATTTTCAACAATTACTTCAACAGGTGGAGGTGGAGGTGGAGGAAATGGTTCATCTAATAAACCAGGTGGATCGGGTGGAGGATCTGGTCATAGAGCATGTGCAGGTGGATCAGGTAACACACCACCAGTAAGTCCACCACAAGGAAATCCAGGAGGAACGTCTCCTGTACCAAGTGGTTTTGGAGGTAGTGGAGGAGGTGGTGCTGGTGGAACTGGAAGTAATCCAACTGGAAGTGGTCCAAGTTCAGGAGGTGGACCAGGAGGAGCAGGTAGTGCAAACAGTATTTCAGGATCACCGGTAACTTATGCTGGAGGTGGTGGGGGTGGAGATTATGGAACAAGTGGAGCATCATCAGGAGGATCAGGTGGAGGAGGATCAGGTGGAAATAAAAGTGGATCAATACAAGCTACAGCAGGTACAGTCAATACTGGAGGAGGGGGTGGAGGACAAAGCAACTGGGATCCACCTGCAGGAGCTCCTCAAGGTTACGGAAAATCTGGAGGATCAGGTATTGTTATTGTAAGAGCACCAGGACCATCAAATATATCTGCAGCTCCAGGAACTAATACAGTTACAACATTACCGGCACCAGCTGGAGGTTGTAAAGTTGCGACATTCACGGTTTCTGGAACACTTACAGTTAGCTAATAATTTTTGTTTACTTTTGAGTAAAAAATATTACTTCTAAAGTAAGAATTATGAATTTACAAAATTACTACTATTATTTTCAAAGCGCATTAACTCCTAGATTTTGTGATGAATTAATTAAATATGGAACTGCACAACAAGAACAATTAGCTCTTACAGGTGGTCAAACTGAAAAAATTAATAAAGGAAAACCACTAGATGATAAAGATATAGTAGATTTAAAAAAAAAACGAGATTCAAATATAGCTTGGTTAAATGATCGTTGGATATATAAAGAAATACAACCATTTATACATCAAGCGAATAGACTAGCTGGTTGGAATTTTGATTGGGATTTTTCAGAGTCATGTCAATTTACTAAATATAAACTAAATCAATTTTACGATTGGCATTGCGATAGTTGGGAAACTCCATACGCAAATAAAGATAATAAAGATACTAATGGTAAAATTAGAAAATTATCAGTTACATGTTCATTATCAGATCCAAAAGATTATGAAGGTGGTGAATTAGAGTTTGATTTTAGAAATATGGATCCTGATAAAAAATCAATTAGAAAATGTGCAGAAATAGCAGCAAGAGGATCTATTGTAGTATTTCCATCACATGTTTGGCATAGAGTTAAACCTGTAACAAAAGGAACTAGATATTCTTTAGTAATTTGGAACTTAGGATATCCATTTAGATAAAATGAATAATATAGAAAGAGGAATAACACCTTTATTTTCAACTCCTTTATATGTAAGTAATTTAAATATTTCTAAAAAAGAAAAAGAATATGTATTAAATTTAGATTACAAAAGAGTAGAATTAAATAACGGATATATATCAAAAAATAATAAAATATTAAATAATAAAATATTAAATAATATCAATAATCAAATTAAAGAACATTTAAATTTTTATACAAATGAAGTTTATAAAATATCTAAAAATATACAATTTTATATAACTTATTCTTGGGCTATGAAACATATTAAAAATGACAAATCACATAAACATTTTCACGAAAATAGTTTAATATCAGGTGTTGTATATTTTAAAATACCTGAAAATTCAGGAAATATAACTTTCTATAAAAAAGATTCTACTATTAATGAAATATCACCATTAATAAGATTAAACTATTTAGAATGGGGATTGTTTAATTCATATAAATGGAATTTAAATTTAAAAGAAAATATGATTATTTTATTTCCATCTTCTTTAGAACATGATACAGAAAAAAATAACTCTAATGAAGAAAGATATTGCATTTCATTTGATACTTTTATAAAAGGAAAGATAGAAATGAATAATAAACAATTAAAAATAAACTAATGGCAAAAACGGATCAATTAAACTCAAGTATATATTTTAGTTCACCTGTATATTCTATAGAAATTCCAGAATGGGTAGAGGATACTAATAAAGTTTGTGATAAATATATTAAAGAAGCTAAAAAGAATAATATTAAAGCTATTAAAGAACGTGAAAAGAAATTTGGTAAAAAAATAGGTGATCATGGAATGAGTTATCATTCTACAACATTAGTAGGTGATCCTGCTTTAAAAGAATTACAAGATTATATAGGTTCAACTTCATGGAATGTTTTAGATCATATGGGTTATGATTTAACTAATTATGAATTATTTTGGACGGAGTTTTGGGTACAAGAATTTGGAGAAAAAGGTGGTGGTCATCATGAGGGACATATTCATTACGATAATCATATATCTGGCTTTTACTTTTTAAAGTGCTCTGATAAAACTTCAATGCCAGTATTTCACGATCCAAGACCTGCTAAACTTATTACACAGTTACCATTAAAGAATGAAACTGATATAACTTTAGGAACACATCAAATTCACTATAAACCAAAACCTGGAACAATGATATTCTTCCCTGCTTACATGGAACATCAATATGTGGTTGATGATGGAGTAGAGCCATTTAGATTTATCCATTTTAATTTACAAGCTGTAAGAAGAATGATTACTGATACAGTAAGAACACAAACTAAAAAGGAGAAAAAATGAGTTTTAAAAAAGATAAGTATGTAATTATTAAAGAAGCAATATCAGAAGATTTAGCTAAATTTTGTTATGATTATTTTATGATGAAGAAACAAGTAGCTAGAACAATGTTTGATAATAAATATATAAGTCAATTTACAGAATATTTTGGTGTATGGAACGATCAACAGGTTCCTGATACTTATTCACACTATTCTGACATTGTAATGGAAACATTACTTGTCAAATTACTTCCAGTAATGGAAAAAGAGACATCTCTTAAATTAAACCCAAATTATTCTTATGCTAGGATTTATAAAAAAGGAGATGTCTTACATAAACATAAAGATAGATTTTCATGTGAGATTTCTACAACTATGCATTTAGGCGGAGGTTGTTGGCCTATATATTTAGAACCAGATGCTTCATTAGGAGGAGTTGATGAAAAGACTGGTAACTATAAAGCATCTAAATCTAAAGGTGTTAAAGTAATGTTACAACCTGGTGATATGTTAGTTTATAGAGGAAATGAATTAGAACATTGGAGAGATAAATTATCTTTTGATGATTGTGGTCAAGTATTTTTACATTACAATAATGTTGAAACTAAAGGGTCTAAAGAAAATATATATGATCGTAGACCTCATTTAGGACTTCCAGCTTGGTTTAAAAAATAGTATAAATTCATAAATTTTTGTATATAATGGCACAATATGCCATTAACAAAACTTACATTTCAGCCTGGCTTAGATACATTAGACACCGAAACTGGAGCAGAAGGACGTTGGGTCGATTGTGATAAGATAAGATTTAGGCAAGGTCTTCCTCAAAAAATAGGTGGTTGGACTAAATATAGCAATAGCTATTATGTAGGAGTAGGAAGAGCTTTACTTAATTGGTATGATTTAGCAGGGGCTCGTTATACTTCTTTAGGAACTGATCGTAAAATATACGTCAATCAAGAAGGAACGAATGCTGATATTACTCCAATTCGTCAAACGAATAGTGCTATAAGTTGTTTTAGTACAGTTATTTCTAATGCGAATGTAACTGTAAAGCAGACTAATCATAATGCTCTTGATGGTGATTTTGTTACTATCTCTAACGTATCAGTAGCTAATGTTGGTGGTATTTCAAACGTTTCTCTTACTGGTGAATTTGAAATTCAAAGCATAACTAATGTTGATGCTTATGTTATATTAACGAATACAGCTGCAACTTCTACAGTTACTGCAAATGGAAATGCTACAATTCAATATCAATTAAATATAGGTCCTTCTCTTCAAACTTTTGGATATGGATGGAACGCAGGCCCTTGGAATGGTGCTCAAGGATGGAATAATCCAGCGATTACTTCTACAGTTGAAATAGATTTAAGAAACTGGTCAGTTAATAACTGGGGAGAAGATTTAATTATAACTCAATTAAATGGATCAACTTATTTATGGGATACTTCTGCTGGTTTTACGAATAATAGAGCTACAATAATAGCAAATGCTCCTACAACTTCTACATTATCAGTGGTTGCAACTGATGCTAGAATATTAGCATGTTTTGGAACAGAGACAACAATTGGAAATACAGCAACTCAAGATAAACTATTTATTCGTTGGTCTGATCAAGAAAATTATAACGAATGGACACCTAATGTAATTAATACAGCGGGTTCTCAACGTATAGCTGGTGGTAGTGAAATAAGATCAGCTAAACCTGCTAAAGGAACTATTTTAGTATGGACTGATACAGCACTTCACTCTATGGCGTATATAGGTCCTCCTTTTATTTATGGATTTAGGCAACTCGGTAACGATTGCGGAGCTGTAAGTTTAAATGCGACTATTATAATAAATGATATAGCATATTGGATGGCGGATGGACAATTCTTTAGATATGCTGGAACAGTTCAAGAAATAGAATGTCCAGTTATTAATCATGTATTTGATGATATTAATAAAGTTCAATACTCACAAGTTTATTGCGGATCTAATTCATTTTACTCAGAAGTAACTTGGTATTATTGTTCTGCAAACTCTGATCAAATAGATAGATATGTTGTGTTTAATTTTGGAGAAAATTCTTGGTACTTTGGAACGATTGAAAGAAGTATTTATCAAGATAATGCTGTAACTGAATTTCCTGTAGGTGGAACTTATTTTCCTAATAGTACTGCTAACACAATTAGTACAATTAATGGTCTAACTTCAGGTCGTACTTTACTTTATAATATAGAAGATGGTGTTAATGCTGATGGAAGTGCTATTGTATCTTACATAGAATCAGGTGATGGTGATATAGCAGATGGAGAAGAATTTAGTTTTATAGATAAAATAATACCTGATTTTAAAAGTCAAGTTGGTAATGCTACGATTACTTTAAGAACAAGAGATTATCCAAACGATACAAAATATGAAAGTACGAATGTTGTAGCTAATTCTACGACTAGGTATAGTAGTGTTAGAGCTAGAGGTAGACAAGTTGCTATTCGAGTACAAACTAATAATTTAGGAGATAACTGGAGATTTGGTACTCTTAGAGTAAATGTGAATGCTGATGGAAAAAGATAAATATAAAATAAGACTAGCTCGTATCTCTGATGCTGTAAATATACGGGAATTACTTAAAACATGGTTAAAAGAAGCACCTTTTAACTTTGGAAATGCTAATAATAAAAAAAGCCTTGAAAATATTATATTTTACATTAGAAATAGTTTTGTTATAGTAGTAGAATACGATAATATTATTGTAGGAACATTAGGCGCTACAATAGACGAAACGTGGTATAGTGATAAAAAGTTTTTAAGAACTATATGGCTTCATGTGAATCCACGTTATCGAAACTATAGTGTCTTTCGTTCAATGATGGTCGTATTGAAAGAATATGCAAAAGCAAATCGTTTAACTGCGATTTGTGAAATATTCCAAGGAAAAGAAGTAGCACGTAAACATGTTGCTTTTTTAAAACTTGGATTTGACGTAATTGGAGGAACTTATATAATCAATGGGTAGTATTTTTAAACCATCAACAACTGTAGTACAGGCACCACAACAATCTACAACTACATATGATATTCCTGCTTATTTTAAAGAAATTCAAGAAAAAACTTTAAGACGTGCTGACGTTGAAAGTCAACAACCATTTCAAGCTTATACAGGTCAACGTATAGCTCCGCTTACTGCAACAGAACAACAGGCGGGTGATATTTATAGTCAACAAATTTTACCACAAGCAGGTCAATTAGCTGCTATTGGTGCACAAACATTTACACCAGCGATGGCACAACAATATATGAATCCTTATGAGAATCAAGTTGTGACAAGTGCGTTAGGTGATGTAGAGAGAGCATATCAAGGTCAACAACGAGCTTTATCAAGTCAAGCTATAGGAGCAGGCGCATTTGGAGGTGGTCGTGAAGGAGTTCAACGTGGTGTATTAGGTGGAGAATATTTAAGACAAGTAGGAGATGTATCAGGAAGATTACGTCAAGCAGGATTCGAGTCAGGTGCTCAAAGATTTGCGGCTGATAGAGCTTCTCAATTAGGATCTTCTCAAGCTCAACTTGCTTCTCTTGCAGGTGCTTCATCGGGACTTGCTCAATTTGGAGGTCAAGAAAGAGGAATACAACAAGCTGGATTAACTGAAGCATTTAGAGATTTCGTAGAAAAACAAGGATTTGAACAAAATCAAATTAATCAAGTTATTGGTGCATTAGCAGGGGCTCCAATTAGAAGTTACGGAGAAGAAAGAACAGGTTATACTTCTACACCAATGCAAGGTCCAAGTCCATTTGGTCAAGTTACAGGAGCTTTAGGAGCAATTGGATCTATTTATGCAATGTCAGATATAGCTTTAAAAAATAATATAAATCTAATTGGAAAATCTCCATCAGGTATTAATATATATACATTTAATTATAATGGTGATGATAAAGTTTATCAAGGTGTTATGGCTCATGAAGTACCTCATGCTTCTATCTTTAATACAGATGGATATTTAATGGTAGATTATTCTAAAGTAGATGTTGAATTTAAAAGAGTTAATTAAATGGAAGAAGATAAAAAAATTGAAGTATATACGGGTGATGGATTATCTAATACAGTTCCCACTTCTACTATTGAAGAAGTAAAAGCAGGTACAGTATTAAAAGGTGAAGATGCTTTAAGATCACAAGTTCAAGCTGATCAAGAAACACAAGCAGCAGTTGAAAGAAATAAAGAAGAAGATAAAGGATTTACTGGAACTCTTTCAGATTTTGGAAGTTATGTAGGTAAATCTTTAAAGAACTTTGCAACTGACTTTCCTAATAGAATAGAAGAAACTTATAATGATCCTAAGAGAAGATTTGCTCTTATGCTATCTTTAAAAACTATAGATGAAGCTTCTCGTTATAAACCATTAACTGAAGCTAGAAGTCCATTAGGACAAATAGCTAAAAACGTAACTGATGTAATTTCTGAAGATGTAGCTCAAAGACAAAAAACAAGAAAATTAGATATAGAAGAAGTAAAAGCTATGGCATCTATGAAAAAAGCATTACAAGGTCCTAATAGAATGTATGCTTCTCCAGCTGAAAAAGCTATGGAAAAAGATATTGAGAATTTTCAAAAAAATGAAGATGTAAGATTTACTGGAAAAAATGCATTAGAAGCAAGATTTGATTTAATGAAAGCTGCAGCAACTAAAGGTCAAACACTTCCGACAGGACTTGTTCAGGATGCTTTACTTCCAGTAAAAGAAGTTTTACTTTTTTTAAAACCTGAAGATCAAAATAAATATAATCAATTATTAAGTGATTATGCGGGTAAAGATATTAATGCAATGAATATGAATGATCAAGTTGTATTTCAACAACAATTAAATTCTCTTACAACTCAGGCGGCAATTGGATATGCTAAAAATTTATATCCAGTATCAGAAAAAGATTTAGATCAATTATTTAAAGGATTTGGTAGTGGAAAATTAACAGGTGAAGCTTTAACAAGATTAATAGCTTCTCAAAAAGCTACTGATGAATTTGCTGATTTAAATGCTAAGACATATTTTGATCTTCTTAAAAAAGATCCAGGAAATCTTCAAGCTAAACTTGATTCAAGAAAAATGTCAGAAGCTCAATTAAAAGAACAAAATGAAAAATTAGTTAATCCTGAAATACTTAAAAAATTATATGGTATAGATGATCCTAAACAAGCTACTAATTTTCAATTATCTACAGCTAAATATTATAAAGAAATATCTCCAACAATTCCTAAAGATAAAGATATTAATTTATATTCTATTATAAAAGAAAATAGAGAAAAAGATGTAATTCAGCAAAAACAAATAGGAGAACAAATTTTAAAAGAATACAATCAAAGTAGAAAACCGGTAAAATAAAATGGCTGAATTTACTCAAGAAGAAGTTTCTACTATAGAAAGACTTGTAGGAGAAGGTGGATACTCCGTTCAAGATGCTCAAGATTTACTTAAAGGTAAAAAAACACCTCAATCTATATTTGAATTAAAATCTCAAGGACTTAGAACTATAACTGATGATTCAAATAATTTAGACGGATTTGATAAAAAATTAGGAATAGATACTTTAAAAAAATTAGAAAAAGGAACTGATATACAATATCCTACAAGTGCAGATGGTTCAGGTATTATTATTACAGATCCAGATACTTATGTAATGAATACACTTGCTCCTAGTTATTGGGATCAAGTAAAAGCAAGAGGAATAAGAACTGATAAAGGTTTATCAGCAGGAAATAGAGCTGCTTTAAGTTTTGGATTTTCAGAACCACAATTTTTAATACCTAATACTAAAAAATTAATTATAGATGATTTATCTAAACAATTTCCTAAAGAAGAAATTGATAAATATAAAGATAATATTAAAGTACAAATTGCTGATGTAGGATATGGAGGATTAAAAAGTGATGCTTTAATTTATAAAATTCCTAAAGAATTAGGCGGAGATAATTATTTTCGTACAGTAAATAAAGAAGGACCTGATTTAGGTGATATTCCTTCTATATCGGGTGATGCTATTCCATTTACTTTATCTACATCGGGAGCGATAGCTGGAAGTACAATATCTCCAGTTATAGGAACAGCTGGCGGAGCTGGATTTGGAGAAGCTTCTGGAGAATTTATAAAATTAATGGCTGGTAGAAAAGCTTTTGGACTTCAACCTGATTTAAGTGATGAACAGTTTATGGAACTTGCTATTAAACAATCTTTAAAAAAAGGCGCAGTATCAGGACTTACTATGGGTGCTTTTCAAAAAGTAGTTCCTTATTTAGTTTATTACTCACGAAGATTTGATGTTCTTGGATCAGGAGAAGAATATTTATCTAAACATTTAACTAATACTATAGTTGGTTTAGAAAAAGAAGTTAAAGAAAAAGGAGTTGAAGCTATTTTTAATAAAGAATTATTAGATACAGTTGCTGCTGCTAGACAAAAATTACTTGATTCTGGAATTCCTGCAGAACAAATTGATCAATATCTTGCTATTAATATTCAAAAAGCCATACCTCAAAGTAAAGTATTTCAAAATTTATCAGCTCAAGAAAGAGAAAAAATTGGTCAGTTACTAGGAAAAAATGAAGTTATTGCAAAAGATATAGAAAGTAAAGTTACTTCTGAATTAACTGGAATTAATGATCTTACTGAAGGAGGAATGAATAAAGCTAAAGATAGAATAAAAACTCAAGCTGAAACTATAGTAATAGGAGAACAAGCAAATGCTGATAAAAGTGTTGCTGCTAATCAATTATTAAGAGATAAAGAATTTAAAAATTTAAATTTTAGTCCTAGTCAAACTTCTTTAGATGATTTTGGATTTTACACATCTAAATTAATAGAACAAGTTAGAGAAAGAATGAGTACACTAAATACTCAAATAACTAATTTTTCTAAAAAAAATCCAGAGATAACTAGGGTAGAATTAGACTTATCAAAAGATAATTTAAAGACATGGAGAAGAATATTATCAGAAGGTAAATTTGATGAACCTAAAAAATTTGAAATTCAATCATTAAAATCTATTCCTAAAAATGCAACTGATGCTGAAAAACTTGCTATAGAAGCTGAAAATAAAATTATTGCAGGTACTAATAGACAAAAAGAATTATTTAGAACACCTGAATATCAACAAACTTTTAATATATTAAAAGATTTACAAAAATCTTTTTCTAATAAAGATTTTTTACAAAATTTAACTTATGGTGATGCAAAAAGAACTTTAAGTATTTTAAGAAATTTAGAACAACAAAATTTAGAAAATCCTAAATTATTAGGTGGTATAAGATTATTAAAAAGTAATATAAAAGATGCTATTTCAACTGTAGAAAATAAACCTGGAAATGAGTTATTAAAAAACTTATCAGATGAATGGACTCAATTAGATTTTGGATTTAAAAATAGTTCTCTTCAAGATATAGCAAGTGTTATTGGAAGTAGAGCTACACCTGCTGTTGTAAGATCAGCAAATTTACAATCTGAAAAAATATTTACTAATATTATGGGTGATAATATTAATGCTAGAGCTAATTCTAAAGCATTAGGAGATATATTAAAAAATGAAAATTTTACAAATAAAGATAAATTTAAATCTTCTTTATTTAAATTTTACCACGATACAGTAGTTAAAGGTTCAGAAGAAGCTGGAGTAGCTAAAATGACTCATGGTGAATTTATGGAAAAATATGGAAGTAATTTTAAAAACATTTTAGGAGATGATTTATTTAATCAATTTAAGAAAGGACCTGGTTTTGCTCAACAACAAGTAGAAAAATATGTTGCTGAAAAAGTTGATTTAGTTAAGAATGGAAGTAAAATACTTCCAGGTCTTGGATTAGATATTAAAAATTGGACACCAGATAAAATAGTAGAAGCTATTATACAAAAAGGACCTACTACAGATGTTAATGTTTTAAAAAAAGCTTTTGGATCTGAATATTATAAAGATGTTCAAACTGCTTTTTTAGAAAATATGTATGGTAAAACTAAAGGTAGATTTGGTCAATATGAAGCTTTTGATGGAGTTAGATTATTACAATATTTAAAAGATAATAAAGGAATCATAGAAAAATTTATGGGTAAAGAATTTTATGATGTCCATAAAGATTTAGGTAAAGCTTTAACTTTATTACAACAACCAGAAAGAACGGCCACAGGAGAAGGATTAACAGGAGCTGCTAATAAAGCTGGATTATTTATTGATATGATTTATGGTCCTTTGAATCATAATAGATTAGTTGTTAATAGATTAGGAAGAATTTATGATTCTATAGATGGATCTGGAAAACAATTAGATAAAGTTTTAAATTATAAAAGTTTTATAGAACAAGTTAAAAAACAATTTATTGGCGGAAATTATCCAAAATGGCTTGATGATTTAAGTCCAGCACAACAATCTACTTTTATGTCTAAATTAACAGCTAGTTTAGATCAATCTAAATTAGGACAAGTTGTAAAAGAAGTTGCTGGTAGAACTAGACTTATTCAAGCTGGAGAAAAAATTGAAAAAGGTGCTGAAAAATTTAAAGAAATTTCTACTAAAATAATTCCAGAAAAATATCAAACTAGAAAAGCTATGGGACTTACTCCTATATTAATTGATAAATATTTTGAAGAAGGAACAGTAGATCCTATGATTGGAACTTCTAATAAAAGAGCAGGTCAACCTTATATAATACAACCACCAGAAGCTGTATCTAAAGGAGTACAAAAATTATTAGGAAAAGCTATAAGTGGAGTTATTGATGGAACATTAAAAGGAGCAAAATATATTTTTGGATCTGAAGGTAAACTTAAATATAAAGAACCTGAATTTGAAAAAATAAAACAATTAAGAAAAGAAGCAAAATGAAAATAAATAAAAGAAAAAGATCAACTTATAATAAAGCAGATATAGCTACTATAAGAATTGATAATCATGAAAAATTATGTCGTATCATGCAAAAAGAAACGTGTGCTAAAATAGATAATATTTGTTTTAGAATAAAACGTTTAGAATATATTTTAATAACATCAGCTGGAGGAATAATCGTAGGATTAGCTTCTTTAGTTATAATGTTATTAAATAAATGATAAAAAAAAATATCGGTTGTTACTGCGAAAATATAGCAATCTGTTGGCTTCAAGAACAAAATTACTTTGTATATAAAGGGTGTCAAACTCAATCAGCTATAGATTTAGTAGCCGTGGATCCTAAAACTTTAGAAACGATACTTATAGATGTTAAAATAGTTTCAAGAAGAAAATCAGGAAAAAAATCAGGAACTGAAATAGGAAGAATGGCAAGAGTAAATAATAAAAAAATTTTTATTTTAAAAGTAGATTTAAAGACAAAAAAGTGTAGAATAGTCCAAAAAAGATTATTATGGACTACGAAGAAATTAAAGCACGCATAAAAAAACATGAAGGCTTTGTGCCTAAAATGTATCTTGATTCTTTAGGAAAAGCCACTATTGGCTATGGTCATTTAGTTACACAAAAAGACAACTTTCAAGAAGGCGTAGAATATAGTATAGAAGAACTAGAAGAAGTATTTAATGAAGATTTTAATAAAGCTGTAGAAGGAGCTAATGAATTAACTTCTAGTTTAGGTTTAGTTTTAGCTACAGTAAAAGGAGTGATAATAGAAATGGTATTTCAATTAGGTAAAACTGGTGTAAGTAAATTTAAAAAGTTTTTTGAAGCTTTAAATAATCAAGATTATAATGAAGCTGCAAATCAAATGCTTGATTCAAATTGGCATAAACAAACGCCAAAACGTTGTGAAGAATTATCAAATATAATAAGGAGTTGTGTATAATGTTACAAATGTTAGGAGCAGTTGCACCATTAGCTAAAATACTATTTAGTACAATAGAAAAATCGGTACCAGATAAAGATTTACAAGCTAAGTTAAAAGCTGATTTACAAACGCAGTTATTACAATCTAATACACAAGAATTACAAGCGGCTGCTAGAATTATAGAAGCTGAAGCTAAAGCAGGTTGGTTTGCATCATCATGGAGACCATTACTTATGTATGTACTTATATTTATATTAATATGGAATTATATATTTGGTCCAATAGTAAAATTCTTTTTTGGTGCAGCTATTACTATTGATCTTCCAGGGGATGTTTGGACTTTACTCCAAATAGGTTTAGGAGGGTATGTCGTAGGACGATCAGCTGAATCAGTTGCCAGAACTATGGCAAATAAACCTAAAGAATAATTATGAGTAGTGAATTTAAAGTAAGTGATCAAACACAAGTATCTTTACCAATTAAAAATATTGTAGCTATTGTATCTGCTATCGTTGTTGCAGTCTGGACTTATTTTGGAATTGTTGAAAGATTAAATAGATTAGAAACTAATGAAAAATTAATGGCACAAGATTTATTAAAGAAAGCTGAACAAACTCCTAAGAACCAAGAGATGTATATGTTGATTGAGTATCAAGCTAAATCAATTGATAAACATTCTAAACAATTAGAAGAAAATGTGCACACTAAAGTTCTTATAGCTCAATTAGAAAAAAAAGTTGATAAATTAGAAAAAGAATTAGATACATTACGGGGTAAGTAATGGGTGAAATAATATTTGCTTTATTAATGTTCCTTAATGGTAATCTTGAAAACTATTCTCCAAAAAATAATCTTGCTGATTGTTTAGAACAAAAACGTAAAGTTGAAAGAGATGGAAATCCAAATTCAACTCAATGGCAATGTAAACAAATTGAAGCGGTTATAGAAGTAGATAAGCACGGAGTTAAACGTATTAAAGAAATTAAGAATTAAGCAAATAGTTGCTTCCACTTATCTCCGGTTATTTCGTCAGCTAGTTTTTTCTTATTATTTAATACTTGAATAATCTTTTCATCTAAAGTATTAGGACACACAAAGTCTATATAAGTAACTTTATCTTTTTGACCTATTCGGTGTGCTCTATCTTCAGATTGTAGTCTTACTTCCATATCATAAGTATTATTAAAGTAAATTACAGTTTTAGCATTAGTTAATGTTATACCGTAACCACCAGTTCTAGGTTGACCTACGAAAAATCTTATTTCTCCACTTTGAAAATTCTTAACTATCTCTTGTCTCTCTTCAGATTCAGTATCACCAAAGAAAGTTGCAACTTTACTAGCTCCATATACTTTAGCTATTGAATCACGGATCAATTTAATTGAGTTTCTATAAGTAGCCCATATAATTATATTACCTTGTGTCTCTTCAATAACATCTAATAGTTCTTGTATACGAGGATTTTCACCTTCTATTACTTCTTCAGTTCCATTATCATATTTAATAAAACCACATAATATCTGCTGTAATCTTAAAATTCGTGTGATTATAAGAGGAGCAGACACTATCTTTTCACGTTCAAGCTCTACTATAGCTCTCTTTTTTAAAGTCACATACATTCGTTTCTGCTCTGGAGTCATTTCTATATGTCTTATTACTTTTACTTTAGGAGGTAAATCTAAACACTCTTCCTTAGTTACTCTAAAACTATATGGCTTTAAAATTTCTTGAAGTTCTTCTAATCTTTGATAACCTACTACTTCATCAAAAGTATGAGTAGTTAATCTTCTTCTTCTAATTACACAAAAGGTATTACGATAAGCATAAAAACTATTTTGTAATATGTATGGATCTAAAAAATGCATTTGAGACCATAAGTCTAACGGACCTTGGGTCACTGGAGTTCCAGTTAATATTCTTCTATATTTTGCTAGTTTATATAATTTATGACAATTTTTAGTTCTTCTCGCAGTTCTATTCTTTATATTAGAACTTTCATCTATTACAAAAAATGATTTACCTGTATTTAATAGTCTATGAACATAGTTCTTTCCTTTCTCTGTAGATAGAGCTTCTATATTAATTACGAAAAATCTTAACTTATTACTTTCTTTTAAAAACTCAACTAGATTATCTATATTAGAAATAGTTTCAGCAGGAGACCATATCTGAAGTCTTGTAAATTCTCTTACATCATCTGGCATATGAGTTTCATATTCAGAAGCTATCCAGTTACGATATACACCTTTAGGTGCCGCTATTACAACGGTGTCAATACTTCCTTTACGAAATAAATAAGCAATATTATCTATTATAACTTTAGACTTACCAGTTCCTTGTTCCATAAAAAGAGCATAGCTCTCTTTATCTTTACTAATCATAAAAGCATCAAATTGATGTTTGTATGGTTTAGTTTTAAATTTGTATTCTACAAAATCTTTTTCATCAACAAATTGTACTTGCATATAAAACTTTCTGTTTTCTAATTTAATTTTTTAAAATATAAACTTTTTAAGTATAAAGTAAATCAAAAAAAGAAAGGAAAAGAAATGGCGAAAGTGTTTATAGTGCAAGAAAATCCAAATGTAAATGTTCTTGCAGCCGGTAGGTATGGCGAATTAATTGCTTTACTAAGACCGTATAAGCAAATAACTTTTTCATCTGATCCTGTTGTACGTTTAATGAAACAGAAATTAAAAGATTTTAATGATTCTGATTTTTTACTCGCAATGGGAGATCCTGTAGCTATTGCAATTGCATCAATAGTTGCCTCTGATATAAATAATGGTAGACTAAAAATACTCAAATGGGATAGAGAGCATAGAGCTTACTATCCAGTTGAGATAGATATTTATAATAACAGAAAGGAGAATGAAGACTATGTCGGATAAATGGATATTTGACGCCGTAGAAAAGCATAAGAAAAAGAAAACTTTACCAAAAGGAGGACTAGAAATAGTTACTGCTATTGGTAATAAATTAATAGAAAAAAAGAAAGTTCTTGAAAAAGAGGAAGAAAGATTAAAAGTCTTAAAATCTGAAATTCGAGAAATAGAAGAAAAAGAATTACCTGATGCTATGGCATCGTGTAATAATATGACTAGATTTGATCTTGCAGATGGAAGTCAAATTGTAGTTAAAGACGAACTATTTTGTTCTATACCAGATGATAAAAGAGCAGGTGCTCTTAAATGGTTAGAAGAAAATGGTCATGCTGAACTAATTAAACATGATGTTAAAGTTAGTTTTGCAAAAGGAGAGTACGATGAGGCTGATAAACTTATAGGACTTCTTAATAAAAATTTTAAGAATATCCCGTATGAAGAAAAGTCGACCGTGCATCCTGGTACATTAAAAGCTTTTGCTAAAGAAAGATATTCTTTAGGTGAAACATTACCTGAACAATATTTTAGTGTGTACGAAGCCAGTATAGCAAAAGTAAAACTCGGAAAGGAGAAATAATAAATGGCTGAAGTAAAACAAGTAGTAAAGAAACCAGCAAGTAATGGATCTCTAGTAGGTAACATTAATGCTGATTTAATTCTGAAAAATGCCGGTAAAGGATTACAGAATGTCACTAACGATGATATTACAATTCCTAGACTAGCTATAGTTCAGTCAGGTTCACCTCAAAGAAAGAAAAAAGATGAAAAGTATATTGAGGGAGCTGAAGAAGGTATGATTTTTAATACTGTTACTAATACTGTATATGGTAACACTATTGAAGTTATTCCTTGTGGATATAGAAAAACCTATGTAGAGTGGGTACCTAGAGAAGATGGTGGCGGATTAGTAGCAGTTCATGATATGAAACCTGCTAATACTAAAACTGATCCTAAAACTAGAAAATCTTTATTAGGTAAAAATCAAATAGTTGATACTGCAGAACACTTTGTGCTTCTTCAAAAAGAAGATGGTACACATGAACCTGCTGTATTAAATATGACTTCTAGTAATCTTTCAGTTTCAAGAAAGTGGAATACACTTCTTAAAATGAAAAAGATTAATGTTAAAGGTCAAACTATTGATCCACCTAGTTTTCTATATAAATTTAATCTTTCTACTGTTCAAGCTGAGAATGACTTGGGTAGTTGGTTTAAATATAAAATAGAAGAAATAGGTCAAATTGATAGTAAAGATGTATTTAGTCAAGCTGAAGGTCTAGCTGAATCAGTGGACAAAGGCAAAGTTAAAGCATCTGAACCTGTAGAAGTTGATCAACCTGTAACTGATGATTCTGACGATAACGAAGAAGCACCTTTTTAAGCTATGTTGTCTGACGATTTCTTTAATGTATTTCCAGGTCTAACTCGTGCTTATGGTAAATTTACCATTACTCAAACTAAAGGAGTTAAGCTTGACGGATTTGGAAATACTATTAGAGAACCTTATACAAAAGATTTATGGAAATTACACCTAGAAGGTAAAATAGGTCTAGGTGTAGTTCCAATAAATGAAGAAAGTAAGTGTAAATGGGCATGTCTTGATGTAGATGATTATGCCGGTGTAGATTTAGAAAAAATTTCAAAGTCATTTGTTAAAAAGAATTTAATTATATGTCGTTCTAAAAGTGGAGGAGGGCATATTTTTTTATTTTCTAAAAACTTTATTCCAGCAACTCATATGATTAAAAAATTAAAAGAGATTGCTAAAGCATTTGGATTCAATAAATATGATTTAAGACCATTACAAGATAAAATATTAACTAAAGAAGATGTGGGTAATTGGCTTAACATGCCTTATTTTGGAGGAGTTGAAACTGAACGTTATGCTTTATATGATGGTAAAGTATTATCACCAGAAAATTTTATTAAATGGGTTCACAAATTTTCAGTAGAAAGTTTAGATGAAATTGATTTAAGTTTTATAAAAAAATTAGATAATTCTGAAGATAAACTTCCAGGAGGACCTCCTTGTTTACAACATTTATTAGCTTCGGGTGGAATAAGTGAGGGCGGAAGAAATAATGGATTATTTAATTTAGGAGTTTATTTAAGAAAAAAAGATCCAGAGAATTGGGAAGAAGAATTAGAAGATTATAATGAAAAATATTTAATACCTCCTCTTAAACCTAGAGAATTTACTAATACATTAGAGAGTTTAAAAACTAAAAATTATAATTATAGATGTAGTGAATCACCTATTAACTCTGTATGTAATAGACCTAAGTGTATTACATGTAAATTTGGAATTAATGATAATGGAGAAATGCCATCACTTAATGGAATAACTAAAATATTAACTGATCCTCCTACTTACTATTTAACTTTAAACGAAAAAAGAATTGGTCCATTAGAAAGTAATCATATCTACAGTTTTTTAGATTTTAAAAAAGTAGTATTTGAAAATATTAATATGTTACTTCCTAAAATTAATGAAAAGTTGTGGGTAGAAACTATTAATGATTTAATGCAAAGACTAGAAGAAGTAGATGCTCCAGCTGATTCAAGTAATAAGGGTAGATTATATGAATTATTAGAAAGATTTTGTACTGGATCAAGTTCATCTACTGAACCTGAAGATTTACTTAGAGGTAAAGCTATTATATTAGAAATAAATACAGAGTTTAGAATTAATGATTTTATGGAATTTTTAGATAGACATAGATTTAAAGAATTTAAATTACATGAAATAACTGCTTATTTAAAAAATTTAGGAGCTAATCATATAGGTAGAAAGATTAAAGGAAAGTTTGTAAACGTATGGTCTATTAAAAATTTTCAAACTCAAACTGAAGAATTTAAACAACCAAATATAGAAAAGGAAGCATATGAATAAACAACAAGCTATAAATATATTACTTGATCATGCTAATAAAAAGGAAGTAAATAACGATGCTTTAACTTCTGCAATTTTATTTTTAGAAAATGATAGAGATAAAAATAAAATAGATAATCAAGTTCAAGTAAAAGGGGTTGAATTATCTCTAAGAAAGGGATCATGATTCTTTTCTTTGATACAGAAACTAATGGACTTTGGCGTAGAGATTTAAAATCAGATCATCCAGAACAACCTCATCTTGTTAGTTTAGCAGCTCAACTTTGTGATAATAAAGAAAAGGTAGTATCTCAAATATCTTTTAGAATACAACCTAGTCATATACCATTTGATATTCCTAAAGAAGCATCTGATATACATGGAATAACTACAGAGGAAGCTGAAAGTACAGGCATACCAACAAAGTTAGCTTTAGAAGTTTTTTCAGAACTATTAGGTCGAGCTGATACTTTAGTAGCTCATAATACAGCTTTTGATTTACAAATAATAGAAAGAGCATTTAATGTGTTTCATATGAAATTTAAAAAGCCAGATAATATTTTTTGTACAATGATGATGGCAAAAGATCAAATGAAACTACAAGGTAAGTATAAAGATTATAAATTTCCTAAATTACAAGAATGTCATGAGTTCTTTTTTAGTGTAGGTTATCATGATTGGCATGATGCTTTAACTGACGTGAACGTATGTCGTATGATTTACTTTCATATGATGAATTTAAAAATAGAGAACGTATCTCCTAGAGAAATACCTAATGAACTTTTAAAAAAAATTGAAGGAGAGAAATATAAAAATTTAACTAATTTTTTAAAGAGTATGGATACAACTAAATTAAATACTTGGGAATTAGAATTTTGTAATAGTGTAATTGAAAAGTTAAATAAATCTGAAGAACATATTTTATTATCCAATAAGCAACATCAAGTATTAGTTAATATTCATAAAAAACATGGACAATAAAACTTTAAAGATATTTGGAAGTCCTGGTACTGGTAAGACAACAGAACTATTAAAAATATTAGAAGAAAAAATAGCAGAAGGATATAAAGCAAATAGAATTGGATTTTTTTCTTTTACACGCAGAGCTATTAAAGAAGCAAGATCAAGAGTTATTAAAAAATTTAAATTATCAGAAGATGATTTAGAATATTTTAGAACTATACATAGTCTATGTTATAGAGCATTAAATATTAATAGTGGTCAAGTATTTAAAGGAGAACGTATAAAAGAATTTAGTGAATTAGTAAGAGTAGAAATGACCGGAGTATCAGAGGAAGATAATTCAGGACTTATTATTGGAAGTAAAAAAGGTGATTTATTATTATTCTGTGACGAGGTAGCTAGATCAAGTGAAAGAGATTTAAAATCAGTATGGAAAGAATTAGAGTGTGAACACTCTTGGGAAGAGCAAGACTATTTTAGTAAATCATATTCTAATTTTAAAAAAACTAAAAATCTTCTTGACTTTACAGATATGTTAGATGTATTTTTAGAACAAGAGTATGTACCTGATTTAGATATAGTATTTGTAGATGAAGCACAAGACTTAACTATTAAACAATGGAAAGTAATAGAAAAATTAACTAAGAATTGTAAATTGAGATATATAGCAGGTGACGATGATCAAGCTATTTATAAATGGTCAGGCGCTGACGTAACTAATTTTTTAAATATAAAAGGTGAAGTTAAAGTTCTTCCTAAAAGTCATAGACTTCCTAAAGTAATTCATAAACTAGCTTGTAATATTACTAATAGAATTTCATTAAGACAATCTAAAGAATGGACTTCTAAAGATGAAGAAGGAAGTATAACTGAAATATCTTCTATAGAAGAAGTAGATATGACTTCAGGAGAATGGTTAGTATTAGCAAGATCAGGATATCAATTACATAGAGCTGAATCTTATTGTAAACGTATGGGTTGGTTTTATGAAAGAGGATATCAAGAATTTAAAGCTAATAAATTTGTCGTAGCCATTAGATCATGGATCAAATTAAATAAAGGAGAAACTATTTCTTTTGAAGAACTTCAAAAACTATATTCTTGTTTAAGAAGTAACGTAGGAATTAAACGTGGATTTAAATCATTAAAAGATGTAGATACAAATTTAGAATTTAATTTAGAGTATTTAAAAGAAAATTGTGGATTACTTGCAAATGGAGATTGGAGAGAAATAATTCATGGACTTGATCCTGAAGATATGTTAATGTTTGAATCTTTAGTTAAATCTGGAGATATATTTAAAAATAAAGCAAGGATTAGATTATCTACTATACACGCTATTAAAGGTGGTGAAAGTGATAATGTTATTGTAATTAGTGATATATCTTATAAAACTTGGAAAAGATTAAATGTAGAACCCGATGATGAACATAGAGTATTTTATGTTGCAGTAACTAGAGCTAAAAAGAATTTGTTCATTCTACAGCCTGAAACGAAGTATAGTTATACAATACATTAATGAAAGCATTAGGAGCATATATATTCGCAGGTGGATTTGCATTAGGAGTTGAAAAACATTTTGATATTTTAGCTCATTTTGAAATGAAACCTGGAGTTTATAAAAAAACGTTTCAAGCTAATTTTCCTAATGTTGAATATTACGAAGGTGAAGAAAATTGGCCTAAAGAAAAATTTAAAAATAAAGTAGATTTTATTTATTGTAACCCGCCGTGTGCTCCGTGGTCTAATTTAGGATCCACTCAAAAAGGAGCAATGGCTTGGAGAGATGACCCTAGAATAGCATGCTGGAGAAATGCTTTTAATTTATTAAAAGATTTAAAACCTAAAGCTATTGTACTTGAATCAGTTCCTAGAGTTTATAGTAAGAATGGCGGATATGAAATGATTCAACAATTAACTAAAGAAGCAAATGAACTTGGATATTATACTACTCATTTATTAATTGACGGTGGCTATACTGGATTAAATCATAGTCGTAAAAGATTTTTTTTTATAGCAACTAAGTATCATTTAAGTGTTAGACCTTTAAATTTTTCTCCGTTACCAACTACAGGAGATGTTCTTAAAAATTTTAAATTAGAACATAAAAAAGATATAGGACATTTAATGAAGTTAGGAAAAAACGAAATTCCTTATTTAAAACATTGTAAACAAGGAGAAAGTTTAAGAGTAACTTGGGAAAGATATAATCCTCCAGAAACTTGGAAACGTGGAGGAATGAGAGGAGGAGTAAAAGGTAGACCTCAGTTTATGAAATGGAGATTAAAGAGTGACGAACATATACCAGTTATAGCTGGAGGTTTTTATATACATCCAACTGAAGATAGATTATTCGGACATAAAGAATTAGCTTATATGACTGGTTATCCTCATGATTATATTTGGGAAGGACCAGTTTCTACTATAGGTTCACAAATTGCGAGAAGTGTTATGCCACCTGTAGCTGAATATGTAGCAAGGATAATTAAAAATAGTATAGAAAGTAAAAAAGAAAATAAAGAAATACATCAAGTGGTTGATTTTAGAAAACCACCTGAGCAAGAAAGATTGATATGACAGATATATTAAAAGACATAGATAATTTCCATAAAAAATATGGCTTTGAAAAGAATGAAAAGATTGATATACCTAGTAATAGTGAACTTATTAATTTTAGAACTGCTTTTTTAATGGAAGAACTTGCTGAATATACTAATGCTATAACTAAAAAAGATGCAGCTGGAGCTTTAGATGCTTTAGTTGACATAGTTTATATAGCTTTAGGAACGGCTTGGTTATTTAATTTACCATTTGAAAAAGCATGGAACGAAGTTCAAAAAGCTAATATGAGTAAGATTAGAGCTAAAGATAAAACAGGAAAACGTGGAACTAAATTTGACGTTGTAAAACCTAAAGATTGGAAAGCTCCTAATATAGAAAAAATTATAGAAGAAGAAAGAGAAATAAATGAAAATTTTAGTAACAGGATTTAACGCATTATCAATTGGAACTGCTCGCAGTCCATTAAATATTGCAACTTCTGCTAGAATACTCCCTACTGTTTTAAAAGAATTAGGACACGAAGTAATTCATAAAGCGATCATCCCGGGAGAAGATGTATCAATGTATGATAAGGTATTTGTATTCGTATTTGGTCCTAATAGTTTATCAGCAAGATATTGGTATGGAGCTGCATACACTATAATTAAAAGACCTGATGCTATTGTATCTATAGATGATTGGCAAACTAAAGATTCAGTAAGTGGATTTGGAACTTTTAGTAGAGGACATTGGAGAATATGGAAGAAAGTAAGTCAAGCTGGAAATCCTGTTGGTAAAGTTTATTGGGACGAAGCACAACCTTATAAAAAAGAAATAGAAGATTTAGTTGATACATTTGCTTTTGAAAAATGGCCGCATACTTTATTAGTACCAGCTTACGATGGTGGTAATTATGATGAATTAGGAATAAAAGCGAATAAAATTATTAATTGGGATCCTACACCTTATACTGATACTTATTTAAATCATACTGATAATGATAATTTATTTTCAAAAGAAAATAAAGAAAGAGAAAAAGCATGGATACTTGCAAGTTTAGTAAGTAAAGATAGTTGGTTTAATAAGCAAGTATTTAATTGGAATGTTAAAAGATTTGGAAATGTAAAAGAAAAACAAGTACGTTTAAAAGAACACGAATTATTTGAAGAATATAAAAAAGTATGGGGAATGATTAGTCCTCCACATTATCATACTATGAAAGGAAGTGGTTGGTGGAGAGTTAGATATAAAATAGCAAACGATGCTGGTAATATTATATATGCACATCCAGAAGAAGCTAAAGTTTTAGGATTAAATATTGATTTAAAAATTATAGAAAACGGTAGTAATGAAGAATTAAAAGAATTAATAAGTAGTCAAGCTTATATATTAAAGAAAAAGTTTTGGACTAAAGAAAGGACTAAAGAATTTTTTAAATGCTTGCTAGGATAATAATATTAGAAGGACCTGATGGAGTTGGTAAAACTACATTAGCTAAAAAATTTAAAGAGTTATATCCTAACTCTTATTATATTCATTTAAGAGTACATAATAATATGGAGTTATGGCATACAGCAGCTGCAAGACTTGCTGTTAAAATGAAAGAAAAAGGAAAATTAGTTATATTAGATAGACATTGGCCATCTGAACAATGTTATTCTTATATTTATAGAGAAGGTCCTTCTTATGATGCTTATAGTATATGGAGATATTTAAATCGTGAAGGAGCTATATACGTTTGGTGTATACCTGATGATACTAAAAAAGTAAAAGATAATCATAATAGAAATAAAAAAATTAGACATGAAGAATATGATGATATTGATAAAGTTATTGATATGTATTTAAATTGTTGGGAAGATAAACATCCTAAACAAAATAGTTTTTTATCTTTATTATGTCCTTTAAAAGACCGTAAAGATTTTGTTCGTTATGATATGTTTAAAGAAGGTCATGATTTAAATAGAGTTGTAGAAAAAATAGAAGAAACGGCTTTTGTAAATAGTATATGAATCAAATAGATCAAGATTATAAAAATTTTATAGTTGAAATAATAAGAGAATTTGATTATGAGTGTGCACCTCGTCAATTAAAAATTTATGAAAAATTAAATCATTCTTTTCAAATTGATATGAATTTGCCAATCATAAGTATTAGAGAAAGAAATTTAAATTATAGTTTTATGTTTGGCGAAGCAGCATGGATATTAGATGGTAGAAATGATCTTTTAACTATTTCAAAGTATATGAAAAATATAAAAAGATTTAGTGATGATGGTGTAACTTTCTTCGGAGCTTATGGTCCTAAAATTATAACTCAAATAAGTTATATTATAGATACACTTAAAAAAGATAAAGATTCAAGACAAGCGGTACTTACTATATGGAGAGAGAATCCTAGATCAAGTAAAGATATTCCATGTACTGTAGCTATGCAATTCTTTTTAAGACCTAGAGGTGATGAATTATATTTACATTGTATAACTACAATGAGAAGTAACGATGTATGGTTAGGTCTTCCTTACGATAGTTTTAATTTTAGTGCAATCAGTTTCGTAATCGCTTGTCATTTAAATAATTTAGGAATTCAATGTAAGTTAGGAAAATTATATATAAACGCAGGTAGTCGTCATCTATACGATACAAATTTAAAAGATGCTAATATCGTAAGAGCAGGAATTCAAAACTATGAGTGTGATTTTTCTTTTAATGATTTACTTGAAAAGTATAAATTAAATCCTATGAGAATAGTAGAAACTTTATATCAAGCTGCTGATATAAAAATAGGAAAAGAAGATGGACTTACTCTTTCTGATAAGTTACAAATAATTAAAAATGGATAATTATAGAATTCCAAAAGATTGGTATTTTCTGAAAATGGCAAATCTAGTTTCAGAAAGAGGAACTTGTGCTAGAAGAAAAGTAGGTTGTGTTTTAATTAATGAAAGAGGACATGTTTTAGCTACTGGTTATAATGGAGGACCTGCTCATACTGAACATTGTATAGATACTCCATGTCCTGGTGCTCATTTAAAATCAGGTGAAGGTTTAGATATTTGTAAAGCTATTCACGCTGAACAGAACGCATTACTTCAATGTAGAAACGTATATGAAATAAAATATGTGTATACTACTCTTAGTCCTTGTATTCATTGTGTTAAACTTCTATTAAATACTTCAGCAGAAGGAATAATAACTTTTGAAAAATATGTTGACTTTGATACAGTTGGAAAGTTTTGGATGGATAATGGCGGTCAATCTTGGGCTTACATTAATAAAGAAATTATATTAGGAAAATGTTCAAGTTCTCTGAATTAGAAAAATCAAATATTATAGCTATTGACACTGAAACACATGATCCTAATCTTAAATCTTTAGGACCAGGTGGTTTTAGAAAAGATGGTAAATTAGTTGGTATATCTATAGCCACAGATAGTGGTTATAATGAATATTTTCCAATTGCACACGAAGGTGGAGGAAATCTTAATAACGATCAAGTAGTTGATTTTATTGACAAATTACTTAAATTAAAGAAAAAGCTCGTATTTGCTAATGCTTTATATGACATGGAGTGGCTAAATTCACACGATTCAAGATTGACCTTTACGAAGCACCATTCTATATATGATATACAAGCTATAGAGCACCTATTAGACGAAAACAAGCTTAAATACTCTCTTGAATCTTTAAGTCAATACTATTTAAAAAAATCTAAATATGAAGCTGAATTAGAACAAGCTATACAATTTAACTTTGGTAAAAAAGCTAAAGTTAAAGAAAATTTATGGAAGTTACATGCAAATAGTGTAAGAGAATATGCTAAAGAAGATGCTTTACTTACACTTCAAATATTTCAAAAACAATTACCTAGAATAAAGACTGAAGACGTAGAGGATATAGTTAATTTTGAAATGAGATTAATACCTTGTCTTTTTGAAATAAGAAAACGTGGAGTAAGAATTGATCTTAAAAAAGCAGAGAAACTTTATTATGATTTAGAAAAAAAACAACACTTACTTCAAGATCAGCTAAATAAAGTAGGAGGACATGATGTAAATATTTGGGCAAATGCATCATTAAAACAAGCATATGATAAGAATGAAATTAAATATAATTTTACAGAAAAAGGAACTGCATCTTTCACTCAAGATTGGCTTGAGCAGCAAAATGATGGAATATCTAAAACTATTTTAGATATTAGAAAATTGGATAAAATTAGAAATACTTTTATAAAGAATATGATTTTAGAGAAAGCTGTAGGAGGTCGTATTCATTGTCAATTTAATTCTATGGGAACTGTAACAGGTAGATTTAGTTCTAGTAATCCTAATCTACAACAAGTACCTGCTAGAGACCCTGAGCTTGGGCCGTTGATCAGAAGTTTATTTATTCCAGAAGAAAATCAAGACTGGTATTGCGCTGACTATTCTCAACAAGAACCTAGAGTATTAGTTCATTACGCTGTTATTAAAAATATGGAATCTGCTAAAAAAGTTCAAGAAGAATTTTTAACTAATGATCAAACTGACTTTCACGATATGGTTGCAAAAATGGCTAGTATCGAAAGAAAACAAGCTAAGACTATTAACTTAGGATTATTTTATGGAATGGGTAATAAAAAATTAGCTAGGGAGTTAGGATTAGATGATGATTCAGCTTATGAATTATTTAACAAGTATCATACTAAAGTTCCTTTTGTTAAAGAATTATCTAAACAAGTATCTCATGTTGCAAGTACAAGAGGTTATATTAAAACTTTATTAGGAAGAAAAAGAAGATTTGATAAATGGGAACCTAAAGATAGTTATGGTAATACAGCTTATTCAAAAGCAGAAGCTATGGAAAGATATCCTGATAGTGAATTAAAGAGAGCTTATACTCATACAGCTTTAAATGCTTTAATACAAGGTTCATCTGCTGATATTACTAAAGCAGCAATGCTTAAAATATATGAATCAGGTATTACAGATGAAATAGATATTAAATTAACTATACACGATGAACTTGATTTCTCAGTTGATAAATCTAAACAAAAATGTTTTGAAGAAGCTATACAAATAATGAAAAACTGTGTAGATATTAAAGTGCCTCTAAAAATTGATGTAGAGAAAGGAGATAGTTGGGGCACTGCTAAATAATGAATATTGGATTTTTAGGATTAGGAAAATTAGGACTTCCAGTAGCTCTTGCTATAGAAGATAAAGGACATAACGTTTGCGGAACGGATATTAGTCCAATTACATTAAAAGGAATAAGAACAAAAACCCTCCATTATAAAGAAGAAGGTGCTCAAGAACTATTAAATAAATCGAATATTCAAATAAAAAACATTAGCGATATAGTCAAAGATTGTGATATAATTTTTGTCCCTATTCAAACTCCACATGAAGAAAAATACGAAGGTATTACAAGAATACCTAAAGAAAGAGCTGATTTTAATTACGAACATTTAAGAAATGGATTAAGAAATTTAGCTATAGAAGCTATGTTTCATAAAAAAGAAATTGTTGTAATTATAATATCGACTGTTCTCCCGGGAACTATTCGTAGAGAGATAATGCCTGTATTAAATAATTATATTAAACTTTGTTATAATCCTTTCTTTATAGCAATGGGTACTACTATTCAAGATTTTTTAAATAGTGAAATTATATTATTTGGAGTTGAAAATGAAGAAGCAGCAAAAAAAGCTGAAGAATTTTATAAAACAATTAATGATAAACCTTTTTTTAAAACCACATTAGAAAATGCTGAATTAATAAAAGTAGTTTATAATACTTTTATTTCAACTAAAATTTCTATGATTAATACAGTTATGGAAACATGTCATTATCTTCCTAACACTAATGTAGATGAAGTATCTAAAGCTCTTTCACTTTGTACAAATAGAATTGTAAGTAATAAATATTTACAAGGAGGAATGGGAGACGGAGGTGGTTGTCACCCTAGAGATAATATAGCTCTATCGTATCTTGCAAATAAATTAGATTTATCATTTAATTGGTATGATATGATTATGAAACAACGTGAACATCAAACTGAATGGTTAGCAAAATTAATTATACAAAATAGAAATGGATTAGAAATAAATATTTTAGGTAAATCTTTTAAACCTGAAACTACTTTAACTTTAGGAAGTCCTTCATTACTTCTTAAAACTATTTTAGAAGAATATGGTATTACAATAAAAATTTGGGATCCATACGTTGATGGCAATATAGAAAAAACAGCAAAAGAATATGGGTGGAATGATCGAGCACAATTATTTTTTATAGGAACTAAACATGAAGCTTTTCATCATTTTTATTTTCATAAAGATTCAGTAATCATTGATCCATTTAGGTACTTAAATCTTAAAGATGATGTTAAATATATACCAATAGGAATATGCAACCAAAAGATAGAATAGAACATATAAAAAATTGGATTTTTAATTATGTAACTGAAATGCCTAATCCAGCTAATTGTTTAGTTGTAGGTATATCAGGCGGAATTGATTCATCTGTAGTAAGTACCATATCAGCAATGACTGGACTTAAAACTTTACTTGTTTGTATGCCAATACATCAAAGACCTGAACAACATGATTTATCTATAGCACATAAAAATTGGCTTACTAATAAATTTAAAAATGCTTATGGAGTTGAAGTTGATTTAACTTATACTTTTAATTCTTTTGAAAATACTTTAATTGATAGAAAATTTACATCTCAACTAGGATTAGCTAATTCAAGAGCTAGATTAAGAATGATGTGTTTATATCAAATAGCTTCTTCTTGTAACGGAATAGTAGTTGGAACTGGAAATAAAATAGAAGATTTTGGTGTAGGATTCTTTACTAAATATGGAGACGGAGGAGTAGATGTATCTCCAATTGGCGATTGTTTAAAAACAGATGTATGGAAAATGGGTAAAGAGTTAGGAATATTAGAGGATATTATTATGGCAGATCCAACTGATGGGTTATGGTCAGATGGCAGAACAGACGTTGATCAACTAGGAATGAGCTATAAAGAATTAGAAATAGCTATGCAAGATCCTTCTGATAAGAATTATACTAAATATTTAGAACTTAGAATTAAGAATTTACATAAGATGAAGTCAATCCCTGTATGTAAATTTGATGGAAAAACTACTCTGGAAACAGATAAGAAATAAATTAAATAATTTTTTTATTCAACGTATTGAAACTCAAATAGAACGAGGAATCCCTGACGTTCATTATTGTGTAAATGGTGTATCAGGTTGGATTGAAGGTAAATATCTTAAAACTCCTAAAAGAGATAATACAAAAGTTAAATTAAAAATAACCGTTGAACAATTAGCTTGGCATAGAACTTATAGTATATGTGGAGGTAAAGTTTTTATTTTAGTAAAGAAAGATAGAGAAGTTTATTTATTTGATGGTAAAGATGGAAATGATTTAGCAATAGGAGTATCTAAAGAAGAATTTGAAAAACGTGCACTTGCTAAAGATTGGAACACAATAAAGATAATATTGTCGCAAAAGAAATTAGAATAAAATATACTATAAGTAAATAAACAGAAAGGTAGAAATGTCAAAAGAAGATATAATAAAGAAAATACAAAAGCTTTTGGCCGTATCTAAAGATAAAGGCGCTTCTGAAAATGAAGCTATGATGGCTGCAGATATAGTTCAAAAACTTTTACAAGCTCATAATTTATCTCTTGGAGAGATTAAAAATAATGAGAGTGTAGAACCTATCAATAAAGAAAGTTACGAAGTTGAACGTGATACATGGAAAGGTTGGATACGAAACTCAACATCTAAACTTTATTA
>Ga0209500_10000589_pt1 | contig 30783 bp, 38 predicted proteins | sample S_140212_EF_Meta_FD_187323 | JGI IMG/M metagenome (GOLD analysis project Ga0209500, IMG submission 187323) | Freshwater microbial communities from Lake Simoncouche, Canada to study carbon cycling - S_140212_EF_MetaG (SPAdes) (version 2) | ecosystem: Environmental > Aquatic > Freshwater > Lake ...
TTCAGCGCCGCGCCATGAAGATCACCCCAGCCGTTGAGCAGCGCCTGAAGCAGGCGTACTCCATGCTGGAAGCACTCCGGGATGGGAAGATGATATTCGGGGCGGTCGCCAAGGCCGCCGATGCAGGCGTGCCTGCGGTGCAAGCCACCCCATTGCAGACGCTCGCGTGGTACAACGGGGTGAGCAATAGCAGCTTCTTCCGCTCTCGCCTCCCGAACACGATGCCGGGGAACTGACGTGGAGCCGTGGCGCAAGAGAATCAGCAAGGCACTTGCCAACGATGCAATCCGTAACGGCATTGCGGCGGCTATTGCGTCTTACGCCAAGCAGCACATTGCAAAGAGCGAAGGACGTGGCCCGAACGGGGAGACGGTTGCCCTCGCGGCGCTGAAGCCCATGTCTGGCGAGTTCTGGACGACTAAGAAGCCCCGGGAGGGCGAGGTTGCCAGCGCAACGCGCCAAGTCCTCAAAGCGGTTAGCCGTAAGAAGAAAGACGGCTCGGTCGTTGTGAAGAACGTCATGGTGACCGAGTACAAGATGTCCGGGCAGTCCTACCGAAACGGTGGTCAGCCCCTACGGGATACCGGAAACCTACTGCGGTCGATTGGGGCTAAAGCCGAGCAGACTGGCCCCGCCCGCCTTTCCGTGACCATGTCCGGCGCTATCTACGGCATCTACCATGAGAAGGGCTTCTCAACGGACGGCCCGAACTTCATCCCGCTGACGCGCAAGGGCAAGCGCACCCATGCGACCGGGGCGAACCCCAACACCGAGAACCTGTCCCAAGGCAAGGATTACGTCATGGCATGGGGCGGCGTAGACGTTCCCGCTCGTCCGTTCCTTGTCCCGACCGCCATGGAATTTAGTGCCATAGGCAAAACCATTAGAATCGGTCTAGCAAAGATCCTCAAAGGAAAACTCAAGTAATGGCAACCGCAATTTTCGTCGCTGGCCCAACGTCAATCTTCGTCAATGTCGGCGCTGGCTATGTTGAGCTAGGGCAGACCGACAACGACAGCCTCCCGCAAGTCTCCTACTCGGACAACATCCATGAGATCAAGACCGTTGCGTCGGGTGCGACCCCAGAGGAGATGGTGGTACAAAACACGAGCGCGACGATTACCGTCACGTTGGTTAAGTGGGACGCGGCGGTTCTGACAAGCCTACAGACGCGCCAGCGCGGTGCGGCGTACAACTCGACCGTTGGCCGCCTCTTGGTTGGCGATAGCGGTACGTTTGGTATCAAGGTCGCCCCTGCAACGGTCGGCAAGACGGGCTACACCTTCGGGCGCTGCTACTTCATGGGTGACGCAATCGCGCACTCGCAATTCGGCAACGTTGAGCAGCGTATGGGTTTGACCTTCCGCGCCATCCCAGACGCTAACAATTTGCTTGCCGCCGCTTATACTTCCTGACATGATCGACCTAACCCCAGATACCGACCCGCTTCTCTTCCGCGTAGAAATCCCGTCCGGCGCGTTGGTGGTTCAATGGAACGAGGCGCTCGCCGCATTGAGCGGGAAGCAAGACGGGCAACCGCAAGTCGCGGATGTCGCAGCAGCCTTACGAAAAGTAGCACGCTCGCCCGAAGTAGCTGCTAACGCGTCGGACGAGATCTTGTTCGCAGTCTTTGCGCGTATGGGTAAGGCGGTTGAGCAGGCGGGAAAATAACAAGGGGGGTTGCCCAATTCTTGGCAACCTACGGACGGCTCCCCTCAGACTTTGACGGACTAACAGCAATGGGACTCGCGCAGAACATCCCCATGATTGAAGCGCGAAACGCGCTCATGCTCGCGCAGGGTATTGCTATCGCGTTTGGGTCGCCTGAGCTGACAGAACACACGATCCGAACCGCTACCGGGGACAACGATCTTGCCTTCCGCGTCCGCATGAGCATGGAACACAACAAGGCGGCAAACCAATGACCGTGCAAAGTAATGCGGGCATTTGGATTGCGCTGCGTGATGAGATCCGTAATTGGATGTCCGCGAACAACTACGGGGATGCCGTCTATGTGGCGGAGAAGCCCGGAGACGAGATGCTTGCCCAATATGCGGTACAGATCGTCCCGAGCGGCGACGCTGCCCTGCACCCTCGTAGCGGCGTTGGTCTGCTTGAGTCAACGATTCAGATTACGGTCTGGTGGCGCGGCCTGTTTGACAACACCAACCGGGCTACCGAGCGCATTGCTGGGGATGAGGGAATTGAGCAATTCATTGACGGGCTACGCACGCTCCTGATCCAGAACACGCTCGGCGGTCGGCTGACCATCCCGCTCACATGGCGTAGCGGTGGGCAGATCGAGGCGGTAGACGAGGCGGTCGGCTGGATGCGTGGAACCGAGACTTTCCTGTGCGCGTTTGAAATGACATGGGAGGTTCAGTAATGCAAGACTTAGGCAAGATCACCATCGACATCAACGAGGGCGGCGGGTCGTCTGCTGGCGGCGCTGCGGGCGGGATGGGTGATTCGGCATCTGATTCGCTTCCAATGTTGGCAAGCGTGTCGGCAATGCTTGGGCCAGTTATTGGTGCGCTAGCGGCTGCGTCAAAAGTTGCTGTTGATTTTGCAATCAAAGCGGCTAAACAAATCTACGAAGCGTTTATGAAGCTGCGGCAATTCGTTCTTGAATTTGCCGACGATATCCGCGAGTACAGCCCTGCCGTTCAGCTTGCAGACCTTGGCAATGAAATGGCAATGCTGGGCGAGAAGATGCGAGCCGCCAAGATGGGCGGCGCATTAGTTGCCAATGTTGTATCAGCAGAGGGTCAGGTGGAGCGTTCAATGTTCCGCATACGGTCGGTATTGGCAACTGCTGGAGCAGCCGTTGTTGCTCCAATTATGCAACAAATAGCAAAAGCGCTGAAATACCTAGAGACATGGTTGCCGCAAATCATTGACACGATTGGAAAAGTAATTGAAATGATTGGACGTGCAATTCAATCTGCTGCTAGTTTTCTTCCTGAGTCTATGGGTGGCAACTTCTTTAAGAAACTTGGTGTTTCAATAGAAGCCATTGGAAGCGATATTCGGGCAATCAAGATCAATACCGAGCCGGAAGTCAATTTCTCGGAACTCAACGAGCCTTTCCTAAACGACCTACGACTCATGGGGGCGCGAGTTTAATGCCAAGTAATGGAAGCACCTTTGTCTCGTTCACGTTTGACTCAACGACCTACACGCTTCCCTACGCGAACATTTCGACCTATGAGCATAAGCCTGTCTATGCCGAAGATGGCTACACGCTGAACCGATATGAGGTTCACGTTGCTGGCAGCGCCTTGATTTCGGACGGTACAAACACCTACACCGACCTAGCCGCTAAATTCAAAAGCGGCACGGGACGCGTAGATAACGTCTATGTGAGCGTAACAACGCCAGAGGGTACGGAAGACCTTCTCAACATCAGCCACCCCGACACCATGCGCGGCCCGTTGATGTCAATTACGGTGACGGAAATTAGCGGTCGCCGTGCTTGTGTTGTCAATTTCACCATTTCGGCGGCATTGGCACTAGACGGGAACTCACAAACCCCAAGCCCGTACCCGATTCTTTCGCACCGCTGGACATCTCGATTTGCTCTTGACGCTGGCGGGCATATCACGCGCACGGTGTCGGGCGTGTTGGTGGTTGACCTTGCAGCAACCGGGACAACGGCGACCGCCGCCGCAAGTGGAACGTCGGGAGCCGTAACCGGAAAAGCCCCCTACGCGGATTTGTTCCGCCGAGCGATTCTCCCGATTGCGCCGGGTGCAGGAAATTGGCGGCGCGAGTCTCAAACCTATGCCTACAACGAGGCAGGCAATTCGCTCATCTACGAGATCACCGACTCGCAAGCTCGCACGGCGCTTCCCGATGCTGCATTTGCTGGCACGGCTGAATTCACCTACGAGCGCAATCGTCAGATGCTGACATGGGCTACGTTGCGATTCTCTTGTGATCTAGAGGGAGCCGTCAACGGCGATGTCAGGAGCCTGATTTGGGCGGCGGTCGTTCTTGCTCAGTCGCGCATTATCTTTGCTCGCTGCAAGATCATGCGTATGACGGTGACCGAGCAGGAGATGCTAAAGAAGGCAAAGATTCGATTTGAGATTGACGCGCTTGCGCCAGCCATTGCAACGGATATTGCAGGGGTAGCGTCTTATCCCGTTCCCCTTGCTCAAATTGTTGGTAAATATTTCTCGGTCGGTCGCTCTTGCCCCGCCCTCCCTGACCCGTATAGCCCCTACAACGGTGTCGCTGGTGTCCCGCATTGGGTAGACAATGAGACAAGCGCAAAGACGCAGACCACCCAGACGATAGCCATTGCGTCATGTATTGCGGTCATCAATGAGTATTGCAGCCCGGGAACGCCAACCATCAGTATTGAGGTTCCAGCAACTGAGTTTGACACTATTAACGATGTTATTCAAGCGGGGCCATTTAAGAACGCCCAAGCACTTGCTCAGTTTAATGGAGACGGTCAAACAACTTGCGTAGAGCAGTCAAAGACAACGACTAATGTTAGCACTCAGACGCGTATGCACCGGATGCAAACGCTTTATACCGAGGGTTCTGATTTCGTGTTTCAGACTGGAAAAGCATCGGTCACGCTAGAGGAAATGACTGTTGTTTCTCGCGTCAACGTGCCACCCATCCGGACGTTCCGCCCTATTCCTTCTGGATTTATAGTCATCAATGACGACTGGAAGGTCAATCACGGGGACGTTGACCCAGCAGGGCAGCGCACGTTCATCGGGGTCTACACGCGCACGCTTCGCTCGTATGACGGTGGCGGTGCAACAAGCTTCGGGTATTACACCGAAAGCGGTCGCCGTCAATGGTGGCCTTCAGGCGCAAACCCCAGCGTTGCCGCACCGCTCGCTCTTGGATATGACGGACAAACACAACTTGAAGCAAGTTCGGTGCTTTCGCTCGGCGATGACGCGCAGGCTTACCAAGTCGGCACGCCGCAGGACTACGCGTAATGGGCGTACAAGCGTACATCACCGCAGGGCAGACGATCATCCCCGTCCTCTTGCCTGACGCTGTCATGCAGGACACGGCGCGGCAGATCGGCATACCGGAGGCTGACCTGTTCTCGGTTGATGTCCCGGTCGGTATGACGCAGAACACTCGCGCCAGCTTCTTGATTGCATCGACTCAGGTAGCGGCGCTGTTTGCAGTCACCACCGTATCCCTGACCCTTGAGGATTCAAGCGGCTTGTCGGTGGTCATTAGCGGCTTGTACGCTCGACCTCCGCAGCCGTTCTTCTGGACGCAGCAGGGCGGCGCGGTGTTGGTGGAACTAGTGGACGAGCGTTGGTACTGGCAGTTCTCATCGGCCGCCGTCCTTGGTATCGCCCTCGCTCAAACGTGGTCGTCCGATGGTCGCTGGCAGGTCAATGACGCAACCGCCCCTACCCCGATCACGACCTACACCGAACTCCTTGCACAGATCAGCGCGGCGGCAAGCGGCGACAACCTGACCTCTCCAACCGGGTTCACGGTGCAAAGCCCGGAGTACATGAGGCGCTTGAGCGACCTATACGGCTCCCCAAACGTCAGCCTTGCTATGGTGCTTGATGCAGTCGCGGTAGCCAATCAGCAGGTCATCATTAGCGACGGGTCGGTGACTCGCTTCATTTCCCGGTCGAACCTCAAGGCGCAATACAACACACGGATGCAGCTCTACCAGACCGCCATGCGCGGGGGTATGCAGCCCGTCAATGGTGCATCAACTAGCACAAACGTACTGGTTTCCCTGTACAACCAAACCGGGTATCAGGCTCGCGCCCCGTTGACCTGTAGCACCGTGTTCCCCCAGCGCATGGTTGAAGGTTTGACCTACTACGACAACTGCACGATTGCCAACGTCCCGGCTACCGGGCAGAGTTTCACAACGAGCCAAGTCTTTGCGGCAGGGTCGGCGGCGACTTTTACCCGCGCCCCGAACGACATCGGAGCGGCCTACATCACGGACGCGTCCATTGTGGTGCAGGACAGTACCGGGGCGGTCTTGACAACTACCCCGGGCTGGAATCCGACCACCCTCTCTACCAAGATCCGGGACGACTACGCCTCTCGGAACTCAAACATCCCCTTTGGGCGCACCGTCTGGGCTGGATGGATTCCGTGGTACACGTCAACAACGGTGACCATCGGGCAGCTCGGGAACGTCTCCTACCGCCTTGCGGTCATTGACGGGGAATTCTCGCCCTACACCATCTCCTCGGCGGACGAAACCAACTGGCGCTTTGGGTTGCAGGGGACAAGTTGGAACGATCCGAGGGACATCGTCACCGCCAAGGGCAACGCGCAGGCGTACCGTAACTGCGTTGGGGCGACCATCATTGACGTACCGCCTCCCATGTGCCGCTCGTTCCCGGCAAAGATCACAGGAAACGAGTCCTACGGCAACTGGCGCTGGGCGTATTCGTTTGTGGAGGTCGAGCCAAACCCGACCGTTGGTGCTACCCCAAGCGTCTCCATCGGGGCATATGCCCGCACGGCAGCGGGCGCAATCGTTGCTCGCAACATGGCCGAGAACGGGAACACTAGCCCGACCCGTATTGCTCCCGGGGTGCTTCAGTCGCACTACAACAACGCGACCGTTGAGGCGCTCCCGATCTGCAACGACACCATCGTTCACATGGTTGAGCAGTTCCCAACGCATACCGACCAAGGAATGCCAACTCCTCCTTACGAACCGCAGTATTGGTTCTCAATGCCGAACGCGGTTAAGGTAACTTGCACCGAACAGCAGCCGTAGGTTGAACCAAGCAAGGAGCGGAAATGAATCAGCGATGGAACATCATCTTCTCAAGGGGCGGCGAATACCAAGAGACGGTCAGCGTAGGGACGTGGCCGAACACCTACCCCGCCCTCAACACGGCTACAGAGTGGCGCTTGACCGTCTCGCAGCCTGACGTGGCTGGCTTTCTTGTCGCCTCAAGCCTTACAGGGTCGCCGCCCATGATTACCCTCAACGTAGCCAAGACGACCGGGACGATCATCGTCCCAGCCGCTACGACCGCCACGATGCCCCTTGGCAGCGCCCGGTACGACCTCGATATCTTCTTTCCTTCCAGCGTCACCAAGCGGCTTATCTCGCTCGGCGCTGCCCAAGTAAACACCAAAGCAGGAGCAGTCTAATGGCCGACGTAGTCATCAATGTAGGGGCGGTTTCCGCCATCACCGCTGGCACGGGTTTGACTGGAGGAACGATTACCGGGACGGGAACCATTGCCGCGAGCTTCGGTACGACCGCTGGCACAATCTGCCAAGGCAACGATGCACGGCTTTCAACCCCAGTTGCTCCACTCGCTCACGCAAGCACCCACACGGCGGCCGGATCTGACCCCCTCACGTTGTCGCAGGCGCAGGTCACCAACCTTGGTACAGACCTTGCGGCCAAGGTGGCTACTACGCGGCAGGTATTGGCTGGTACAGGCTTAGGCGGCGGCGGGGCGCTGTCGGCTGATGTCACGCTTAACGTCTCCTACGGCACGTCAGGAACTACCGCTTGCGTGGGTAACGATGCGCGACTGAGCAACGCCCGCACCCCATCTACGCACGCTAGTTCGCACGCAACTGGTGGATCTGATGTCTTAACTCTTGGGCAGTCTCAAATCACTAGCTTGGTGTCTGACCTTGCCGCTAAGGCAAGCACAACGCACGCCAGCACGCACGCGACTGGTGGTACGGATGTCCTGACACTTGGGCAGGCGCAGATCACCGGGCTAGTTGCAGCCCTTGCCGCAAAGGCGCTCGGCGCGACAACCATGACCGCAGGCACAGGATTGACCGGAGGCGGCGACCTGACGGCAAACCGATCCTTTGCCGTTGACTTTGGCGCGACAAGCACTACGGCTACCGTAGGCAACGATTCGCGTCTGTCGTTCCTTGCTGCGGGCGCGGGTGCAACATCTCGCACCTTGCAGAACAAGCTCCGCGACGTAATCAGCGTTAAGGACTTCGGGGCGACTGGCGACGGCTCAACCGATGACACGGTAGCACTTCAGGCCGCGCTCACGGCTGGAACTGGCAAGAGCGTGTATGTGCCAGCGGGGACATACAACACATCCGCCGCTCTCAACATCTTCGCCAATACCACTTTGTACTCAGATCAAGGGTCTGGAATTATCAACGTATTGCCAACAGCTAGTGCCGTGACAATGAATCACGGAATTGTTATTTATGGCAATAATGTTGTCATTGATGGTATTCGCATAAATGGAACAAACGAAGGAACTACTACTGCTGGCATTATTACAGCAGTAGCCAAAGGAATTTATGCAGATGCCGCAATAAGTGGATCGGTGTATTTGTCGCCAACGATTACAAATTGCATCTTGTTCCAATGGGGCGTTGGTATTGAACTTAGGAGAGCAAGCAATTTTGTTATTTCCGGGAATCGTTTTATTGGTGGAGCGCAGCAAGGTTCTAATGCAGCCGACGCAACAACTACTGACATAAATATCTTTGGAAGCGCAAGTCCAAACCTAACATCTCGCGGAATTATTTCAAATAATTTATGCTACGGAAATCAAGACACGGGTATTTCTTTTGCAAGTGTTTATGACAGATTCATAATTTGCACCGAAAACATTATTCAGCCTATGGCTGCCGATGGCGTTACGCCGATTGGAAGCGGCTCAACAAATAAATCAAGGTATGGAATCATTGCTTCGTATGCTGGGGGTAATCCAACAGGAATCAATTCCACTATCAGTAACAACATCATTACCGATTACGGTCATACTGGCATCAGTTCAGAAGCAGCCACAAGACCGGGCGGTGATATGGTTATTTCCGGAAACGTCATAACTAATTGCGGATTTTCTATTCTTACTCCCGGCGACGCTGGTTTGAAAGGCGGGATCTGGGTTGTTGGTGGCGCGGACACAATCAATGGAAATCTAATCCTAGATTGTTTCCGCGTAGGAATTCAATTAAACGTAAACAATCCCATTGATCCGGCCATTCAACACCCGCGCCCAGTTATAACTGGAAATGTCATCTCTCGTATTTCCGGAGATCCAAACGATGCAGCCAGTAGCGGCTGGGGAATGAACGTAGTTGGTTCCACTCCGAATTGCGTTCTTATTACAAGCAATCGAATTGAACGCACTAGCAATACTGCAATCAGAGCCTTTGGATCAAACCTACACATTGCCGACAATTCGATTTTGATTTCTTCAACTAAGGGTGGAATAAATATTGGACAACAGGGAGCCATTGCTTGTTCGGTTCACAATAACCGAATGGTTAATACAGACAAAACCACCAACAGCGGACTGAACGCCGGAATTACTATGACTGGCGTTGTCCATTGTGTTGGCAACGTCATCGACACATTCTTTGATGGAATTCTTCGGAATGAAACCATAACTGGAAGAGACATTTCTACTAAATGCTCAAGCAATGCGATAAACGATTGCAGCGTTGGCATTCGCTGTAGCGGAACGGGTACTTGGATTGTGAGCGACAACACCATTTCTAATTGCATTACTGACCTTCATACCAATGTCTTCCAAGGCGTTACCGTTAAGGCTGCGTCGGTTCAGGGTGCTGGCGGTGGCTTTAAAGTTATATGCTGCGATTCGGTCACTCCACAATCCAAAACGGGCAACTGGGCGGTTGGTGATCGGTTTACAAATTCAGCCGCTGCGGTTGGACAACCAAAGGGTTGGATTTGCACCGTAGCCGGGAATCCCGGTACATGGGTATCCGAGGGGAATCTGTAATCCATGACACTCGAAACAGCCTCATCTATTGACCGATGGCTTCGCTTTGCCCAGTTCTTCGTGGCGGTCACGGCTTTAGTGGCCGCGCTTGTCTACGCTGGGAGCCGTTCGGAACGCGACGAGCAGCAGACCAAGAGCCTCGAAAGGATGGCGGGCGAGCTAGGCAAGATCCAAGAACTAGCGACCGCTGGCAGCGCACAGATTCAAGTTATTGGGGAGCGCGTGCGCGGGCTAGAAGATCGCGTCACGCGTATCGAGAAGCGTTGAGCCGTTGGTGGCTCATGGTCGCCATGCTTGTCCTCCTCGCGGGCTGTAGCCCCGTGCAGAGGATCGCACAGTCGTCCAACGACATCCGCGCCGAGGCGCAGGGTCTGATCCAGCGCGGGACGGAAACCGGAGATCCGGAGGTTGTTGCCCGGGCTACCCGTATTGACGCGCTCGCGTCCGGGATTCACGTCAGCCTGTCCGGGGTGGAGGACAAAACCCCTGCATGGATGACCATGCTGACCTACGGGGCTATTGCCGTGGTGGCCGTTGCGCTCGTCATCGTCCTGTGGCAGACTGGGCTAGGGACGGCGATACGAGTTGCTATTGGTTGGCTTCCTCGCCGAAAAGTAGTTGCGGCGGAGTTGGCGGTCGATATGCTAGACCCCAATCGACCCGAAGGGGATCGGGAGTACATTGCAGCAATGCGAGCACAAGACCCGATGTTTGATGCCGCATTCAGAAAAGCCCAGACACGACGAAAGGCATAAACATGATCCTCGCCGACCTCTCAAGTTTCCTCGGTAGTCTTTGGTTCGCCCTCGCCGCAGCTGCCATCGCTTTCGGCGCAGGCTGGTATCTTGCCACCAAGAAGGCTGGCAAGTGATGCGCTTGTTCATCCTCGCCCTCTGCATTGTCATCGTCGCGTGAGCGCACTCCCGGCGGTTTCGTGTTGCTGCAACCCCGGCGTGCTTTGGTACGCCCTCAAATGCACCGACTATTTCGCCGATTATTGCTGCGCCCCTGATTGTGAGCAGGCTCCTGACCGCATTGAGTTCTGCGTCGGCTATCTCATTTCGATAGGCATTCCCGACCCGCCAGACATTGCGACCAAGTGCTACTACATCTCCTACGACTGCTGTATTTACATCCTGACCAATTTCGAGGCGCTGCCCTGCCCGAACCCGCTCTCAATTTACCCGGTCAACGTGGGCTATCTAGTCGAGATCAAGAACCGTGTTGTAGGGGAGAACCCGTGTTGCTATGCAGATCCCCAGCAGCAAGGGAACCCGGGCGGCATTGCGAACATCCAAATCCCCGAGTACGGCCCCGCGATTGCCAACAACCCGCAACTACCCTGCGAGGAATTGGTAGCCGAGTGCTACGACTTCAAGGATCAGGCTGGCACGGTCAAGGGAAAAAGCGTCACCATTGCAAGCTCCGCCCGCACCTGCATTGAGACGATTGGCGTTCCTGCGGACGTTCGTTGCGACCACGGCCCGCCAGTAGAGATCGTCAGCCTCGACGTAGGTATGTCGCAGGAGATGGGCTTCTGCACCGTCCGCGACCCGGTCAGCCCAGCCAACTGCCCGAACCAAGTTACCCAGTCCTACGTCCAATACATGACTTGCCCAGACTGCGAGCCGGAGGGTGATTGCTGCGGCAATACCCCGATCTGTGACGACCTGCCGGACTACTGCGACAGTTTCGAGGATCGCTTTGAGACTTACGACGTGCGGACGTGCTACTCGCTCGGCAGTTTCGGATGCCCCGTCCACGAAGAGGACATCATGACCATCGTGTTCCCGGCCTGCTTTGCGCCGGGGATCGACCCCGAAAGCCCGGGCGCTCAGGCGGCGCTCAATGCCCTGTTCCTTGGCTCGTCCGGTATTGTCCACATCGACCAACAGAACACGGTCGCAACGGGCTGGGGAACGCTTGGAGCGCCCAAACTGAGTGTCTGCGGTCTTGACATCGTGATCTTCTCAGGCAACGCCGCGCACATTGCCGAGCGCATCAACACGCGTATCGGGGCGCTGGTGACGGCTTCCGGTATCCCGCCGTGGTCGGCATGGTTCTGGTTCGGCAATCGCCAGTCCTGCGTGACCTGCGACTGGCAGACGGCAAACGACCGTCCCGGGTTCTCTGAGGGCGACACCCTCACGGTTGACCGCGTGGAGTTCACGAACGGGAACCAAGACATCACCGTCACGCTCGTTGGCTCGTCCCCTCGTTACTACGCGTGCGCCTCGCAGACCCTGCTCGTTGATTACCCTTGGCGTAAGACAAGCGAGAACACTTGCAACGCGTCCATCTCGGCAATTACCGCGACCCCGAACAACTTCGTTATCCAATGCCTGTCCTTCCCCGAGTATTCGTTCGGGGAGCGGTACACCATGAAGCGCGTGCAGGAGTACGGGAACGGCACTATCCCGATATGTGTGGACATCGGCTTCTATCAAAACGCGACCAACTGCGAAGCCCGCGATGGTTGGCCGCTCGATGACATCACCGTGAATATTGGTGGAAACGACATTGTCCTCGTCTACGGCTGGTCTTCGCTCTGCCCGGGAATGCCTGACCCGCGCACGGGTTGCTACGCCTACCCGTTTACCTACACGCCAGCGCCGTGCTGCCCGGGTCAGCCCGTGGACTGCAACGAGTGGGCTATCGAATACCCGCTCCCGATACCTTGCTTACGTTCGTTCCAAGATCCAAAAATCTATTGCAAGTCTGACGGCTCAATCGTCGCCCTCACATCATGACCATCGGCACGCTCAACGTATCCGGCATCTCGCTCCCGATCATTGATTGCAAGTCTTGGCGCGTGGCTGGAACGTCCCCATTCTGCACCCGCAACCTTGACGCGACCAAGTGCGATACCTGCGAGCAGCGCGAAACGCGGGAAGGCAACATCATTGACCCGCCGCTCTTCCTTGGCGCTAGGCCTGCCCCTGCCCGCGCCAAGCTGACAAAGGAAATGCAGCCACCCGCACCGGGGACGGTTGCGCCGCCTCGGATGCGCGGACTTGGTGACGTGGTCGCGGCGATGACGAGCGCGGTCGGCATCAAGGCGAACTCCTGCGGCCCGTGCGCGAAGCGGCGCGAGGCGTTGAACCGCCTAGTTCCCTTTGGGCAAAAAGAAACCTCGCCGCCACCCGAAGGCAACGGCGAGGGAGAGGCAAAGTAATTAGCGAATGCGGAGGCTTGTCCCGCGAGGGAGCAAGCGGCATCCGGGGATCTCGCCGCCAGCCTCAAGGACGATCCGGATCGCTTCCTTGTTTGGCTCGGTGACGATTTTGACGAGCGGGACTTCTAGACCCTTGACGGCATCGTCGTCGATCTGTAGCGACTGCTTCCCGCCATTGCCAGCGACCGACAACTTGAACCGGGGCGTTTCGATCTTGAGCCGCCCAGTCGTTTCCATTGCCGCCTTTAGCCCTTCCTTGAGGCGTGTGGCAAGGGCATCGTCAGCCGCTGCGAGCGCACGGATTCGAGAGGCCTCCTTGCCCCTCGACTCCGCTCGCATCTCTAGCTCACGAATGAATCCCGCGTAGGACTCGGCCTTGGTGTCGAGGGCGACATCTAGACCCGTGAGATGCTCGTCGAGCGCGGCCTGCGCCTCGGGCGAGTCGATGCCACCGTCCAAGACGGCATCGAGAATGGACTGCATTTCCGACGTAATTTGGTAGAGGCTCAAAACGGAATCTCCTTTTTGGATGCGATCACCTGCATGATCTGGAGCGAGTCGCCAACGCGCTCAACCTGCAACTGCATACAGTCGTTGACGTGTTCTTTCGCCATGTCGGCGTACTCCTGCACGGTGGTCGCAATCCACGCCTTGCCGTGCTTGCCGTCCACCTGAATGGCGTGAGCCTTGCCGTCACGAACGACTACGCGCAGGATGTCGAATGTCCCCTCGTATACGTCCGGGTACGCGTCGAGCGCCTTGGTTGCCGCCTTGACTTCCGCCACAGGCTCAGGAGCGGGCTTGGTTGCCTTAGGAGCGGTCGGAGGCGGCGGAACGGCTGTCCGTGGGTCTTGCGGCTTGAAGGGCTTACGCGGCTCGCTACGCGGTGCGCTTGGCAGGCTTGCCTCGTTCCCGTCCTGATCCTCTTCCCCTACGATGTTGGTCACAGAGGCTAGGCAGTACCTGCGAAGGTAAGTAATTATCGAGCCAAGCTGCTGAACCGTAGCGCGGTCAGGCAGGGCAGACATAGCCGTCTCTGCCATCCATTCCCCGCTCGCGTGGAGCAAGGTGGTCGTTACCCCAACCGCCCCGCCATCGGTGCTGACCGTCTGCACGGCGCTGATCCCGTGACGAGCAAGCGGCAGGCGGACGGCGTTGATGATTGCGCCGAGGCTCGCGTAGCGGCTCTTGAAATGCGGGTTGACCGCGTCAAGGCTGGGGTTCACGATTTCCAAGTTTGCGGCCGCCAGCGCCTTCGCTAGCTCCCCAATAGTGTCACTTCGTTGCATAATGTCCTCTCAAGACTGCGCGGCTCGCCGCACTCGACCCCGGCGAAATGCTAGGGCATCGGGAGAATACACGAAGATATAATCCGTGTCAACAAGTGACGAGCGAAATAGCCGTCATCGACGCAACCCCGTACTGCTTGGTGGCGTTCAGGGAAACGACCTGCGCGTCATCGTGGTACAGGATTCCCGTAAGGGCATCAAGGACGGCGCGGCATAGTTTGTCCACGTCAGGCTTCCCGGGGTGGGTCGGAACGCCAGCGCGGAGTTCGCCTTTGCTGGTGTAGTGGCTCTTGGGGCGAACGAAGACGAAGGTAATCCCTATCCCTACAGGTAGCCGCGTTGGTGGTTCTTTACGCGCTTGGCTTGCGGCGAGGGAAATAAGGGCGCGGTAAGGCTTGACCCTTGCGCATGACTCCACGAGCGAAACGCGGCCGCCGCGCACGAATGCCGTTTTAGAACCTTGGGGCGCGGCGATTCCAACAACTACGAATTCAAGCACGTTGCGCTCGCTGGCATACGAGAAGCGCTTGCCGAGCGCGGTTGACTTCTTTGATTTGTGCCATGAGCTGCTCGCGCATATAGGTGATCTCGCTAGCGGCTTCTTTGAGCAGGGGGTCGGTGGACTCGCTTGCCGTGATGCGGTCAATGATGTCCTCTTCCCAGTCCCCGCGCATGATTAACCCTCGCCCCGGTAGAGGTCGTTCTGTAATGTGATGCGGTGTAGTTCTTGCTTCACCGTGGTGAGCGTATCTTGCTTCTGTTTTTTTGGCGCAGGGCGCTTGAAGATTTGCCGCGCCCACAATAAAACGACCCCGCCGAGGGAACGCCCCCCGGCGGGATCGCCGCAAAAACCTTGACTACCGCGCAACGCGGCGACTCCCCAAGACGATACGGCACACGGCCGAACGGCTGACCCGGTACTTCCGGGCGATGTCCGACTGCTTCATCCCCTTGCTCTTGTCCTTGCGGATGCCCTCCACCGTCAAGGTGTCAATCCTGAACACGGGATTCCCCCTTTGACCGCGTGATCTTGTACCGCTGGTCAGCTCGGATCGAGACGCGGATGCGGTCGTGATTGCTTGATCCTTGCAGGTTGGCAAAGATCTGCGCGACCTGCTCCCCTGCCTCGTCAAGCAGGATGATCGACTCGTCACGCTTACGGATGGTGATGGTGAGGAACCCACCTGCAATGGTGTTAGTTGACATGGGCGACCTTTGTGTTTGGCGAGCATTTCGTGATGAAGTTCACAACGCGGTTCATGAGATCCTCGCGTACCCCGTCCTGCGTGTCTCCCTCTTCAAAGAGGCACAGGCTAGAGAACCGCGTCCCCTCAATGCCCTCGGGGTTGGTCTGCAAGAGGTAGACCGAAGCCCGCCAGTAGGCGAGTACCGGGTTGCCGTCGGACTCGTCAACTTGGTGCAGCATGGGGTCGCCGCCAACAATGACCAAGACCGGGCGGTCGAACTTGCCAGCCAGCCCGCGCTGGACGCGATCCTCGCTCAACCATGCGGGGTAGCCGTCCTTGCGATTCCATTCCACATCGTGCAGCACAGGCCGGGCCCATCGGTTGTCTTCTTCTTCCATTACTTTTCCTCCTTGGTAGATGGCGCTCCAACACTTGTCATGCCCGCCAGAGCGGCCATCACCAGCCCGCGAGATCGAATTGCTTGGTCAAAGGTGTAGCCGTTCTTGTGCTGCTGTCCTTCTATTAACGGAAGCACCTCGTCAATAGTGTCCGCCCAAGCTTGCATTCTCTTTGTTACTGGGTCAGCGTCAGCAAACTCAGCCATCAGTTTTTGGTACTTGGCTTCTGAATTGTCAAGCTTCTCAAAGGCTTTGGCTACGTGTTCTCGGTGTTCTTCCTGTGCAATCCGTAGCCGCTCTCGCTCGGGTTCAACCTGTGCAGCGAGCCACTCGTGGGCAATAGCAACCATTTGCTTGAATGCAGGATGCTTTGCAATAGCGTCGCGTGTGCTTATGACTTCTCGTCTGAGTTCTAGTCGGCCTTGCTTGATTTCTGATGCGCCCAGTCGGCTGGGTTTCTCAGGAATTTTGATGTTGGCAAACGATTCGGTAACTGCATTGTCTAGCAGTTCGTGAAATTTAGGATCAATGTATTGGTTGTGCATATTTGGTTTTCCTAATGTTAAAGGTCATGTTCTGGTGAATACGTAGTTGTGAAGTGGTGTAGTGGCGTAGGTGTCCTCCGATACAGAGAGCGATGCACCAGACATCATTTTCAAACGTCCCACCGTCGCGGACGTAGATGGCGTACCCATCTTGGTTGTCGCAAGTGACTACCGGGATGGGGGTGGTGAATTGGTGCAGCCCGCTCATGTGGTTTCTCTCTCCGCCTCAAAGGCGGCAATGCGCTCTCCGATCCATTCCATGCAATTCACGGCCATGCTGTTCCCCAGCGCCTTGTACCTCGGCCCATCCGGGCAATCCTCTGCTGCCTTCTTGCGCCAAGGAATGAGCGTGTAATCGTCGGGAAATCCCTGTAAACGCTCGCATTCAATGGGAAGTAGGCGGCGCACAGTCATGGCTTGCGCCACTCCATGAACTACAGATCTATCCACGGTCGGCGATGGGTCACCGGGCTGGCCAACGCCAAGACCTTGCCGATTTTGTAAGTCGAGTTTGTTGGGATCGCGCTTTGCATTGCGTAGGTCAAGCGGATAAGTGGTCGCCATAAATAATTGAGCATGGTGTGACTGAACGCCGGGAACAAGCGCGGACACCGTCAGCCCGACATCGGTCGGCGTGGCGCTGAAGTTGTTTGCCTTGGCATCCTCGCGGACTGAATAAGCTTGAATGGCAACAGTTGTCGCCCGCACGTCCCCGCAGTCGAACAGCGAGAGCGTGGGGTTGACTTGCCCCTCGACCCATGTCTCGTCATCGGTGTCAGACTGGGCGCGTTTGGACTTGGTGTAAGGGACGGCTACGCAATCATGCCGACCACCACCGCCGCCGCGAATGATTGGGCCGATCATTTCAATGCCGGGATTGCATTCCTCGTCCATTGACATCACGGGGCCGTCCCAGCAGCACCCTGCTCCAACGCTCGCCTCAACATCTCCGGCAGCTTCTTGCCCCGCCGCTCCGCTCTTTTTAGGATGCCGCTGCACGCTTTCGCGCTCAAACAATACCTTTGCGGCAGCGGTTTCGTCTCCAAGACATCCGACAACGAAGACACGTCTCCGGCGCTGCGGGACGGCATGGGGATGCCCGTGTGTTCGCACCCATTGAGCGTCGAGAACCCGGTACGAGATCCCATACCCCAATTCTGCCAACCCCCCAAGGAAGGAACCAAAATCCCGTCCTCCGTTTGATGACAAGACACCGGGGACGTTTTCCCATACAACCCATCGAGGCCGTAGACGCGCAGCGATTGCAAGGTAGGTAAGCATGAGGTTTCCGCGTGGGTCGCGGAGTCCTTGCCGGAGTCCGGCAACGCTGAAGGACTGGCATGGGGTTCCTCCCACCAAAAGGTCAATTGCTCCTGCATCTAGCGGCCACTCCTGAAATTTGGTCATGTCCCCGAAGTTGGGAACGTGAGGGTAATGATGCGCGAGAACCGCGCTTGGGAAGGGTTCAATCTCTGAGAATCCAACAGGCTCCCAGCCAAGCCGATGCCAAGCAACGGTCGCGGCTTCAATGCCTGAACAGACAGATAGGTATCTCATTCGTACATCTCCGGCGGTCGCGCCTCAAGGTACTCCCGCGTATGGCGCGAGTAGGTGGAGTTAATCACAAGCGCCATCGGGAAGTCTGACGGGACGCGCTCGTCATGGTCAAGGATTTGCCCGTCAAGGCTCAAGGCAAGGATCTTCCAATCGAGCAAGCGCCATGCTGGCTGATCGCCCGCATCCGGGTTGCCGCCATCGACTTGGTAGCGGCCTTCTAGGTGGATGGTCACAACGTGAGACATCAGGTACTCCGCAACGACTTCGGGGATGCCTTGCAGTTGGTCAACATTCAAGTCGTAGGAAATCTCCTTGAACTTGATCTTCTTTAAGTCTCTCATGATCGGTACTTCCTTTCGGTAGGGGTGGTGGCAAAGAGGCTATCGGGGATAGATGAGACAACAGCCGCGAACACGCGTTGCGCCTTACCAGCGCGACCGAGTCGGGTAGCGCCAGTCGGGGCAATCAGCCCTGCCGCGTGCAGCTCGCTGACACGGCGACGCGCCCCGGCGTGGAGGTGTGCTGCGGCTTCGGCTTCGTCCGAGGTCAACCCGTACGCCCCCGCCGCCTTGAAGGCGGCTAGGAGCGCGGCTTGCAGCCCTGCAAGTTTGCTGACCATGTCCTCGGCGGCCATATGGCTGGTCGTGGGGTCGGTACGGCGGGCGGTCAAAGTGTCACCTCGGTGTTCTTGTGGCAAGCAAGGAAGGCAGCTTCAGCGGCGTAGATCTCGTCAATGCAAGCGTCAAATGCCGCCTCGTTGTCTACGTCAACGCAAGCGCGTTCGTTGTGGGCGCGGATCACGCGCTGGCTTACGGCATCGTCAATCTCACGAGCGGCTGCGACAAGAACGTCGCAGTAGACGCGGGCAAGGTGCGGGTTAATAAATGCGTTGGTGACGGTGACTTTGATCTTGGTACTCACGGTTCAGTCCTCTCAAACTGGGTGTGGTGTCAGCGGCACGCGCCTCTGACTTGGGGGATGGTACTCCCCTGTATATCGGCTGTCAACACTTGCGACTTGAATTTGTCAACACAAGCCCATTGATATTATTCCTGACGGTGTGCCAGCCGCGCTGGTGGTCGGCTGGCGCGGTTGGTACGCCTAAAAACAAACGCGGCGCGGATCTTTCGATCAACACGCCGCGCTTCCGGGGGTGAGGTAAGGAGCGACCAAGGCCGCCCCGCCACATGGTGGCAGGTTTATGGTATCATATTTCCAGCGATTCCCAACGTGGGAATAGCCGAGCGGCTGCAACTGCTCAAATTCTCGACAACTGTAGGTGGGGCGGGTCAGCCCGCAGCCGCTCCCCGCCCTACCTGCGGCCTTGGTAAAGACATGGCACGACTACGACCATCCGACATCTGGGCAACCGTCCAAGACTTGAGCGCGGGGGAGCTGCTGGTCATCCTCGCCCTCGCCGACTACGGCGAAGTGGCGTACCCTAGTCAGAAGAAACTGGCGGCGAAATGTCGCATGGCGCGGACGACCGTAAACACCATAATCAGCAACCTCCGCAATCGCGGAATCTTGACCACCAAAGGTACAGGGAAGTCTCTTACCTACACCATCCACCTGTCCGAAATCCGGACACCAACCTGTCCGAAATCCGGACATCAGATGTCTGAAATCCGGACAGGAGATGTCCGGAATCCGGACAGGGATCCTAACTCGTCCATTCAACTAACAAAACGAACTCGGAAAACGGCGGCGGAAAAACCTCGACTAGTACCCTTTTGAGCGAGCGGGATTTCAATATGCAAACGACAACATCAACAACGTGGATCGACAACAAGATTTATCTGTGCAAACTGTGGCCGAAGTACAAGCCCACCCCGGAGGAGGGTGACCTCCTCAACGAACGCTGGGGACAACTCAAGCAGGACATCCTGCGCGAATGCATCAAGCAGCACCGCCTCGAACGCGACAGCCGCCCCGACTTGTCCGCCATTCACAAGGCGTACTGCAAGATCACCGCTACCGCCCACACCGCCGGGGTGGCGAGTACCGAGATCGAGGACACCCGCGCACAGACCTGCATTCCGCCGAGCGCGAGCGAGCTTGCAGAATGGGAGGCATGGGCAACAAAGACGCTCGCCACCGTGACCGATGCCGAGATCGAAGCCGTGCGCGAAATGATGACCTACGTCCCCACCACCGCCCGCGTCCTCGCCGTTGCCGTTGACTACGTTCGCTCGCAGCGGGGCAGGGTTGCCCCGAGACGCGCTTGAACCACAAACACGCCTTCCACCCCATCCCGCCACAAGGAACGCCGCACAGGGGAATCTAGGAGACTCATGAGATACACCAGTAAGCCGATAGCGCAGCAGCTCAATCAACTCGCCACCTACTTCGCGCACGAAGGTTTCACGGTCGGGCGAACAGCAACCGGGATTGTTGCCGTCGATCAAGACGGCATCGTCATTCAGGTCAGCCCCTTCCGCACCAGCGTGCAAGTCCGACACCGCATCCATGGCCGATTCCGCGAGGAGTACGTCAAGAAACTACCCACCACCGACTGGTTCACCGTCCGCATCCCCGTCCTCATGCGATGGGCACAAGACCCCCACAGCAAGGAAATGAACCGCTCCGTCAGCGTTTCGCGCCGACCGTCTCCATCTGGCGCTATACTCGCAAGCATATGTCCGCCACCGCCATCAACACTTACGACGATTTCAAAGAACACATCCGCACCGCCGTTGAGGGGCAAGGCATGACCAGAGGCGAGCTTGCAAACCGCATGGATGCAGAAGGCATCCTCCGCGCCCATACCGTCCGCTGCCTCCTCGGGACACCGGGGACACGCAACGGGAGGCGCAAGCCTGCATTCGACTCCGCGCTCGCAATCGCGCACGCTGCCGGATTTGAGTTGATTCTGAGGAAGCGGAAGGTACGATCATGACAGAAGACGCACCCCTTGATAGGGGGAAGGGGGATGTCCGCGACCTTGTCACGCGCCGCGACAAGACCCTGCACCTTTCTTGCCTTGAGCGAGCCGTCTACGGCGGTTGGGACATTCCAGCCGAGGCCGCCAAGTCTGCGCCCGCCTTCCTACAGGACGTGATGAACGACCCGAACATGGATACCCGCACTCGCGTGCGAGCCGTAGAAGTCCTTGCATCCCTGTCCCGTGACCGCGTAGACGCGACCGTGCAGCTCGACCGCATCCTGCGCCTTGACGCTGGTACGGCAACCGACCGCGTCGAAGTGATCCACGACCTTGGAGATCAAGCCCTTGATGCCGTTGCTCAAAGCCTCAACCAGATCCAGCCTCCCAAGTGCCTTCCAAAGCCAAAGCGAAAACCAAAGCGCAAAGCCTGACCCCGGAGCAAGCGGTCGCCGCAGCGCGGGAGAACCCGGTTGCCTTCTTGGCCTTGTGCCTCGGCAAGCCCGTCTCCGACCTTCAGCGCACCCTGATCGCGCACGGGCTGAAGCACCATAGTTGGTACGCCGAACTACCCCGAGGACACGCCAAGACCTCGACCCTCACCTACCTTGCCGCATGGTGGCTCGGTCGCCGCCCAGCAACACGGTTTAAGCTGATCGGGCAGAACGACGAAGCTGCAAGCGCCACATCCCGCTTCCTGCGCGACATCATCCGCAGCCCCATATACCGCGCCACCTTCCCGCACGTTGAACTCAAGCCCGGGGAAGATACGGTCATGGCGTGGTCAATCACCGCACCCGGGGTAGGGGCAAGGCGTGACCCGTCCGTCCAAGCCTCCGGCATCTTTGGGCGCACGGGCGGACGCGCCGACGTTCTTTGGCCGGATGACATTTGCGACCTACGCAACGCCGTCCTCCAGCCGACCCTCCGCGCACAGGTCAAGGAGGCGATGAACAACATCTGGCTCCCTATGCTTGACCCATCCGCCAAGCACCCCGCCCGCATCTGGCGCACGGCGACCCCCTTCCATACGGACGACATCACCGCCGACTGGCGCAGGGAATGCGAACGCGCTGGCACGCTCCTACGCGAGCCTTGCCGGGGACTGATTAGCCCGTGGGCAAGCGTCTTTACCCCTGAGATCCTCGAGCAGAAGCGCCGCGAGATGGGGCCGATGGCATACGCCCGCGCCTACGAACTCGTTCCGCTGTCCTCCGACCTCCTGATCTTCCGACCCGAATGGACGCGTTACTACCGCTCCGGCACGGTTCCCCTTGGTACGCGCACGGTCGCCGCTATTGACTGGGGCTACGGCAAGAAACGCCAAGAGCGCGACGACCCCGACTACTCGGTCTGCATCGTGGGGGAGGTTGACCAAGCCCGCAACCTGTACCTGACCGACATCCTCCGCGTCCGCGAGTCGTTCCCCGACTTTGCCCGCATGGCGAAAGACCTCGTCGAGCGCCGTGGCGTAGGCATGGTGCTGGCGGAAGCGAACGGGCCGCAGAAGGGCGTATTCGACCAATTCCGTCAAGACTGCCACCAGCCCGTCATTGCTGTCACCCGTACCGCCGACAAGCATTTACGAGCCGCCGCCGCCCAGCCGTTCGTTGAGCAGGGGAAGCTCCTGTTCCCTCAGAACCATGACGGGCAAGTCCACGCCGACTTCCGTTCCACCCTTGACGAAATGCTGGCGTTCCCCGCTGGTAGCCATGACGACACGGTGGACTGCATCGTTGACCTCTGCACCGCAGCGTCGAGCGGCACGGTGGTGACCTCGGGCGGCGCGGTCACGGTGGCAACCGACACAAGCAGGATGTTCGATTCTCGCGCAGTCAAGCGCAGAATGTTCGGTTGAATCGCTACGATGCGTTCCATGTGCCGAAACGACATTGAGCGCCGTCTTGGATTTGCAGCCGCATGGCGCGGCGCACCGGAGCCGCAGTATTACGCGGGTCTAAGCAAACTCGGCCCAAGAGATCGGGAAACGGTCAACGGGGTGGAGTTTCGCAAGCTCTTCCCAGACGCACAAGTCGGATGGAGTTACGACTTCAATAAATTGCAACCCATCAAAGACGACCGACTCTACTGGGTTGGATTCGTTAGCGGCACACCGCGAGAGATCACGCGTTTCGTCATGTACACACCAACCAACAAGCCAACAACCTGCGGCGCTAAGTGCAGGAACGCGGCTGGGCCTGCTTGCGACTGTAGTTGCAAAGGCGAGAATCACGGCAAGAACAAAGGAACCACATGAGCAAGCAAGACATCGAGAAGCGTTTGGGATTCGCGGCGCAAGGCGTGAAGGCTGAGATGGCAAGCGGTTGGTCAGGCAAAACTGCAAAGTTAAATAGATACGGAAATTTTGCAGTAGTCGCAGCTGGTGAGGATGGATATGCCAAGGGCTTTGCCAACAGGACACAAGCACAAGCATTTAGTGACAAACACAACCTTGGGGGTGTTAAGTTCCCATCCTCCGGAGGACGCTCATTCTATGTGTTTGTGGAGGCTCCAAAAGATTCTGAATCTACCAGCGCCGCACGCCCCGGCGCGAAGGCGGAGTTTGATCTAACAGGGATGGAGCTTTATAGCCGTATCGTTCCAACAATAAATAGTCTTGGCCGCTTTGTGGAAGTGCAAGCGCCGCGACTCAAGCAAAACATTGCAGATGCTGCCAAGTATGCAAAAAAAGCCTTTGATTTAGGACAGCAAATTTTTCAAAGCAACACAGCAAGCCCCGAAGCACTCCGAGCGTTTGAGCGTCAGGTTTCTGTTGCAAAGGCGCAACCCGGATGGCGTATCGCTAGTAGCGAAAATTTCTCCCGCCCCGGCGTGAAGGCGAAGTTTGAAAAGGAATATGTGCTTTGGGGACTGCCAAAGGGCGAGACTGATGCCATTCACCAGCAGGTTCTCTCAACGCAAGCCAAGACTCCTGCCCAGATGGAAGATGTCAAGAAGCGTGCAGCGGCAGCGGGCTGGCATTCGTTCCGGGTTCAAATCCTAGATTTGTCAAAGCCATACAAGGGCTTCGCCCGCCCCGGCGCGAAAGCGAAGATGGCGGCCTCTGACATCATTGTCAAGAAAGATGCCCAGTACATTTACTACTACCCAGAAGATGACGACCGCGCCACCTTTGCAGATGACAATGGCAAGGGTGCATACACGGTAAAGTCGAATCGAACCGGAAAGCCCGTCAGCGCAAAGACCTATCGCTCGTTACAAGAGGCGGTCAGCGCGTCAAACGCAATGAACGAGAAGTTGCCACCGCTAAAGAAGGCCAAGGCTTCCCGCCCCGGCGTGAAGGCGAAGATGGAAACCCCTATGCGTGTTGCATTGACTCCTATGCACACTCGCGCAGAACAGGGTTACGAAAACTTCATTGCTGTTCTTATGAAATTTGGTGGAATTACACGCGAACAAGCGCAAAAGGCGTTCAAGGCGTTTAAGGATGCCAAGGTACTTGTGACCAAGGAACAATATATGGGCGGCGGAATCACGGTTAAGCATGGCGCGTTCATGGAAAGAGATGTCATTCGCCGCGCAGCGGGGCTACCAGAAGAGTCCTCCCGCCCCGGCTCAAAGGCAAAGGCGTGAGCCAACGCAAGGCCATCATGCGCCGACTGGGCATCTTTGCTCTGCCGACAAGCAAGCGCAAGCTGACCATCGACCAAGCCGAAGCGGCGCTCAAGCGCCTTGGGTATACGCTTGACTTCCGCAGCGGGCAGACCAACCCGCCAGCCTTTGCTACGTCCTACGAAGTGAAACAGCCGAACGGCGTTTCTAAGCGCATGACGGTAGACCAAATCAAAGCCCTTGCATACGAGAAATCCTGATGCCCGACCCGATCAACAACCCGCTCTCGCAACGTCAGTCGATCCCCGGCGCAGGATTGCCACCAACCAAGCGACCGCGCAAGCCGCTGCCGCCTCCGATTGATCGTGGACTGACCGGGCCGCTCGCCATGCCCGTGGAAGTGCAGCGGACGTTCTTCCGCACCGCCAGCCTGATGCTGCGGAACTCCAGCCTTGCCTACCGCCTTGACCCGAACTATCAGGCGATGATGCGTGCGGACGCGGACATTGAGGGCGTGCTGCGCTCCCTGCTCGTGACCCTTGCAGGTCTGGAATGGAACGTCCTTTCCGACGACGAGAGCGAACCCCGCCTCGTCAAGCTCGCCGAGCGCATTGCCGAGATCATCGGCGCAGCCCCACGCCGTAGCGATATGTTCCGCTCCTTGCACGAAGCCGTCTGGTACGGGTGCAGCGCCGTGAACGTGGTCTACGACCGCGACCCGCGCCTTGGGGTACGCATCCGCGAATGGCTCCCGCTCGCCTCCGATACCCTCGCCTTTGACCAGACCGGGAACGTGGCGATGCGCGTTGGTAGCGCCTACATCAATCAGGCATCCGTCACCGACCTTGGCTTTGACTCGCTCGTCCACCTGTTCGACGACAACGAACGCCGCGCTATTGTCTTGCACCGCGTCTTCACCACCGCGCCAAACTTCATCGACCCGAACAGCGCCGAGACGGTTTACCGTGGCGTAGGGGCGCGAGATGTTTGTTGGTACATCTGGCTTCTGAAGCAGGAAGTCCTACAGAACGCCGCCGCCTATGTGGAGCGGTACGCCCTCGGCATCCGCGTTGGGTACTACCCAGCCGGGAACGATGCCGCTAAGAGCGAGATGATGACGATTCTTCAGAATCTCGTCAATGACAACTCGGTCGTTCTGCCCCGCATTTCGCCGACCGAGTCCATGTACGACATCGACATCAAGGACGCGAACGGTGGCCGCGCCCAGATCTTCATGGAGTTGGTGAACTGGCTCTCAGGCAAACTCAAGGAAGCGATCCTCGGTCAGTCGCTCTCAAGCGAGGCTGGCGGGACAGGTATGGGGTCAGGCGTTGCCGACCTCCACGCCGATACCCTTTCTCGCGTAATCCGCTATCACGCGGATTGCCTCGCGGAGAGCCTGACCACCGACCTCGTCCGCATCATTGCTGGGATGCTCGGAGCCTCCGAAGAGGATGCCCGCCGCATTCGGTTCGTCTTCGCGCCAGAGCGCCCGAACCCGAAGGAGCGGCTCGAAGCAATTCAGACGTTCATCCAAATGGGTGGCCGCGTCAGCGAGCGCGAAGTCCGCGACCTCCTCGGTCTGTCCGACCCGGAAGACGGGGAATCCGTCCTCGGTGGTCAAGCCGCAGGCAGCGCGGGCGCATCGTCTAACCCGCTCTCCGCCATGCTTGGGCAAGGAAACGAGAGCGAGGGCGACGAGCCAGCCCCTGAAGCGCCGAAGGTAGCCGCCGTCCGCAAGCGCAAGCGATGACCAAAGCCGAACTAGACAAGCACCTCCGCAAAGTCCTGCGCCAGTCGCAGCAGGCGTATCGCCGTGCGGTTGCTGCTCAGGTCAGGGGCGAAGATGCCCTCGCGGCGTGGGCAGAGTTCCACGAGGCAACTGCGGCACTCCTGATGGCATCGTGGTTGTTCGGGGCGCGTGACACGGTAGACACCGCCAAGATCCCTGACGGTGCTATCGAAGGAATGCTGGACGATGGGGACGCGGTCAAGTTCGACCGGGACGTGCCGATCTCCCTTGAGGGCTTCGGTACGAAATGGATGGCTCCAATCACGGGTTGGTTCCGTAAGCGCGTCCCGATCTCCCGCGCCGACTGGGAGCTGCTCATCAAGGCAGCAGCCGCCAGCGCCGGAGACGTGACCGATCACGAGCGCGAAAACGCCCTTCCTGACCTCCGCAAGCAGTCCCCGATCCTCGATTCGTTGTTACGCGGTGTTACACGGGGGCCGCAGGGCGCTATCTCGCGGGTGAAGCGGATCGTCGACACCACCTTCTTCGTAACCGCCATGAACCCCGCCCAGACGCGCATGGTGCAGGAACTGATCGCGCAGGTCATCGAGGAGCGCCCCACCAAGAGCGTGGTCGGCAAGCTCATCAAGACCATGAACCTCGGCGACTTCGTGACCACCGCCCAACTCATGACCGGGACAGGGCTAACGTCCTCCCGCCTTGAAACCGTTCTGCGGACGAACACAAACCGCGCCATGACCGAGGGCAGCGCCGAAGTCCTACGGGACGAGCGGGTGCAGGCATTCGTCCCGCTGGTGCAGTTCAGCGCCACCAAAGACCCGCGCACGCGGGACACGCATCGAGCCTTTGACGGCTACGTCGGGACGATGGCAGACTTCGACCGCCTTGGAATTGCCCCGCCGCTGGGCTTCAACTGCCGCTGCGCCATCATTCCCGTCCCGGCCGCCGAGGCTCTGCGCGAGCGTTGGACGCGCCCGAACGGGACGATAGACCCAGCCGCTATTGCCAAGCACAACGGAGCGCGTCAGCGCCTAGTGGACACGCGCCAAGTTCCTGACCCCGGTTTCGTAAACGCATAAATAAATCGCAATGGAGATCGCTACGATGCACGACATGAGCAACACACGCAAGGAAATCGCCGCCCGTCTTGGATTTGCTGCTGGCAACGGCGCAAAGGCTGAGTTTGCAATGAAGGTTGATATGCCAGAAATTCGTGCAGAGTTTCTCGGGTTTGATGTTGACTCAAATGGCAACAAGATTGCGCGGTTCAAGAAATACTCAGGCGAAACCGTTCGCATTCAAACCAACGGGAACCTGCCAAAATCACATCGGATGACAAACCAAAGCCTTGATGCCAAGGCGATTGAGCAAGAAGTGTTGTCAAGCAGTTACGCTTCAAAGTTTGCATTGAAGCCTCGATCCTCCCGCCCCGGCGCAAAGACGGCGTTTGCAAATAACGACCCCGAGTTGGCTAACTTCCTTGTCAAGTACAAGGAAAACGAGAACAACAACTACCATAGCGAAAACGTTGTTTTGCTTGCCGAATTTGTTGGCTCGTCAAGCGAAATTGCTCACGCAAAGGACATCTTGCGAAAAGTTCGGGCAGCGGGTCATTTGCCTTCTGATCTTAACGACGAGCAATACTCGCTTTATAAGAACCTAGCGGCGAAACTCAAATCCAAGTATCCCGGCGCTAAGTTCTCCCGCCCCGGCGCGAAGGCAAAATTTGAAATTTCTTCATATGAGCAAGCGGAATATCAAATTGCATTAAGTGAAGAACGCATTGCGTCTTATCGCAAGGCACTTGCAAACACCGAAGCAATGATTAGAAACGCTAACAGTTTGATGCGTACCGCTGATTCAGGTGACAAGAAAGCAATGAAAGAAGTCATTGGCATTGCGCGAATGTTGGAATCAACAATGAAATCTCGCGGTTTCTCCCGCCCCGGCGCGAAGGACGAGTTTGGAGGCATGAAAGGTTTAGGCGATTGGACTGTTGGCTTTACTGATGTCATGAAAGAAAGAATTGCACAGCTGAAGCAGCTTGCGAAGTCATTAAAGGCAACAGTTACCTTGGGTCGCGTATCTCCAAACGGAATGTACAGCGGCACGGTTACCCGGCGATATGGGCCAATGGAACCGCCTGATCTTATGGCTCCTAAAAAGGTTGAGCAGTTAATTAAATCGCTCGGCGGATATGAAAATGACAGTTGGCGTTACAACGCCCGCCCCGGCACAAAGACCCGCATGACCCGCGAGCAGACCGAGGAGCAGAAGGCAGGGCTGAAGATCATGTCCGCCGCTGACCCAGCCGTCGGCGCGAAGATCGCCAAGCTCATCAAAGAAGGCAAGCCACAAGACCAAGCGGTCGCAATCGCGCTCGACATGAAGCGCAGAGGAGAACTGTAAATGCCCGTAATCAACACCGCCCAAGAGAACTTCCGCAAGGTCACGGTCGCTACCGTCCCTGCAACCTACACCGCAGCGCAGGCCGTCCTGCTCAACGCTGCCCCAACTAGCACAACGGGCAGCGCCCTCTTGTGGGATATCAACACGGCATCGGTGAGCGGGACGAACCCGTCCTTGCTCTACGTCATGCCGTTCCTTGTATCGGCGACCACCGCGCAGACCAGCATCGGTATGCGGCTCCTTGGCTGGCGCAAGTACCTTGACGCTGCCGGGACGAGCTTCTGGTATATGCCGACCGTCCTCGCGGACTTCACGCTGACATTCACAAGCGGAACCGTGCCGAACTACACGCTTGACGTGGCGAACACGCGCACCTTCTCGGGCATCACGCAGGTCGCCGGAACCCCTGCGGCTAACCTGTACTCGCCCGCTACGGCGGCTGGTGCAAACGTGGAACCCGCCTACGCGATGGTTGACGTTGCCGGGGCTTCCTACGTCACGGCACAATTCAAGTCGAGCGGCACGCCAGACATGGGAACCTTCTGGGCTAACCTGTAAATGAATCGAGCGAACCGTCCAAGGATGTCAAGGGTCAACGGCTCCTCCTACGCGAGCAAGCTGATGGGTCGCGCTGGCGTTTCGTCCACGCTGTCCCTTGACTTTACGGCGATGGGCGGAACGCTTAACTCACTTATCACGTTTAGCCGCACAAGCCCCGCGACTTTTATTAACTCGCTGGGATATGTTCAATACGCCGATGCGAACCTGATTTACAACAGCGTTTTGAGCGGAGCAGCGACACCTTCGGGCTGGACTCTTGTTGCTGGGGGCGCAGGAGCAACCATTCCGTCCGATGGTATTCGCAGGTTTGTTACAACAACAGCGGCGCTGAACTTTTTTAACAGCGCTGCGCTTTCGACATCGGTTGGAACGGTGTACGCATCAACAGTAAACCTCCGCGAGGTTAGCGGTCAGCATTACCGAGACTCATTTGAAATTGCCGCAGGCCCAACCATCCTAAAGTATTACAGGAATGGCGTTGAAGTCGCAAGCGGTACAGGCGAATATAACACGGCGCAGGCGGGGCTTATCACGGTTGTGTGGATTGCAACCAGCACGAGTTCCCACAATGTTCGGCATGGTATTGGATGCACCGGGTCAACTGTAGCAACTGCTGTTTGTGAATTTGAGAAGAGTCACACAACGCCCGTGTTCTTTTCCGGAACAACAACAGCAACTTCACCTGCTTCCTACACGGCTCCCACATATGTTCCAAATACGGATACAGCGGCCGCATATCACGCCCCTCGCTTTGACTATGACCCGACAACGCTTGCGGCCAAGGGATTGCTGCTAGAAGCGCCTGCAACAAATCTCCTTAATTGGAGCCAGACATTTGCTACAACAGGTGGCACAAACAACAACTGGGCTGACACGAACCTCACGCGAACAAGCACTAACAACACTAGCCCAGACAATGGCACTACTGCGCTACGGATTACCGCAAGCGTGCTAGGTAATGGCACAATCATCAGCAGCGCCGCTATTGGAACATCCGCGTCTCGCGTCTTGTCTGTTTGGCTTCGCCGCGTAACAGGTACGGGGAACATTCAGTACACGCTTGACAACGGCGCAACTTATACAACGCAAGCAATCACTTCGTCATGGGTTAGGTATTCGTTCCCAGCCACAACGGCCGCGCAACGCGTTGGGTTCCGCATTGTGACAAGTTTGGACGCTATTGAAATATGGGGCGCGCAACTAGAAACAACCGTTAGCACCTCTTACATTCCTACAGGTTCAAGCCAAGTAACCCGCGCTGTAGACACCGCGATTATTGCCGGGACGAACTTCAGCTCGTGGTACACGGGTGGCACAACAGGTACGTTTGTCGCTAACTGGTACGGCAGCGCGTCAACCCCAACCGCTCGCTCGGTAATTGCAACAAGCGACCAGACCACCAAACACCTGCATATGTATCAAACTCCTTCCGCGCTCACGCTGCGGCTGGCAGACTTTGGAGCAGCGGCAACCGTCACAACGGCAAACAGCCTGACCGCCAACGCATTGACTAAGGGCGCATTCAGTTACGCCAGCACGGCTACGAGTCTGTGCCTGAACGGTGGCACGGTCGCTACCGGGACGCTGGCGTTTACCGTCGCCCCAACGTGGCTCAGTATCGGCGGCCCGTCCACGAACGGAACAAGCATCACCGACACGACCGTCATGCTTAACAACAGCATCAGCACGCTCCAGTATTACCCTGCGCGTCTGACTGACGACAA
>Ga0209500_10000591_pt1 | contig 30763 bp, 13 predicted proteins | sample S_140212_EF_Meta_FD_187323 | JGI IMG/M metagenome (GOLD analysis project Ga0209500, IMG submission 187323) | Freshwater microbial communities from Lake Simoncouche, Canada to study carbon cycling - S_140212_EF_MetaG (SPAdes) (version 2) | ecosystem: Environmental > Aquatic > Freshwater > Lake ...
TTAGAACAGTTTCTCACTGTGTTGAACAGTGCCATGGCAGACAACACAGAATTTGGCCGCAGCCAAGGCTCTGCTATTATTCAAGGAATTCCTACAGAACAATATAGATTCCGAACAGTTACCACAGACGTACCTTTGTTTTCGTTTACCAAGACAGTGGCCAGCAGAGGAATGAGCTTTGAGATAGTTAGCACAGCTTTTAAAAACAGCGAAAACATCTACGAAGAGCCACCAGTGCCCGGCAACCAAATGGGATTTATCTATAGAAACGACGGATCCGGTCCAGGCAGTGCCAACACCGGATTCTTTGTGCAGTTTAAACAAGGCTCATTAGAATTAGCAGACTTTGTAGTAGATGTGCCAACCACTAACGAAAAAATTGCTGTCGATGCAGGTAATATCAATAATGATGATGTATGGTTATTTTCCTTAAACTCACAAGGTGCCCAACTTGAAGAATGGACCAAAGTTTCATCGCTGGTAGGCAACAACATTGCCTATAACAGCGTAACGCAAGATATACGCAACATCTATGCTGTCAACACCAAAGAAGACGATAATATCGATCTTGTGTTTGCAGATGGAATCTATGGAAATTTACCTCAAGGATCTTTTAGAGTATTTTATAGAACCAGTAACGGGCTATCGTATACCATATATCCTAACGAATTACGAGGCATCAACATTTCTATTTTGTATAGAAACAAAAATAATGTTGAACACACTCTGACCATCGGTCTGGCGCTACAAAGCACTGTGGCCAACTCTGCAGCTTCTGAAGACATAGACAACATTCGTGCTAATGCCCCCGCAGTATACTATACTCAGAACAGAATGATCACTGCAGAAGATTATAATCTAGCGCCATTGTTGGGTTCACAGAATATTGTAAAAATCAAAGCAGTGAATAGGACATCCAGCGGTATCAGCAGAAACTTTGACATCATTGACGCCACTGGAAAATACAGCAGTATCAATATATTTGGAGATGACGGATATCTTTACAAACAAGAAGACGAATCGGTGCTGTCATTTAAATTTACCAGCAGGATAGATATCATTAATTTTATCAGACGCAGCGTAGAACCAGTGTTCACAGATGCTGAAGTTTATAATTTTTATTTTACAAAGTTTGATAAGATATTGTTCACAGACGTTAACACGGTATGGCAGTCTGTGACCACAGCTACTAGTACAGGATATTTTAAAAATGTGGTAGACAATTCTCAACTCAAAATTGGCGGCTACTCTACCAGCAACTTGAAATATGCGTTAGTTAATGCAGCAGTGAAGTTTGTTCCACCTACAGGATTTAAATTTAAAAAAGGTAAACTAGTACCAACGGACGCAACCGATGCTGACCAGACAGATTACATATGGACAAAAATTGTCAAGATCACCGGCGACGGTACATATGTCAAAGGACTAGGACCGGTCACACTCAGCGATCTAGTTCCCACAGGTGCTGTGGCTCAACGCATAGTGCCACGATTTATCAGCGACTTGCCTGTGGCACTTGAAACTGAAATCGTTAATCAAGTGTTTGACAATCAAACTTTTGGACTGAGATATGAAATTACTGAATCTCAATGGAAGTTGATCACTGCCAGCAACCTAAATCTAACCAATGATTTTACGTTAGGCAAAGCCGGAGATACTACCAACACCAACATAGACAGCTCTTGGGTGATCGCTTTGGTCAAACAGCCTGACAGCTATATCGTGAGAATTAGAAAACAGTCGTATATTTTTGGTAGCGTACAACAGAATAGATTTTATTTTGACAGCAATGAGAAACAGTATAATGATCAAGTAGGCGCAGTGGTTAAAGATCAGATATCAGTGTTGGGAATTAATACTGGCAAGGATGGTATCACTGAGCTTAAACAAGATGTGCCGTTTGAAATCAGTGATACTATAAAGTTTGATGACGGCTTCGAAAGCACCAACGAAATTAAACTAAGTTTTAGAGATGCCGACGACGACGGAGTGGTCGACAATCCTGAATCATTTGAAAATATTGTAGGACTAGATCAAGATTTAAAATTCTTATTTTTCCTGACTTCAAACGATGTCTACGGAACAGCAATTAAAACACTCATAGACAATTCAAATGATTTAATTTTACCCGTACCAAAAGAATCTGGAATAACTTTCAATGATACAGTGACCTATCCTGATCAGCAGTTGATATACTTTTATGACTCTGCTGAAAACATTGTTAAACGAGTAAATCGAACTACTAATACCTTGGACATAGCCAACGAATACACAGCAGTTGTTGGTAGAAGAAATCTTAAATTTCAATATACTCACAATGCCAGTGTAGATAGGAGGATAGATCCTTCTACCAGCAATATCATTGACATATATTTGTTGATACGAAGCTATGATGAAAGCTACAGAATATATCTCGCAGGCGGCACTGACATCGAACCAGTTGCACCTACCAGCGATGCATTGAGAACAACATTTGGCACAGCATTATCATCGATCAAATCTATCAGCGATGATATCATATATCATCCTGTGAAATACAAAGTGCTGTTTGGATCTAAAGCAGATCCTAAACTACAAGCAGTGTTTAAGATTGTTAAGAATCAAAATCGCTCGATCAATGACAACGATATCAAAGTAAGAGTAATCACTGCTATCAATACTTTCTTTGATATCAATAATTGGGACTTTGGCGATAGATTTTATATGGGCGAACTGACCACATATATTTTAAACACAGCGTCTCCGGATCTTGCCAACATAGTGATAGTACCAAAACAAACCAATCAATCATTTGGCAGTCTTTTTGAAATACAAAGCAGATCGGATGAAATACTGATCAGCGCAGCCACAGTAGACGATATAGAAATCGTCTCTGCCATCACCGCATCCGAAATAGGTGCCAGCACCAACTCTATAGTATCAACAACTTATTAATATGGCCGATAAATTTCCTAACAGTCAACTACCTATACGCAGATCAGTAGAGCTGCTACCAGTAATTTTTCAAACTCCTGCCAACGATAAATTTTTATCTGCGGTAGTCGATCCCTTAATACAGCCGGGATTGTTAGATAAAGTTGTTGGATATGTTGGTCGTAGATATGGCAAAACCTATAACAGCAACGATGTATATGTTGACACAAACGGCACATTGCGCAGCAGTTATCAACTTGAACCTGGAGTGATATTTAAAAATCACGATAAAATAGAAAATTTCTACGACTATATTGATGTTAAAAATCAATTGAAATTTTTCGGAAATACCATCGAAAACGATGACAAGATAACCAGCCAAACACATTACACTTGGAATCCTCCTATTGACTGGGACAAGTTTATCAACTATCGAGAATATTATTGGGAGCCAGCAGGCCCACGAAGTATTAATATCACAGGTCAGAGTGCTAACATTAACAGCACCTATAAGGTAGTATTAGGTACAACTAAAAATTCATTTGTATTCACACCAGATGCATACACTAATAATCCCACGCTGACTCTTTATCGAGGACAGACCTATAAATTTAGAGTCAATGCTCCTGCTGAAGGTTTTGCAATACGCACTAATTTTGACACAGGTAGTTTATTGTTTCAGCCTAACAGAAACTATGTACAAGGCAATCTTGTGGTCTATGATTCAAAACTATGGCGAGCTGTTAGAGATGTTACTAGTTTTGATGCTAGCTCAATCACTGTAGACAGTGAAGATTGGCAATATGTGGAATCTGCTAGCGAAGGCTCTGCATTGGACTACAACAATGGAATCACAAACAACGGCATTGAAAACGGTACCTTGACGTTTGTAGTACCGTACGATGCTCCCGACACGCTATATTATCAAAGTAAAATAACTCCGGATGCATTTGGTAGATTTGTCATCGCAGACATAGAAGAAAACACATTTGTTAATGTAGACATAGAGATCATTGGTAAAACCACATATACCAGCGGCAATGGTATAGAATTCAGCAATGGTATGATTGTTGAATTTTTAGGCAATATATCACCTGCTATCTATGCAAAAGATTCGTGGCTAGTAGAAGGGGTAGGCACAGCTATAACCTTGACTAGATTTAGTGATCTTGTAGTGCCGGTACTAAGCACAGAAGTCCCTGAAGTATTGTTTGACAACGAAGGCTTTGACACACAACCGTTCGATGACGCCACAGAGTATGCTGCATTTAAAGATTATATTACTATTGCTAGAGACAGCGCAGATAATAATCCCTGGAGTAGATACAATCGTTGGTTCCACAGATCTGTCTTAGAAAAATCATACCAATTAAGAGGACAAGATTTTCCAGCAAATGAAGCTGCTAGAGCCAAACGTCCAATTATAGAATTTCGTGCAGGACTACAGCTATTCAATCACGGATCTACAGCCAAACAGACTGTAGATTATATAGATACAGCTACCACGGATGTATTTTCTATCATAGAGGGTTCTAAGGGCTACAACATAGACGGAGAATTTTTGTTTGAAGGTGCAAGAGTATTAGTAGTAGCAGACAAAGACAAATTAGTTAATAATAAAATTTACACAGTTGAATTTATCACGCATAACAGCGTTGCTCAAATTCATCTAAGAGAAAGCAATGACACCGAATCGATACTAGGACAGGGGGTGACTGTAAGACGAGGCACAGTCAACAAGGGTCTAATGTTTCACTTCAACGGAACTGATTGGGTACCTAGCCAACCCAAGACTGCTGTAAACCAATCGCCAAAGTTTGATGTCTACGATTCTAATGAAATCAGTTTCGGAGATCCTGCCACCTATGCAGACACAGAATTTACAGGTTCAAATATATTAAGCTACAAGCCAGGTACCGCGAGAATTGATAAAGAACTGGGTTTCAAGATCAGTTATCTCAACATAGATAATATCGGCGACATAGAATTTAATTGGAACTGGGACACTGAAACATTCCGTTACTCTATCGATAAGTCTCCAGTGCTGAAAAAAATATCCACAGGTTTTTATAGATTTGGATCTGACAGATATGCCAACGGATGGCAGCAACTAAATTCTACCTATATACAACCCATAATAGATGATCAAGTGGTAGAAATTGCCACAGACACATTAGTGTTTAACACAGTGTCATGGGAGAGCTTGTCTGGTGATCCCGAAATAAATTTCTATCTTAACGGTTCGAGATATACCGGCACATGGACAAGAACTCGTGGCACCTTTGTGTTTAGTACCCCATTCGCGGTAAACGATGTTGTAGTAATAAAACTTATTACAGACATTGAACCCGATCAGGGCTACTATGAAATGCCGGTTGGTCTAGAAAAAAATCCTTTTAATACACCTATTGAGTCATTTACTCTAGGTCAGGCTGTGGCTCATATTTCTAGTGCAGTAGAATGGGACAGCGAATACACAGGAAAACTACCAGGATCTAGTAATCTAAGAGATCTTGAAGATTACAGACTGTTGGCCGGAAGATTTTTAAAACACAGTGGCAATGTACCATTGGCGGTAATGGCCTTGTGTGACAAGACTCATAACATTATAAAATCTATTTCCTATGCTAAAAAAGAATATACAGATTTTAAAAACAATTTTCTACAAAGAGCCATTGAAATTGATTTCAATGATGAAATAGTTGATTTTGTTGATGATATCATTAACAGTCTTACCGCAGTAAAAACAGCAAAAGACGCATTCGCTGATTCAGATATGATAGGTGCAGGTGCGTACACTGCATTGCAGACAGTTGTTGAAGATATCGGAATCAAAGTATTTTCTTTAACAACACCATTTGATCTAAAAACACCAAGCACTCGAGCTGTGTATGTTTATAAAAACAGTGTGCAATTAATAAACACTCAAGACTATGAGTTTGATTCTACATTCAGTTTTGTAAAACTCAAAATTTCGTTAGCAGAGGGTGATACAATTGAAATAAGAGAATATCTCAGCACAGCCACTAATTATATTCCTCCAACACCGACATCTATGGGATTGTACAAAAAATACACCCCAACAAAATTTCTTGATGACACATATCAAGAGCCTAGATATGTAATACAAGGGCACGATGGTAGTATCACAGCAGCTTACAATGATTTTAGAGACGATCTGTTGTTGGAACTTGAATTACGAATCTATAATAATATCAAGCAAGAATACGATCCTGCAGTTTTTGACATCGATCAAATACTAGCCGGATATTACGGTGTTGGTGAATATTCTAAGTCTCAGTTAGATGGTATTGTAGTGCAGGATTTTCTCAAGTGGATTCAAAATACCAACATCAACTATACCTTGAATGAATATTTTGACAGTGAGAACTCATTCACTTACACCTATTCAAATATGTCAGATCCTACCAAGACCAAAAATATTCCTGGTTGGTGGAGAGGTGTGTATCAGCATTTCTATGACACAGACCGTCCACATCGCTGTCCTTGGGAAATGCTGGGATTTAGCCAGAAGCCCGATTGGTGGCAAGAAGAATACGGTGCAGCGCCATATACTAGTAACAATTTGATTTTATGGGAAGACCTAGAAGCTGGTATTATCCGACAAGGTGTTCGAGCTGGAAGACACGATAGATACAAACGTCCCGGATTGATTTCACATATTCCTGTTGATGGCGACGGTAAGTTGCTGAGTCCGTTGGATTCTAATCTTGCGCAGGATTTTTCGTTGATTAACAATCGCGGACCTTTTGTATTAGGGGATGTGAGTCCAACAGAATACGCTTGGAGATCTAGCTCTGAATGGCCCTATGCAATAGTCACCGCTATGTGCTTGATGAAACCATTTGAATATATTCCTGATAACTTTGATAGATCAAGAATTGTAAAAAACAAGTTAGATCAGTATGTAAATTCTACCACAAACTTATTTGTAACTATTGCAGATATATCACCCTATGTAACAAATTCCACAGCGTCGGGATTGGTAAAGTATCTAACCAGCTATACAAAATCTCAAGGTTTAGATAAAGACAGTCTACAGGTTAAAATAGAAAAATTAGATGTGGCTCTTAGTTTTAGGATGAGTGGATTTGTTGATCAGCAACAGCAGAAATATCTATTAGATTCTAAAAATCCCGCATCTACTACTTCTGGAATTTTTATTCCTTCAGAAAATTATGACATTATATTCAACGTTAGCAGTCCCGTAACTACTGTGAGTTACAGTGGTGTGCGGCTGGAAAAAACCGCAGGAGGCTGGATACTAGCAGGGTACGACGACATTCATCCTTACTTCAATTATCATCAAGCTCAGGCCAGCAGCAAAGATCCTGTAATCTCTGTAGGCGGCAGCAGCGAAGCATTCACTGACTGGATTGCAGACAAAAACTACAACAACGGTACATTAGTTAGATACCAAAGTAATTTTTATCGTGCCCTAAAAACACATACCAGTGCCGGAGAATTTGATCGTAGTCAATGGCAGAAACTAGGCGATGTACCTAAGATAGGTGCAATAGAAGCTCAACGTAGACGTGTGTTTAACACACTGTCTGTGAGACAGATAAGCTATGGTACACTATTAACTAGTATACAAGAGGTAGTGGATCTACTATTGGGCTATGAGAGCTATCTAAAAACACAGGGAATTATTTTTGATAACTACGATCCTCAAAACGCTACCAGCCAAGATTGGCTTAGTGCTGCTAAAGAGTTCATGTTCTGGACCAAACACAATTGGGAATCGGGAGCTATTATTGCTCTAAGCCCTTCTGCACAAAAATTAGAGATTTCAGTACCAATAGGAACACCGGACAATTTATTAGACGGATTCTATGACTACCAGATCCTTAAGGGAGACGGAACACCGTTGGCCCCGAGATTTTTAAATGTCAATAGAGGCTTTCAAAATCTCAAAATAGAAACCACTAATACCACCGACGGTATCTACTATGCAAGACTACATTATGTAATAAAAGAACACGTCACTGTATTTGATGATCGCACAGTATTCAATGATATTATCTATGACAAGCCTACCGGATATCGTCAAGGTCGTATTAAGATGCAGGCCTTCCGTACAGTAGACTGGGACGGCGACTACACCAGTCCAGGATTTATATTTGATAATGTTGATATACAGACCTGGAAACCTTTCAACGATTACAAGTTAGGTGATATCGTATCTTACAAATCTTATGATTGGACCAGCCTTGTAAATCAATTAGGCACAGAAACATTCAACGATGCCAACTGGTCAAAACTAGATTCAAAACCAGTCAAACAGCTAGTATCGAATTTTGATTATAAGATAAAACAATTCAGCGATTATTTTGAAACTTCGTCTCAAGGGCTAGACCAAAGTCAACGAGAATTAGCTAGACATGCCATAGGTTACCAACAACGAGATTACCTGCAGAATCTAGCAGAAGACAGTGTAAGCCAATTTCAACTATATCAAGGATTCATTAGAGAAAAAGGCACTGCAAACAGCGTGACCAAAATCTTTAACAAGCTCAGCAGATCGGGGTCCGACAGTATTGTACTCAATGAAGAATGGGCCTTTAGATTAGGTCAGGTTGGAGGGGTGGATCAATTTTCAGAAATCGAAATCCAACTAGAAAAGAATAGATTTAAATTAGATCCACAGCCGCATTTAGTTACCAGCAGCGAAACACTCAACGCCTTAGATCAATATTATAGATTTACCGCCAGCGATTTCACAATTTCTTCAATTCCCTATACTGTAGATATTTTACCTACCACTGTAGATCTAGAACCAGAATTAACTGCTGGCTATGTTAGTTCAGGACAGTATCAGCACGTGATCGGCACAATAGATCAACTGACCTCTCTAGATATAACTACGGTCGACGAAAATGATCACATATGGGTAACATTTAACGATGACAGCTGGCAGATGCTTCGGGTCAACGAGTCACCACTGTTATATGTTACTGAAGCGGTCCGTATAGATGACACGGTAGTTACTCTAACATTGAACAGACCACATTCGGTGACAGTCGATGATTATGTTGGGTTCCGTGAGATTGTTAACCTTAGCGGATTTTTCAAAGTCAGTGAAGTAACCAATACCACTATAACAGTTGTGGTTGCCGCAGACGTTGGTGATCCCGAGTTAGATGTTAGCACGACAGTTAATATTCAGTTGTTGACCACTGCAAGATTTGCTGACTATGCAGCGGTTGATCAACATCCAGCAGCACTGTTAAAAAGCAAATCGTTGGTATTTGTAGACAACAACGGCAGCGATCGATGGGAAGTAGTACAGAAAAATAAATTATATACTTCAAAATCCATAGCAGATTTTGGTACCTCAGCACCACTACTCACCGGTTCTAAAGTTGTTTATGATAATATTAATAAACATATAATTAGCAGCCTACCTGGTTCGGGATTTGTAAATGTGTATGTAGAAACAGATACAGGACTTTCTCTAAAACAAATTATAGCACCGCCTGTTGGTTTTTACGATATCGCTCTAGGATCGTTCGGTGAAAAAATGGCAGTTAGTCCAGACGGCAAATATCTAGTGATAAGTGCTCCCACAGCCAGCGGAGTCATTAATAGATATATGGGCGAATGGCAGACTGAAGCAGCCTATGAACAAAATGACATCGTGCTCTATGCCGGAAGACTTTATAGAGCATTAAATGCCAATGGAAATTTTGCAGGACTCGGGGACGGCAGCACTCAAGTAGCTATAAACTCTGACGATTGGGTTCCACACACCACAATTATTCCTGCTGAAACAGCAGCACGTAATCCCGGATATTATCAACAAGGTATGGTTGTTGTATACGAATTTGTCAGCGGCAGATATATTCATGCCACAGCATTTGTAAGTCCTCGTCCTACAGATAACGAAAAATTTGGGTCAGAAATTACCATCGGGGTAAACGGAACTGAATATTATCTAGCAGTATCTGCTATAGGTGCCTATAATAACACAGGTAGAGTATATCTTATCAAGTATACCGGAACTGAATGGACACACATGGAAAATCCTTTGTACAAAGGCATCTATAATCTGTTCGATTCATACAAGCAAGGTGAAATAGTATGGCAGGCATCCCAAGATCCTGTAGGCGAAGCTGCTCGCGGCAATCTATGGCAGAGCCTAGATGGCTCGACATCAGATGGTAGCACTATTACTCTAGATTCACAGAACTGGTTAAAGGTCAGTGATATTTCTACTCATTGTTCGTTGCCTACAAATATTGCTGTAGAAGATGATGGATCTACTTTAGAATTTACCACCACAGGTTTATTAACGGACACACAAAAAGCAGAATTAGTCAAGCAGGGAGATCAATTTGGATTTTCTATGACTATGAGCAGTGATGGAAGTATACTAGTTATAGGCGCACCCGACAGTGACGGAGCCTACTTTGCCAACTACAGAGGCTTATGGCGTGCCGACGTAGAATACGTCGAAGGTGAAACAGTTAGATATCGTGGATCGCCTAGTGAGTCATATCAATACTATGAGCTAGGTCAGCCAGTTGGATTTGATTCGTCTGTCTATAGAAGCTACGGAGAGGATCCGTCTGATAGCTATGTCTGGCAACAAGTCGGAGATAGTACAACAACTGCCAGCGGTAAGATTTTTGTTTATAAGAAAACCGAGTATGATTCTTACGAACTCACCCAGATGATTAATGCCGGATCACTGACATCGTTTACTGACATTGATTCTGGACTAGTTATTAGTACAGGGGATCAGTTTGGATTTAGTATGGATATGGATTCCAACGGAACAGTATTGGCTGTGGCTTGTCCTAGATCAGATGTAAACTATCAAGATCAAGGTGCTGTGTATGTGTTGGAACTAGATCAACCAGTTACTGAATTCCGGGTGAAACAGCGTTTACAGAGTTACGAAATCTATGCCAACGAATATTTTGGTTTTGCTGTATCAGTGAGTCCCGATGGTGCAAAGATAGCTGTAGGCGCTAGAAATACTAAAACGCCATTTCCTGTGAACTTTGATCTATTAGAAGGCACAACTTTCGATAATAGCAGAACACGCTTTTATGTAGAACAAGGATTCACCGGCGGTGTTTACGTATTCGATAGAAAAGCTCAAATATTCTTCCTCACAGAAAAACTTGACAGCGATTTACAAGCAGACGAATCGTTTGGCCACAGCATAGATTGTATAGGCACAAAATTACTAGTGGGGTCTCCTTACTATAAAAATTCAGTGACTAATACCTATCAAGGAATCGTTCGCTTGTTTACTTCTAACGCTGCTGGCGCAAGTTGGACTACATTAACTGATCAACAGCCGTTGGTTGATCTAAGAAAAATAAAGAAAATTGAACTCTATGACAATGTTAAAAATGTAAAAATACAAGATATAGATTATATCGATGCTGCTAGAGGAAAAATTTTAAACATAGCTGAACAAGAAATAAAATATAAAACTCCGTATGACCCTGCAGTATATACTGTGGGCACAGCATCGGTGGTAGTAGATCCTACTATTAATTGGCTGGAAAAAAATGTAGGCAAATTGTGGTGGAATACTGGCACCGCCAAGTTTCAATATGCAGAACAAAAAGATTCAGCTTATAGAATAGGAAATTGGAATCAACCAGTTCAAGGCGCCAGCATTGATGTTTATGAATGGGTAGAAACAGTGCTGCTACCTAATGAATGGGCAGCTTTGGCAGACACCAATGCAGGACTAGCTCAAGGAGTTAGCGGCCAACCGTTGTATCCCAACAATGATGTTTATAGTGTGAAATTTTTCTTTAGTTCTACCACTGGCGAAGTTTCAGAAACATTATACTATTACTGGGTTAGAAGCAAAGCAGTGACTCCATCTAATATGGCTGATCGTAAACGATCAGCAGCTGAAGTAGCAAATCTAATTTCTAACCCTGCAGGTACTGGTATTGCATTTGTAGCATTTTTGCAATCAGACAAATTTTTAAGTTATAATTTTAAATCAGTTATGCAGTCTGACACTGCACTGATAAATCTACAAATTAGAAAAAATCTAGAATCTCAGATTCCTGTACACAACGAATATCAATTGCTCACCGAAGGCGTGGCTGATAGTTTGCCTTCTTCTAAACTAGAAAACAAATGGATTGATAGTCTTGTAGGTTCGGATATTGCCGGCAACAGAATTCCGGATATATCACTGCCAGCTAAACAAAAATACGGAATCGAATATCGCCCCCGTCAGACCATGTTCGTTGATAGAATTTTAGCACTGAAAATTGTCATAGAATATATCAATAACATTTTACAAAAAGAAACGTTTGCAGAAACCATAGATTTTACCAATCTTAGTAGTGTAGACACTGTGCCTAGTTCTGCATTAAATCTGTATGATGTGGTGGTAGACACTGATATCGATCTTCAGACCGTGGGAACAACCAACACACGTCGTGCAGTTCTACGAGGCAATCTAATCAATGGTGAATTAGACACCATAGATATTGTGGATCCGGGATATGGTTACAAACCTAAAGAATTGTTTGATCAAGAACAGAGTGGAATTTATCTAGGCCCTCCAATTACTATATCTGGAGACGGAATCAATGCTACAGCAGTATGCCATATTGATGGTCAAGGTCGTGTTATTGCTGTGGTGGTAACTAATCGCGGTAAAAAATACAGTAGCATAACAATTCAGGTAAGATACTTTTCTGTGTTGGTTAATAACGATGCTACTCTAAATAATTTTTGGAGTATATATTCTTGGGATGATTTGCGAAAAGTATATTTCCGTAGCAAATCACAATCTTTTGATACAACCAAATATTGGAGTAAAATAGATTGGGTTCGCATAGGATATGACAGCAATCTTCGAATAATTAAAGAATTGAATAGTATCTACGAGATAGTCGATGCTCAAATTGCTATCGGTGATATTATAAAAGTCAAAGAATATGCTGCCGGCGGTTGGGCTGTATTTGAAAAAATCTCTGATACTGCTGAGTTGTTCCTAGATAGATATCTATTAGTCAGTAGACAACTTGGCACTATTCAAATAAATTCCTCATTATATAATACAGGCGTAACTGGAGTTGGGTTTGATAATACACAGGCATTTGACACTACAACATATGACATTGAAAATTCCAAAGAATTAAGAAATATCTTTACAGCAATCAAAGAACAAGTGTTTATCGGCGACTATTCAGTAGAATGGAACAAATTATTTTTTGCTTCAATACGCCATGTGTTCAGCGAACAGCAGTATGTAGATTGGGTATTCAAAACCAGTTTTCTAAATGCCACGCATAACATCGGAACACTAGCAAGTCCGCCAAATTACAAAAATGATAATTTATCGAGTTATCAAGAATACATCAACGAAGTTAAACCATTTAGAACCACAGTTAGAGAGTATATCAGTCGTTATACCCAACCAGAAACATATTCATCAGCGGTGGCTGATTTTGATTTACCACCAGTGTATTCGGTATCGGATGGTCGTGCCAACCCTGTTAATTCGTCATCCGCAGAAATATCGCAGTACCCGTGGAAATGGTGGGCAGATAATAATGCCTACACCGTGACTGCTATAGAAGTGTATCGTTCGGGCTCAGACTACACAACGCCTCCTAAGGTGTTGATTAGCGGAACAGGCACCGGAGCCACTGCCAAAGCATTTATCTCCAACGGTAGAGTTTCAAGCATACAAGTACTAACTGCCGGCTCCGGGTATACCGCAGCACCGACGATCACGCTAGTAGGCGGAAATGCTCCTACCTCTATTCAAGCCAAGGCAGTGGCAGTTATAGGCGATTCCCAAGTTCGAACATTTGATGTTTCAGTAAAATTTGATAGAATTTCTACAGGCGGAATTTACAACACATTTTCACAGACACAGACATTTATAGCTACCGGTAGCAGTGCTGTGTTCCTGCTGAATTACTCACCGACTAATGACAAAACTAAAATCAGAGTAATACAGAAATCATCGTCAACTAAAAAAACACAAGTAGTATTGGCCAGCGAATACACAATCAGTCTATATTATCAAGCTACTGACAGCTATTCTTTATTGCGAGGAAAATTAGTTTTTAACACAGCCCCGCCTAAAGATGATGAAATCACAGTGACCTATGACAAAAACATTCTGTTATTAGATGCGGTGAATAGAATCAACCAAACCTACACACCCAAAGCAGGCATGATAGGAAAAGAACTAAATCAGTTAATGACAGGTATCGACTTTGGCGGAGTCAGAATCCAAGGAACCACATTTGATGTCACTGGTGGATGGGATGCTCTACCTTGGTTCACAGACAATTGGGATTCAGTAGAGTCTAGTTCGGATTATTATCATGTTGCCGATGGCAGTACCAGCACAGTAACACTACCGTATATTCCAGCTGCTGGCCAACAAATCAACATCTATATCAAACGAAAGAACACTAATATCACTGTACGTGTTGATGATGAAAACTATTCACCTGCACAAGATTCTAGCACAGGCACAAATCCAACAGCAGAAATGCCAACATTTGTCGGTGATGGCGTAAATGCAGTGGTAGAGATTGGTGAATATCTAAGTACTGTAGACGGTGATATTCTTATATTCCGTCCTATAGAAAGTGATGGATCTGTAGTTATAACAGATGACAATATTCTAGATACCAAACTCAGTGGAGGATCGTTGTCGTCAATCAGCGGCGCCTACATCACAGCCACTGGTATGACTTCAGAAGAAATAGCTATCACCGGAGGTAAATTTATAGATCCTAATGTGGTACCGGCACCCGAAGAAAACGTTCCGGGGCAGGTCATAGAAAGTGTTTCAATTAAGGTATACAATAATGCAGTATCTGGCGCAGCATCACTGCAATCCAATGTAAAAATAGCTAATGGCACAGATACAGAATTTGCCATAGGGCAAACTGTATTAGAAACTCAGTCAGTGTTTGTGTATGTGTCTAACACACCAAGAACCATTGACACACATTATACTATCAATCTTGAAACAAACACTGTAAACTTTGTAGCAGCTCCGCTGGTAGATGAATTTGTGGAAATACTTAGTATAGGTATTGGCGGTGTTGGTATTTTAGATTATCAAAGCTATACCGCAGATGGTGCCACTGGCCTGTTCTTAACCAATGCCAATTATGATAACACCAGCAGTGTATTTGTTAGTGTAAATGGCACACAGGTCGATGTGGGATTCCGCAACAGCACAGATGTAGTTGATGCTGTGGGTAAAACTTTGGTAGAGTTTGGAATCACACCTCAAGTAGGCGACATAGTTAAAATAGTATGTTTAGAATCAACAGCTGATATAGATAGTTCGGGATTGTCTCTAGTACAGGTTAATACTCAAACTTTCTTCTTTGAAGGAAGTACAAGAACTTTTGAGATTACTGGATTTAGTGAATTAACCAGAGGCTCAAATCTAAGCTCAATGATAGTCGAAGCCAACGGCCAGTTGTTGAAAGGACCTGATACAGTTTATGCTGTCTACGACGGTACCAACAATGTATTCTCTCTAGGAGTGGATCCGCTCGAACCTGGCGGCAGTATATTACCGGCAAATCTAAAAGTGTTAGTAAACAATGTACTTAGAACATTTATTGTGGATTACACTCTAGATGGACCTGCTAAAGTAGTAACTGTTAACGCAGCCAAGTTATCTATCGGCGACGCTATTAAGATTGAAAATGATCTAAGGGCAGAATATTCTATACAAGATAACACTATCACTGTCGACTCCGCATTTGACTTTGGATTCCCAGGAGATTCTACAGTATCTGATTCAACATATCCTGCAGTTAATGTTACTTGGTTTGGTGAATACCCGTCTATGGATATTATCCAAGATGAAAGTAGTGGAGGTCAAGTACAGTATAAATTATCAAGATCTCCGATTTCAGTAAGTTATGTGTGGGTATACAAAAACGGTCTTCGTTTGAGACAAGACAAAGACTTTTATGTGAGTTTGCCTAGAGCGGTGGTATATATCACAGCAAACACAACCCCTGCAGATACTATAAAAATTATAAACTTTGCCAATGACGTCTTTAGATTACCGTCGGCCTATGAGATTCACAAAGACATGTTAAATGTGTTTCATTACAATAGATTTTCAAAAGATGGATGCAAATTAACCAAGGTACTAAACTACTACGACACTAGTATAGAAGTTACTGATGCTACTAACCTGTCTCAGCCAATAGCCAGCAGAAATGTACCGGGTGCGGTATTCATACAAGGCGAACGCATTGAATACATGTCAAAGTCAGGTAACATATTAAGTCAACTACGCAGAGGTGCTCAAGGAACATCTATAGCAAATACATATGCCCTAGGTACAGCAGTAGTTGACGTGGGATACCGCGAGGTGATACCTTACAATGAAGTTCAGCAAAGAACTGATTTTACCAGTGACGGTAGCACACTGTTAATTGGCCCGCTCGACTTTGTGCCTCAGAAAGGTACTAGAAGCGGCACCTGGTTTAGAAATACTATACCAGCAACCTATGGTCCTTGTGATCAAATAGAAGTGTTTGCTGCCGGCCGCAGGCTGAAAAAAGATCCTCAATCTGTTTACGTAGAAGCAAATGGCGCTGCTAGTCCGGCCGCAGATCAGACTCAAGAAGCTGAGTTCAGCGTAGATGGTACCACAGCACAAATACGACTTACTACCGTATTGCCGGCGGGTACTCGAATTACTGTGTTGCGAAGACAGGGTAAAACTTGGTATGCTAGGGGAGAAACCACAGCCACAGATGGTACAAGTCTGGTACATACAGACACCGCTATAGCTAGATTCATTGTGGAAAAGACCACAGCTATACCTGAATAAATACATGATGGAACAAAAAGAGATCAAAATGCCAAACAATCAAGATCAACCAGTAGTCAGTCCTCAAGCTCGCCCCAACGAAACAGGCGGGTTTCATTTTGAAGGACATATAAAAATCCATGATCCTGTAACTAAAGAAGTTTTTGTAGATAAACGAAACGCTATTCACTACGAAAATATGAGTGTGGCCATGGTTAACAGTTTAAGCAATCAAGGTTATGGAACAGTATATCAAATGATTTTCGGTACAGGTGGAACTACTGTAGACCCTACAGGACTTATTACATACCTTACTCCGAACACCGTCGGAGTAAATTCTAGTCTATATAATCAAACCTATCAAAAGGTGGTGGATCAAAACGCTATTGAAAATCAAGATCCGATTAGAAACAAGATGGAAATTAGACACATCAGTGGCGCCACCTACAGTGATATTTTGATTAGTTGTTTGCTGGATTACGGCGAACCTTTAGATCAAGAAGCCTTTGACAACAGTGTAGATATGAATGGTGAATTTGTATTTGATGAATTAGGATTAAAAGGGCTCGGACCAAACACATCAGACGGAAAGCTATTGACACACGTTATATTTCATCCGGTACAAAAAAGTTTGAACAGATTACTGCAGATAGACTACACTATACGTGTGCAGAGTTTAACTGGCTTTGCTGAGGTATAACCATGCCATATATAGTTAATTTTACAGATAACCAAAACAAAAGTCCTATCACAGTATTTGATAATACTTCTAGCACAGACACCAGCCTAGTCTTTCCTGGCCGAAATGTCACCGGCTACGGACAGATCATAGCAGAAAACTTTTTATCATTGCTAGAAAATTTTGCATCCACTGACCAACCGGTAAATCCAGTAGAAGGACAGTTATGGTATGACAGCACCGGCGGCTCACAGACTCTAAAAATCTGGGATAACACAGCATGGAAAGCAGCTTCGGGTATACAGAAAGGTGTTAGTCAACCTGCGGTTGAGAACAGCAAAGTTGGCGAACTTTGGGTAGATACCACAAATCAACAACTGCGGATATTTACTGGTACAAGATGGATTCTAGTTGGTCCTACTGAAAGTTCAGTGGGCGGTTTAAGGTACGGTCCAGTTATAGAAAAAATAGCCGACTCGGATAACGTAGATAGATTTATATTGGTATTTTATATTGCTGATATTCCTGTAATTGTTATAAGCAAAGATAGCTTTACTCCTAAAACTTTAATAACTGGATTTGACACAGTGCGGTCGGGGATAAACATAAGTACTCCTGCTGACGCTGCCGAAATAGCTAATTTTGTAGGTGGATTTTTACCCCTGCTCAACGGTACTGCTAAAAATGCTCAAGCACTATTAGTAGGTGGAGTAGAAAAAGCTGCAGGAACATTTCTTAGATCAGATACCATCAACACTACTGACTATGAAATAAAAATAAAAAACAACAACGGCCTTTCTATCGGAGTTGACGAAACATTTAAACTATTATCAACTGAATCATCTAGTAGTATATATAACTCTGCAGCAGGCAGCTCGCTTGATTTGCAGACTAACAGAAACGGAATCCCTGCAACAATACTTAGAGTAGTGGATAATCTTGTAGGAATAAATCAAGAAAATCCAACAGAATCTCTAGATGTTATTGGTAATTTTAAACTCACAGGAACACTGGTATCTACCAACACCACAGCTAGTACTAATTTGAATAATGGTAGTATACGTACCCCAGGTGGCGCAGCGATTACTAAAAATCTAATTGTAGGAGATGGCATAGATGTTACTGGAGTTCTACAAACCAACACTATTCAACCAAAACTTACTAATACCTATGATTTAGGCACTGATCTAAGAAGATTTAACAACATACGTGCTAAAACCGTTATAGCAGATACTATTCAGGGTGTGCTGGAAGGAAATATCAGCGGCAATGCTAATACTGCTACTGCCCTAAGCACACCAACGACTTTTCAACTAGCAGGTGATGTAGTGTCACCTGCTGTGGCTTTTGACGGTCAGGTAGGTCCAGCTACGAAAATCTTCAATGCTACTCTTACGGCAAACATCATAGCAGGTAAAGATGAACCAGCACCTAATCGAGGCAAAAAGGGAGATTTTGTTCTAACATATAGACCTAGCGAAAGCACTTTGGCTAGTTCGGGATTATTGAAACAGACTAGAGAAGTGTTCATGGGCGACTTGGCTGTGCCAATTGGTGCAATATTACCTTATGCTGGTGGAACAACCCCTGATGGATATTTGTTGTGTGATGGGTCGGAAATTGAAAGATCAAAATACGGTGATTTATACGATGTTATCGGGGTTGTATATAACGGATCCTCTGCGTTACAAGGTGTGGGAACTTTTAGACTTCCCGACCTTAGAGGTAGATTCGCTCTAGGTAAAGATAACATGGACAATGCTGGAACGGTGCCGACATCTTCAGGCCCATATGTAGACGCAGGTGGCGGAACAGCAGGCCGTGTTCCAGACGTACAGGCTACGATCCTCGGGGGTGCAGCCGGCCTTAGCTCAGTGGCACTGACTTTGGCCAACTTGCCAGAACATAGTCATACTTTGTCAACAGCCACCCAGGATTATGCTGCAATAGCAGTAAGTACGACTCTTGATCCATTAGCTACTTCCGGCTTTGGACCCACAGCCCCTGGGCAAGCACAATACCTCAAAGACAGCGGCAATGTCAAAAAACCAGTAGGAGTTACTCTTGGAACTGCTGTGGGATTGATGAATCCGTTTCTATCAATGAACTTTATAATCAGATCCGGTCCGCCGGCATTCTAACAGGTAAAATAACATGGCATATCAGATTAACAAAACAGACGGAACCATAGTTGCCACAGTTGCTGACGGTCAAATTGACGACAGATCAACAGACATTACCTTAATTGGTAAAAATTACAGTGGCTTTGGAGAAATATTTAACGAAAATCTAATTAAGATATTAGAAAACTTTGCCGAGTCAACACAACCAGATCATCCGCTAAGAGGACAAATATGGTTTGATTCTAGCGAATCAAAATTAAAGGTGTATAACGGTGTTAGTTTTGTGCCAGTTAGTTCTGCAACAATATCTAGTACTCAGCCTTCAACCTTGGCCATAGGTGATCTATGGTATGACGATGTGGGCGAGCAACTATTTTTCTTTGACGGTGCTTCAGCAATACTGTTAGCTCCTGCTTACAGCAGTTCACAAAGTCTAAGCGGACTTAGAGTTGATACCATATTAGATACCCTTAATCAAACTAGAGTTATCACCAGTTTGTATAACAATGGTATATTGTTAGGCATATTTGCCAAAGACAGTTTCACCCCAAAACTACCTATTATCGGATACACAGGTAGCATTGCACCCGGATTTAATGTAGGAACATTAGCTAATTTTAAAATACGTGCAACCTGTACCAACAGCGACAGTCTTGGCGGTGCGCCAGCTACCACCTATGTTCGTACTGATGTTGCTAATGCAATTAATGGACAATTACAAATTACTGTTGACTCGGGATTAATCGTAGGATCAGCTAACCAGGGATCATTGTTTGTTACTAATGGTAATGTAACTTTAGCAAATGCATCAAGCAACAAAAATATTACTTTGAGTGTTAATAGATCAGACACTCAAGAAAACGCAATAGTAATAAATGCAAATGCAAGGACTATTGGACTGTATCCTACAGAATCGACCAGTACTGTTAATCTCGGTGGAGACCTAGTAGTAAACGGAAACCTCACAGTAGAAGGAACTACTACTACACTAAACACCAGTATTTTCACAGTAGAAGATAAAAACATTGTCATAGCTAACGTAGCCGTCCCCACTAACAGCACAGCTGACGGAGCAGGTATCACTATTAAAGGCGGCACTGATAAGACCATTGCTTATAGTAATAGTAGCAATTGGTTAGATATTTCTGAAACATTGAATCTAGCATCAGGTAAGGCAGTGTATATAGGCGGTACCAAAGTCATAGATGGAAATAGTTTAGGATCTGCGATTACTAGTATTCCTGGCGTTACGGCCTTCGGTACACAAAACGTGATTAACGTAGGCCCCGGCATTCCGCCAGTCACACAAATGAGATTAGAAAATCACAGAATCTCTACGGTGTCGTCTAATTTCGATATTGAATTAGAACCAGACGGATCTGGTAATGTTGCTTTAATTGGTAGCCCAAAGATCACCGGCCTAGCCAACCCCACCTCTGCTCAAGATGCTGCTACTAAAGAATATACAGATAATAGAATAGAATCAAGACCGTTGATTTTTAGTATTGACCTTTCAGATGGAAAGTCAAACACCTATATAGTTGACAACATATTAAATAATCTTGCGCCGGTGAGTGAATATCGTACAGGTACCGATGCAAGGATATTATGCAGTTTGATCAGTAATAATGCACAGAGTTTAGAAATAAATTCACTGCCTCCGGCAGTATCAACAGCAGCATTTTTAACTACTCTAGGAGGCAGTTCAAGTCTTGCAATTACCAATATAAGTTTTCCACCAGCTACTATTACGGCAGCTAGCGTGTCTGTGACAAGAATTATCAAAGAATTTAAAATAGTAGGTGGTGTGTGGGACTGGCAGTCAGACACCGTACTTCCACCATAATGAACCAGGAGCGGCATAAATGGCCTATGTAATTAACAAGTTTAATGGGGTTCAACTAGTAGTGCTTGATGACGGCACTATAGATACCACCACCAGTCTAGGTCTAGTAGGTCGAAACTATGTAGGCTACGGCGAAACTCAGAATGAAAATTTCGTATTCCTCTTAGAGAATTTTGCCAACACCGCCCCACCTTCGAGGCCGTTAGAAGGACAGATATGGTTTAATACCACGAACGACACAGCCTATGCCTATGACGGTTCAAATTGGAATCCAATAGGATCGGCAGCTGTAAGTGCGTCTGCACCACCTAATACCAACTCCGGTGCATTGTGGTTAAAAACTCCTATCAATCAATTATATGTATACACTGGCACAGAATGGAGATTCATTGGACCCGAGGCAGTGGAAGGATTTGGGTCTACTAGAGCCAGAGCTGGTTCTTTAGATGATACATTAGGTAATCCTCAGCCTGTGATTTTTCTAGAAACCAACGGTACCGTATTTGCTATCTGCACTGCTGCTGCATTTGTTATAAATCCCGGAAATTCAGTTACTGGATTTAGCAATGCTTTACAGGCTGGAATTAATTTATCTTCCACCGCCAAGATCAATGGCAGTATTACAGGTAATGCTGCTACAGCAGATCAATTATCTACCGCAAGATTGATTAATGGTGTGCCATTCAACGCTTCATCTAATGTCACGGTAACTGCCAATACCACTAATCTATTGAAAAAAGGCACTTATATTGCCGGCTCTGATTTCAACGGCAGTTCAGAAACCACATGGAGTGTTGATGCAACATCTGCTAATGTCATAGGCAAAGTAGTAGCACGAAATTCAGAAGGCGGCTTTTCAGCAGGTACTGTCACAGCCACCTTTATAGGTGACCTCACAGGCAATGTCACGGCTTCAACAGGAATCAGTACATTTAACATTGTACAAGCCACTCAATTTATCGGTGCTACTCTGTCAGGCAACGCAGCTTCTGCCACAAGATTGGCCACTGCACGAACCATAAACGGCGTAAATTTTGATGGATCTAACAGTATCACGGTACCGGCCAGTGCAGAAACATTAACAGGAAATGCTATTAATAATTCTGTGACACTGAGTGGCTTGACACAGGTAGGTACATTGAGTTCGTTGAATGTCAATGACAGCGGAATATTTGTAGGCAGCGGAAATCAACTAAGAATGTTCGTTGATTCTAGTACTCCAACAATTAGATCTGCCACAGGCCGTCTGAATTTTGATATGGGTATAAGTGGCCCAGATGTTAACTTTGTTGATTCGGCAACTTCCTTGGGACTCGGTGGACCAAATGCTCCAGCGATTATAGGCGATAATACAACTAATCTTGGTATAACAGGATACAAATTTGCAGGGGTGTATGCCGACAACTTTTTTGGCAACGCCACCACAGCTACTCTAGCAACCACAGCTACAAATCTTCCGGGTGGAGGACTAGGAGCTATTCCTTATCAATCAGCAGCAAATACCACTGCTATGCTAGGCCTTGGATCTCCAGGAACTGTTCTAACAGCACAGGCCGGTGGGCTGGCTTGGCAGGCGATTGCACAAGAATCTCTAACTAAAGGTAGTTATTTGAATTTAATAAACACCACTACTAGTGGTAGTTTAAGTGTATTCAACGGCAATCTTCCTGCGACAATTTCAGTAGATGCTACCTCAACTAATACTGCTAGTAAAGTTGTAGCACGTGACGCCAGCGGCAATTTTGCGGCAGGCACTATTACAGCTAATTTCGTAGGTGCGGTTACAGGTAATGCTTCTACCGCGACACAATTACAAACTGCAAGAAACATCAACGGAGTGTCATTTAATGGCACACAAGATATAACAATCATAGCCACTGATGCTACCAAAGTAGCATTAGCTGGCAGCACCATGACAGGATATCTAACATTGGTTGGTGCTCCTGTGGACGCAAATCACGCTACCACTAAAACATATGTAGACAGCAGATTGCCGCAGTATACTATTGTCAGCGGAGCACAATATAGCACATCGGGATACACAAATCAGGTCGGATCATTCAATGACGGTGCAAACTTTTTTGATGTGTTTCCTCCAGCAGGTAAAAGTATGGCAAATATTGTAGCATTTATTCCGTCTATCCATGTGGTTCATTATGCAGGTGGAGTCGATGGCAATGATTCGATTAGATGTACATATTCTTATCTTGGTGATAGGATCAGAGTCTACGTGCAGAACACAGAACAACGAAGCACCCCGGCAGCAAACTATTTGGCCATTTGGAGTTAATCATGCATTATGTTTGTATAGAAAATAATCTAGTAGTTAGCGTGTTAAATTATCAGCCTAATGTGCCGAGTTCTGTTACGATGATAGAAATCACAGATGCACAAGCTGCCCAAATAGCAGCGCAAACACATTATTTTGATGTTGTTAGCAGAACTGTTACTGCGGTCGCAGCTGGAGTTACAGCACAACGAGCCGCAGATGTTGCCAACGGACAAGAACGAGAATTTTTAAACAGCACAGATTGGAAGATTTTGCGGCATATTAGGCAGAAAGCATTGAATATCGCTACCAGTTTATCAGATGCAGAGTACATACAACTTGAACAGCAGCGTGAAGCCGCAGCAGCTCGTGTAGTATGACAGTAATAAATACAAGATATTAGGGGTTAACAGAATGGCATATGAAGTCAATAAATTTAACGGTGTGTTTTTAACGTCGGTAGCTGACGGCACAATCGACACCACTACAGATCTACGACTAGTAGGTAAGAATTATGCAGGTTACGGTGAAGTACAAAACGAAAATTTTGTGCATCTACTAGAAAACTTTGCTAATACCACAGCGCCTCCTAAATCTGTTACTGGGCAAATATGGTTTGATACTGCTACTAAAAAACTCAAATTCTATGACGGGACTAGATTCAAAGTAGCCGGTGGCGCCGAAGCCAGCGCATCCGCTCCCAGTGGGTTAGTAGCCGGTGATTTTTGGTGGGACACGGGTGCCAAACAACTATACACATATACTGGCACAGAATTCACCTTGATCGGGCCGATATCCAGCCCGGATTTAGGCACCTCAACTATCAGTCCAGCAGTGGTATATGGAACCATTAGTACCGCAGAAGGCCCACACACTATATTAAAGATTATATCAGATAGCAAAACCATAGCAATAGTTAGTAAAACTGCGTTTACACTTGACAATAGTAAAAATGCCATAGATGATTTTACTGTGGTTAAGAAAGGAATTACATTAGCTAGATCGCAGACTGGTGTTTCCACTGACGATTTTACCTTTTGGGGCACATCAAGTAATGCAGCTAGACTAGGAGGTTTCACAGCCGATCAATACATCAAAACAGGTGAAAGCTCATTTACGTCAGAAGTTAGTTTCAAAGATCCCGGTCTGCAAGTGGGTGATGGCAACGATCTAAGAATCCGTATAGAAGGTGGCAACGATGTCGTTGTCGAAAATCGTCTTGGTAACGACATCACATTCAGAATTACAGTTACGGAAACTACAGATGAAAGAGATATAGCTGTTGTGAAATCAACAGGATTAGTCCCCGGAGTTAGTGGTGCTTACACGTTGGGATCTACAACACTAGCATGGAGCAATGTTCACGCTACTACATTCACTGGTTCTTTGGTAGGTGCGGTTACAGGCAACACCACTGGCAGTCACAAAGGCAACGTGTTAGCCAATGACAATGATGTTATGATCAATGCTGCTACCAAACAGATAGGGTTTGCTGGTGCTAATATTGTAGGAACTTTGACTGGATCAGTGACTGGATCAGCTGCCACTGCCGCAGATGCCGGCACTCTAAACGGATTAGCTTCCAGCGCCACGGTGCCAGGCTCAGCAATATCTACAATAGCTATACGTAATTCCAGCGGCAACATATTAGCCAATCAATTCGTAGGAATAGCAGACAAAGTAGATCGTACTTTTATTGACCGTACTGATGCTAGAGTTGATCCAGCATGGGCAGATGGCACTGCTAGTACCCAGTACAGAACTGCTAGACTCTCAGCCACTGCTTACAGCATAGCTGCAAGAGATGTCAGCGGTAACATTACAGCTAATATCTTTAATGGCACAGCCACAGCTGCTCGATATGCTGACCTAGCTGAAAAATATCTTGCCGATCAAGAATACGAAGTCGGCACAGTGGTAATGGTAGGCGGTGAAAAAGAAGTCACTGCTGCAGATGTTAACACCCGTGCTATTGGAATAGTATCTGCCAACCCAGCTTATATGATGAACAGTGAGTTACAAGGTGGCACTTACATTGCTCTAAAAGGTCGTGTACCGTGCAAGGTATATGGTTCAGTTAGAAAGGGCGATCGGTTAGTAGCTGGTCCTAGAGGCGCAGCGATTGCAGCACACGGCAATTATGCCAATGTATTTGCAGTGGCATTAGAGTCAACAGGTTCAGACAGCATTAGCGTAATAGAAGCATTGGTGTTATAATGACTTTAGGAACCAACGTCTTTGCTGCACAATATGTAGACATACAAAACAAAGCAGAATCAATGATTGGCACAGGCTCTGGCACACTAGGCTACGGTCAAACTGTGCAGAGTTCAGATGTGTTCACCGGCAACACGATTACCAAAGCACAATGGGATTTATTACGATACGATATTGTTAATATAAGACTGCACCAAGACGGAGTAGTTCCAAGCATTGTAACAGTAAATGTTGGAGATCCTATTGGGTTTGGTGCAGCTGCACCTAATAGTAATTATGATACTCTTTTAGAAACAGCTCTAGCAAATAGATTTAAAATAGACGGTTCACAATCTGTTATATCTTCTAAAGGCACAGCTACTTATTCTACAGCGTGGTCAACTTCTGTTAGTCTTACACTAACAGCTACATTTTCAACCAGCGCCCAGGCTAGATATTTTTTCAATAGTGGCGGTAAAGTTAGATTGTCAGCATCATTAACCGGTGGCTCGGGTTCTCAGCAATATAATGCATGGGTGCAATTTCTTGCTTCGGCAGGCATACAATCTTTTGGCGCCGACACTAATCCTCTGATAAATTATTACACATTAACTAACAGTTATCAAACCTATTATCAAGGATCTTTAAGTACTGCATATTCTGCTAATTTCTTTAGATTAGAAGCCAAAACAGATGTTGCTGACAACTCTACTGGCACAGCCACAGTACTGACTATCCGAGCAACATTAGCCGACGACTATGTAGATCTAGGACCACCGGCGCCCGGTGACAGTGTGGACGGAACGTTAAGCATTGACGTGACTGAACTCAAAGCATCTGGTAGCTTATTACCGTCCGGCTCTTTTGCTATTACTAGCCCGGTTTATTCACTTTCAGCTATATCTGGCAGTTGAAAATTTAAATACACGATAATTTAAGAGACAATACATGGCTGTAAATGACAAAATCACCGCTACAGATTACAACAATATCAGAGGTCCGCTTGCCAATATTATAGGCACAGGTACAGCTGATTCTGGATGGGGTCAAACTGTGATTAGTTCTGCGGTATCAGAGGGAACCAAAGTCACAGCAACTCAAATTACCAAGCTTCGCAACGATATTATCAATGCACATACCCATATATTTGGTACAGCGCCTACCCCAGTGTCTGTGGCAGAAAACGATGTGATTAAATTCAACGCCACAACATCTCCAGTATCCAGCTATACCGCATTAGTTTCCACTATCAATGCCAACAGATTTACAGTAGCAGGCAGTCAATCTGCAGTGCAGTCATATGCCCCATCTTCGACCACCTGGCCTGGAATATACGGAACTAGCTGGACCAGCCTTATTACCTGTACAATCACAGCCACGTGGCCTACTGCTGCCGCCGCTAGGCATTTTTGGAACAGTGGTGGTCAACTGAGAATCACAGCTTCTCGTTCAGGCGGCACAGGTAGTGGTCAGAACAATGCTTGGACTTCAATTCTAGGCGTAGCCGGTACACGCACATTTGCTGCTCAAACACCTTCTGCAGGGGTAGCTCCTAATGACGGACAAAATTGGTTTAGATGTTCCAACACAAGGCAGCTATGGTACTCACTATCTGGATCATCCCCTTATGGGTCAAACAGTTATAAAATCTATGCTAGAACCACCGATGCTGTATCTAATTCTAATTCCAGCGGATCAGCTACCCAAGGTGAATGGCACATAGAATTTGTTGACAATTATGTAGATCCAGGTCAACATCCTTCAAATCCTGTGCCAGACTACACTGATTCTGTAGACGGCACGTTCACAGTATCGGTATCAGCCTTGTATGCTACCGGCATACTCATCCCACTAGGCACAGGAAACTTTGCTGTTACCTTACCAACCATTTCAACCAGCGCCATAGCACCGTAAATTTTCTCAAGATAGTTATCGACCACTAAATAAAGTGCGCAGATAATCAAGGAGAAAACATGCAAGAGCAACTTCAACAGGCTCTGGATTTTGCCAACTACAAGCAAACATTTTCAATTCAGAAAAAAGTCCTTAAAGAAAAAAATGCTGCCAAATTAACTTTTGGTTTTCAGGGCGGACTTTTTCACATCAATCAGACTCTGTTAACATTTGTAGAAATCTTAATCCTCAAAGGTAGAACTACAGCAGTGGTATTGTTAGATTCTAATCAAAATCCTATTCTTATCCCCAATCTAGAAGAGTTTAGAGATGAGATTTTTTCTAGATACTTTGAAGCCACTAACGAATATTTTGAAGCTGATCAAAGTCTTAAAAAAAGTAGATCTGTTGAAAAGCTATTAGCACAATGACCAAAGGTATTTTAATCTATGCTCATAATAATAGGTCAGTGGATTACGCTCTGATGAGTATTGTGGCTGGTGGTCTAGCTAAAAAACAACTACAAGTACCTGCTTCCTTAGTCACTGATCAATCCACGATTGATTGGATGCACGAATCAAAGATATACGATAAAGCACAAGAAGTATTTGAAAACATTATTATCGTACCAAGGCCTCCAGCAAATAATTATCGTAGACTGCATGATGGTGTGGATCACAGCACAGTAACCTTTATGAATGGCAACAGATATTCTGCCTGGAAACAAACTCCCTACGATAGAACTCTGATGATAGATGCAGATTTTTTTATATTTTCAAAGACTCTTGGAGAATATTGGGATGTCGACAACGATATATTAATAGGTGAAAGCATCAATGACATTTATGATAATAACAGGCTGGGCTACTGTGACAGGTACATATCAGAAGTAGGAACTAAATTGTATTGGGCTACGACTGTGATGTTTACAAAGAATTCGTATACTAAATTATTTTTTGATCTTGTTCAGATCATACTAGACAACTACCAATACTTCGCTGATACATATAGATTTGACTCAAAACAATATAGAAATGACGTTGCATTCAGTATAGCCAAACATATTTTAGATGGTTTTGAAAACATAGATACACTAAGTTTACCGCCAGTCCTAACCCTGTTAGACAAAGATATACTACATGATGTAGATCAAGATAAACTCACAGTGTTGGTATCTCATAAATTAGATGCAAACTTTTGTGCAGCCACTCTCAAGAACACAGACATACACATCATGAATAAACAGAGTATAGTAAGAAATATCTCAAAATTAATGGAACTTGTATGAAATTTGGTTATCTAATTATAGTAGCTGAACACGATACCATCGACTATGTGCAATTAGCTTATGGACTGGCATTGAGTATAAAAAATACACAGCGCCCGGGGTTTGATCAAGTTGCATTAGTCATAGACAACAAACAAAAATTACAGAATATCAAAAGCGATTGGGTGTTTGATCATGTCATAGAATGGGATCAAGAAACATTTTGGGACGGTCGATCGTGGATGGATCAACTTAGTCCTTTCGATAACACAGTATGTTTGGACGCAGACATGCTGTTCTTGAGAGACTACAGCCATTGGGCTGAATATTTTATCGAAAACAGTGAATTATATATCGCAAACAAGAGCTTTACCTATAGAGGCGAAACAGTTACTGATCAATACTATCGCAAAGCATTTGTAAAAAATCAACTACCTAATCTTTACAGCTTCTATACGTTCTTTAAAAAGGACAGCGAGTTAGCTAAAGAATTTTTTAATCTTGGTAGAGACATAATTAAAAACCCTGTGGAGTTTGCTAATATGTTTTTATCAGAACACAAGCCTAAGATACTAGGAACAGATGAAGCATTTGCTCTAGCTGCAAAAATTTTGGATATCACTGATGTTATATCCTATGATTTAGATTTTCCTCGAGTGGTGCATATGAAACCTATGATTCAGAATTGGCCATGGCCTGCAGATGCATGGAGTGATCATGTGGGATTTTATTTGAATAACAAAGGGCATCTAAAGATAGGAAATTATCAACAGCAGGACATTGTTCATTATGTTGAAAAAGATAAAATGAATCGTGAAATGATTTCGATCCTCGAGGAAATAGCATGGAAAAATTAATTGATTTTGATCAATGGTATTTGAATTATAAATTACCGCCGGTACAGTTTGTAGCTGTATTTGATCCAAATACAGGACTAGTTTTAAGTGTGGGACCTAATCATGCATTTGTAAATGAAAAAAATAAGATTCCTATAGACAGTGAATTGGCTCTATCTATAATAAATGCAGAAGTAAAAATTAGTAATTGTGTAGTAGATATTAATTCTAACACTGTAGAAATAGCTGAAATAAAAAGTGTTTTTAAAATTGACGATGTATTACATAGAATCATCAGCAAACAGGATTCTGAATTAAAACTGCATGATGTTTATCTCAAACATGATTCAAAAACTAATTGTCTAAAGATAGAGCTATCTGTGGAATACGGTGGTACTAAAAAATCACGTGCCGGTCTCAAAAAACGCAACATAGTTTGGGACGGTGATACTGAGATGTTGTTTTTTATCACAGACTACAATGATCCAAATGTACTTTTAGAGACTGTATCTGTAAAAATCAATGAATTATTAGGTACCGCAAAAATAATACCTAACATTAATTTTACTAAATTTAGTGTATACACTAGACGCATCTTTAAGAAATATGTGATTGAATACAAATGAAAATAGTAGAATTTGATATAGTGTTTTTGAGTTATGATGAGCCTAATGCAGAATTGCATTATGCTGATCTAGTTTCTAAAGCTCCTTGGGCCAAACGTGTTCATGGAGTAAAAGGCAGCGACCATGCACATAAAGCCGCAGCAGAGTTAGTAGAAACGGAATGGTTCATAACTGTAGATGCTGATAACATAGTAGATGCTAAGTTCTTTGATCTTGATTTAGATATGAAAGACCCTAATATTCAAGTCTACGGATGGTGCGGTCGAAATAAAATCAATGGTCTCAGA
>Ga0209500_10000593_pt1 | contig 30711 bp, 36 predicted proteins | sample S_140212_EF_Meta_FD_187323 | JGI IMG/M metagenome (GOLD analysis project Ga0209500, IMG submission 187323) | Freshwater microbial communities from Lake Simoncouche, Canada to study carbon cycling - S_140212_EF_MetaG (SPAdes) (version 2) | ecosystem: Environmental > Aquatic > Freshwater > Lake ...
GGTAAAACTTATAACATAATTTTATGGATGGTGATAAACATTCTCAATCAAGAAGACAAAGTTTATTCTATTGTTCGTAAAACTTTACCCGCCCTTAAAGGTTCAGTTCTCCGTGATTTAAAAGACATCCTAATAAGATTAGAATTATATGATTCCAACAAGTGGCATTCAGTAGATGGTTATGTTCAGATTGGTAGTAACATTATAGAATGGATATCATGCGATGATGAAACTAAACTTCGTGGTCGTAAAAGAGATATTTGTTTTGTTAATGAAGCCACAGAAATAAGTTACGATGAATATGTACAATTATCATTAAGAACATCTGAACGAATGATAATGGATTTTAACCCATCATTATGGCAGTCATGGTTATATGATTTAGAAGAACAAGACGATACATTCTATACAATTACAACATATAAAGATAATATATTTTTACCTCAACAACAAGTAGAAGAAATTGAAAAGTTAAAAACAAGAGACCCCAACTTATGGAGGGTGTTTGGTCTTGGACAAAAAGGTGTTCCCACCAGAGTTGTATTTAATCACCAACAATTCTATTCTGAATTACCACCATCAGCCAAACTCATTGGATATGGAATTGACTTTGGATTTTCTGACCCTTGTACTTTAATCAAAGTTCATAAAGATGGGGACTCCATTTATTGTGAAGAGTTATTATACTTAAGGAATGTTACCATACCTGATTTTATTTACAAGATAAAGGACTTGGGAGTCAATCTAACAGACGATTTTATATGTGATAGTGCCAACCCCCAAGCAATAGCAGAGATGTCCCGTAATGGAATAAATGCAAAGCCAGTTAAGAAGGATACAATCCTATCAGGAATAGACCAAATTAAAAGATGTAATTTCTTTGTTCACGATAACTCAAAGAATCTACAAGAAGAATTAAACTCCTATGTTTGGAAGACAAATAAAGATGGAAATAATTTGGATGAACCAGAAGATAAAAACAATCACCTTATTGACCCCATCCGTTATCTTCTTACAATGAAGGTAATGAGAAACACTGGTGTGTATGTTTATTAAAATGAACACATCAATAAAAAGATATTTACTAATATAGTTATGACTACAACACACATAGAATACCAAGGCAAGAAATACGAGGTTAAAGAACCAACCATTGAAACTTGGAAAAACATAATGGTCTTCAAGGATTTGTTAGATGAAGAAGAAATGTATGTGAAGATGATATCAGAGGTAACAGGATTATCTGTATCACAAATTAAAGAAGCCGATGCCCTACAAATTAGAATTGCGGGGAACAAATTGTGGAGACATCTTAACCAAGAATCAAAAGAATTACATAGACATATTGAACACAAAGGTGTTCATTATACATTGGTTGATGTTAACAAAATATCATTTGGTCAGTTTGTGGATATTGATACATTTTTAAAGAAGGATGAATCGTATAAAGTTGCTAACTTAAATGAACTTGCAGCCTATTTATATTGTGAGTCAGGAACAACCTATTCAGATTCTGATTTCACTAAAAGAATTGAAGCATTCAAAGATTTGCCAGTTAAGTATATTGAAGCAAGCATTTTTTTTTTGGTGAATTTAGCCGAGGGATTGCTACAAATTACCACACTCTATTCCAAGAGCAAGATATTATGGTCGGTGATGAGGCTGAAGATAGCTTTTATCAGTTTTACGGATGGTATGCAGCGATTTCTTTTCTTGCCGAAGACAAGGTCTGGCAAATTGACCATGTTACTGCTCTCCCCCTTGTGGCTTGTCTTAATCATCTTGCTTACATTGTGGACTTCAATAACGAAAAAGAAAAACAAATGAAACAAAAATAGATGACTGGTCAAACAATCAACTTCAAGACATTAGCAGATGATTTTTCAAATCTGGCATTTCACCACAAACAATTAAACTCGTTTGGTCTTGGGGATGTTACGCAGTTATCCTATTGGACAACCTTAAGGGATAAGGAAGATAATACACATTTCCAAGCCCCATACTATCCGTTATTGTATGTTGTTCCATCACAGGTAACAAATCACTTAAGATATAAGACATGGGAGTTTAATACCGTTGTTGCTGATATTGGTGAAGTAGATTTGGCTAACCAAGTTGATACCGTATCAGACACCCTACAAATATTACAAGATGTTATCAGTCAGTTTAGATTATCTGTAACACCTTATTTGGGGAATTACAACGACAAGTATTATCTTGATGAATCAGTTGTATGTACACCATTCTTGGGTAAACGAGATGATAACTTAAATGGTTGGAATGGTTTATTAAAGATTAAGACAATGACCTTCTTGGATAGATGTGCTGCGGCTTACAACACATTTACTGGTACCCCAATTCAACATCTTGAAGGAATTAACTTTAAGACATTCCACGATGACTTTGAATTACTTGCCAACTATCATAAAGAATTAAACTCATTTGGGTTTGGTTCAATGGATGACTTTACCTATTGGACGGAATCAAGAGACAAAGAAGAAAACACACATTTCCAAGCCCCATATTATCCATTGTTGTATGTTGTTCCTGGTGAGGTAGAACAGAACTTTGGATTTATGAATTATTCCTTTACGGTTATTGTTGCCGATATAATTGAAAGGGATTTAACCAATCAAACTGATGTCCTATCTGATACCAACCAAATCATGGATGATATCATAGGTCAATTTAGATTATCTGTTACTGACTCATTGGGTAATTTTAACAATGAATATTATTTGGATGACTCAATTACTTGTACCCCATTCCTTGAAAAGTATGATGACTTATTAGGGGGATGGACAGCAGAGTTAAACATTGAGGTTAAGATTCCACTTAATAGATGTGATGCTGCGTTTGATTCATTCTTGGTTAGTCCTACTCCGACTCCTACCACAACACCGACCCCTACCCCAAGTATTACTCCAACACAAACCATTACACCAACACCTACCAATACTGAAACACCAACTCAAACGCCTACTCCAACTAATACTGAAACTCCGACTCAAACTCCTACCACAACACCAACTCCTACTAACACTATGACTCCGACAAATACGGAGACACCTACTCAAACGCCTACCCCAACCAATACTGAAACTCCAACTCAAACTCCTACTCCGACTAACACAGAAACGCCTACTGTTACACCAACAGAGACACCAACCAATACTCCAACAAATACATCAACACCAACGCCTACTAATACAGAAACTCCAACAACAACACCGACCCCAACTGTAACTGAAACACCAACCAATACACCTACTGTTACTCCAACAGAGACACCGACAAACACACCGACTGAAACTCCAACAAGTACACCAACCAATACACCAACGGTAACACCGACAGAGACACCGACAAACACACCGACTGAAACTCCAACAAGTACTCCAACGGTAACACCAACAACAACCGAGACACCTACTGCGACTGTTACTGAAACCCCAACCAATACACCAACACCTACTTCAACACCAGCTGTTGTTGGAATCAATAAGTTAATGACTGAAGATAATGACCATATCCATACAGAATCAAATGTTGGATTATTAACAGAACAATAAAATATATTTATAATAAACTACTATGGCAAACATAAAAATATCAGCACTACCAATTTACTCGGCAAGTTCCACCGTCAATACTTGGTTAGTGTTAAACAATTCAGGTGAAACAGAAACCTTCAAAATAGAAAAAGAAGATTTAATTTCTAATACCTACACAACAATCACTGGTGTTACATTATCATCAAGTGGTTGGACTTATAATTCAGGAACAACATATTATGATTACACTTATTCTAATACGGGTATTACTTCAACTTCAATAGTTGATTTTACTCCAAACAGTGCATCACTATTTACAGCGTTGACTTCAAGAGTTCAGCCTTTAAATACGGTTGCCACAGGTAGTTCAATATTTATATCACAATATGCACCATCAGGAGATATTACTGGAACAATAAACATATTCAAACAAACTTTATAATATGGCGTTTAACATTCCAAATCAAACATCTTATGTCTTACAAAGACCAGTAAATCCATTTCCAAGAGTGTGGGTTAGACCAAGTGATTGGATTGCAATTACTGACACCCCAAATGAAATACAATTTTTGGTTAGTGATATACAATTACCTGCGACTTATAGAATAGAAACAACTTATACACAACCCGCAGCACAAAATCTTTATATTGATTGGGGTGATGGAATAACAGATACAATATCAACCGCAGCAGCTACATCAACAACACATACATATACCACAGGTGGAACAGCTTGTTCTATTGGTTATAATACTTGGAAGATTAGAATATATGTTGACGCTGGTGCAACATTAACACAAGCAACACATTTAATCCCCACAGCATTTGGTTCTATGCAACCAATTAGCGGTTTATTAGAAGAATATTATGGTAATGGAACAATAACTACTGCAGCATATTTACATAGTTTTTCAACCACAAGACCATTATTTTATAATTTACAATATTCTAAATTACCAGCAACAATAACAACAAATGCGGCAATTTTCCAAGAAACTTATACGAATTGCCAATCATTAGGTAAAGTGGTATTACCAACATCAGCGCCAAACGCTACAAGTATTGCCAATATGTTTCAAGGTTGTTGGAACTTAACAAGCGTTGTATTACCACAGGATATGAGTGGTTCAAGTTTTAATACGATGACGACCGCTTTTAGTGCTTGTTATACTTTAACTGGTATAACTTTACCACCAGCATTACCTAATATAACATCATTACAAAACACATTTACAAATTGTTATAATTTAACTTCAATTCAATTACCTACCCTACCATTATGCACAAGCTTCGTAAGTGCATTTCAAAATTGTAGGTCTTTAATAACGATGGAAATACCACAATTTTATTCTGGTTCATCAGGATTTATAGATTTTAATAGTTGTTTTAATGGTTGCACATCTTTAGAATATGTTAAAATGCCTACTTATGCAAATCCAACACCATTATTTTACGCAAATAATATGTTTAACAATGCATATAATCTTAAGTCATTTATTTTTCCACCAAACACAAACTTACAAAACTTATCAGGAACATTTTCATCATGCTATAGTTTATCAAGTGTATCATTACCTATGACTACATCTATAACTGATATGCAAGGAGCGTTTTTTAGTTGCTACAATTTACAAGAAATTACACTACCAACAACAATAGGGGCGTCAGTCAATATTACTAATATGTTTAGTAGTTGTTTTACATTATCTAAAGTTAATTTTCCAAGTTCATATAATATAACATCTATGCAGGGGACATTCCAAAACTGCTCATTACTTAATACTTGCACATTACCAACAACACAGAATAGTTTGGTTAATATGTTTTCTACTTTTAATGGTTGTAATAGTTTGGTTAATCTTACTTTACCAACATCTATGAGTTCGTTAAACACAATTCCAAATTGTTTCTTAAATTGTTGGAACTTAACAGGTATTACAATACCTTCTAATTCTACTTTAATAACAAACTATGCTAGCACATTCCAAAATTGTTATAATTTAACAAATGTTTCTTTACCAACAACAAGTGTAGCAACAACATTCGCCAGTATGTTTTCAGGAGCTTATAGAATTAAAAGTGTTGTATTACCTAATTCAACTGGTGTATTAACAACTATGTTAAATACATTTACAAACTGCTATGCATTACAAAACGCAACATTACCAACAACACAGAGCACTTCAATAACAACAATAAATGGTATTTTTAATAACGCTTCTTCATTAACGGGAACTACAAATGTTGATAAAATTGGTAGCACATTAACCGCATCAACAATCTATGTGGATGGAACAAACGCAGGTGTTGCGGCTTATGAATTACCGACATTAGATTTTTATACCAAGTTTAGTAAATTAACACTTAATGGTATTTCAACAAGATTAACAAAACTGACTTCATTAAGATTAAGAAATAATGGTGCGGGTCAATATGCTGGAACATCCCCACAAATTGATATATCATATACATCTTTAGGTCAGGCGGCATTAGTTCAAGTATTTAATGACTTACCAACAATCACATCAAAAACAATAAACATTACAGGAGCATCAGGAGCCGCAGCATTAACTGCACCTGAAAGAGCAATCGCTACTGGTAAAGGATGGACTATAACAGGATAATATGATATACAAATTATTTATAGAAGATGGGGATTATCAAGATATTGATACCAAAGAACCCCGCAATATGATGGAGGCAGAAATAGCATACACTCCTGATGGAATTAACATAGGCTGGGACGAGTTTAATTCAAAAGATGAAGCTATGTCTCACTACAACATTCAAGTTAAACCAGAGGTCTTAAACGAAGAAGAATAATGTTTGAATTAGCTGACGATGCCTTATTAGCAATTGGTCAAATCTTCGTTGATATGATGAAGAAAAAGATTCAAGAAAAAATCTATCCCTATGGTAATCCAAATGTTAAGGGGATGGGGAATAAGGTTGCATCAGGTAAATTATTAAACTCGTTAAGTGTTACATTGGTTCCTGGTCAAGGAGGTAACGCAGGGGAACTACAAATTACATACGAAGATTATTTCAAGTATGTTAACTTGGGTAGAAAGGCTGGTAAAAAAATGGTTCCAATACCAGCAATCCTTGAGTGGATTAAGATTAAAGGAATCAGGGGAAGAAATAAAAAAGGTCAATTCATACCAAGATTAAGTTTTGCATTTGCCATTAGACAAAGCATATTCAAGTATGGTATTAGACCTGCTAATATTTATGATAAAGGGCTTGATTCATTAGAAGACATTTTTAACAATCCCCCACCTGAATTGATGGAAGCATATAATGACTTATATGCAGCAATTGAAAACGATGTGGCAAACTTTATTGAATCAAATATAACCGAAATTGAAATAACAACACCGTAATGAGTTTAGAATTAAACATAAGACAAATGCCACTGGCAGTCACACCAACCCACTCTGACCATACTTGGAATGTGGTAATGAATGATTACTCTGCTTATACAGATATTAGATTGGTTGTGGACATTTATAAAAACCCCTACCAAAACGATTCTGGTTCAACCCAAGATTATGGTAAGGTAGCAAGATTATTGGTTCCACCAAATGAATATGGAAACTGTATCTTCAATGTGGAGACAATCATTTATAACTTAACAAATGGTAATCCAAGAAATATGGGTGGTTATGTTTCAGCATCATTAAATGCTGAAAGAATGAATCCTTATGCTGTTCTTTATGCCAACTCACAAACAACCGTTACAACAGGTCAAACATCTCAAGCATTTATCGGTAATCAATTAAGCTCAACAATATCGTTTTCTAATGGATTTAACGGAGGTTATGAAGGATTCCAAAACATATATCACATCAATGAATATCGTTGTTTATTCGGTATCCAATACACCAACACAGGGGGAACAACAACTGTTACCGTTCCTGTAAATTATTCAACATACACAGGATACACTGGTGGTTCAATATCAATCACATCTGCCGCAGGTCAACCTTATGGAGTTATGATTTATCCTGGTGTTCAGAACAACAAACAACTATCAACAAAATATTATTATTCAGGTAATAACTTGAATGGTCAATATAACTACTTGAATACTCAAGTTTATGATTATCAAATGTCCACAGGTGATACTGGTTATTTTATGTCCACATTTGGAAGTGAAACAATACCAATGACCATCTTTGGTTCATCAGTTTATCAGACAAGATATAGAACTCATTACTACAAATGTCCTATTGTAATTGGATTTATGTATGGTGGTAATCCATTGTTTAATAACACATCTCAAGTTAAAGCAATTACTTACCTACAAAAGACACAGACCAATAACCAAATGGATTATGATGTTGTCCAAAGTAATGCAATTGATTTCACAGCAAGAGCAAACGCTCAATCAAACGCCCCATACGGATATCTTCAACAAAGAATCGCTTATGGAATATACAAACCAAACCCAACATTAAGGACTGATTCTGATATCGCAATATTCTTATCCAATACTTGTAATGGTATTGATTATGAGATTAACGGTGTATCTGAAATAGTACAATACAAAATGGTTGGGGAAGAATGTTTTAACGACCCCATTTCGTTCTTATTTATGAATAGACAAGGTATTTGGGATACATATACATTCACCAAAAAGTTCACCAAGAAATATGGTGTTAATAAAAAAACATACAACCAACAAAAATCATTAAACACTCAATACTGGAATAGACAATCTTACGATTCAAGTGAGACCACATTCTATGGTGATGCTGAAGAAATGGTTACTGTTGATTCAAACTTCGTAATCCAAAATGATGTAGATGTTATTGAAGAATTGTTAATGTCCCCTTATGTTTATATGATAATGGACAGCTGGTTACCTTTGGCAAACATGAATGAAATATACCCTTATTTAATTCCATGTACGGTTCAGAATAAAGAGGTAAAAGAATATATCAACAAATACGAGCGTATATTCCAATACACAATAGAACTTAAACAAGTACCATACAGACCATTCTACTTACCATTCTAATTTATGTTACAGATACGCACAACAATCAATAGTGATTTTATTTACCTTGACCTGTATAAAAACGAACCAGTGTTTTTGTCTTTGTCGTTCGCTGAACTTCAAGACATAACCAAAAAGAACTCAAACTTTTCAAAGTCGTTTTCATTACCAGGTTCAAAGAATAACAATGCTACATTTAACTTCTTTTATGACCTTAATTCAGTTCCAACAACATTCAACCCCAACGATAAGTTTGAGGCAGAATTGTTATGGGATGGATACGAGATTATGAGGGGTTATATCAGATTAAACTCTGTATCAATATCAAATGGTGAAATAATCTATTCTGTTACATTCTATAATCAAATTGGAGACCTGATGGCAAACATTGGGGACAACTTCTTATTTGAGTTGGATTTGGATTATCTATCACATCCTTATTCAGAACAGGTTATTCTTGAATCACAACTTGACCCAAGCTTATTTTCATTAACTGGTACAACAAACTATTCATATCAGAATGGAAAAACGATGTGGGGATTATTCAATATTGGATACAACTATCTATCAGGTAATACCGTATTCGCCCAAACAACCCCATTGGTTCAATTTACACCAGTATTAAATGGTGATACATACATACCAGTATCTGGTAACTTTGACTTTTCAGGAACACCTGTTAGAGATTACTATTATAAGCCAGCAATTCAAGTTAAAGAATTATACGAACAGATTGTTCGTGAAGCTGGATATGTTGTTGAATCAGCCTTTTTTGAAACATCATATTTCAAGAATTATTATTTGCCATTAAAGTTTGCGGATGAAACAATTTATGCCAAGAACGCAATACCCCCATGTTATACAGTAACAGCCGATACTGTAACAGCAGAGGTTTACCTTGCTATGGTTGTTAATCAATCAACAGGTGTTACTTGTAATGCCTTTGGATGGTCAGCAAGCACTGTATATCCATATCAACTTACAATACCATCAGGAAATACTGGTATCTATACATTTAGATTTACCTTTTCTGCAAGACCAGTCATACCTTGTCCTTCAGGTTCATCAAATAACTTATCATTCTTTTTTGAAGACCCAGTAAATACGGTTCAATTATACTCCAACATATTCTGTGATACTGGTAATACAACAACAGTTAGTTTTGACCAACAATTTATATTTACAGGACAATCAACTTTTGACTTCTTTTTCACAAGCACAGATGTTGAAGTAACGGATTATAAACAAGAGATTATTGATGGTCCGAGATTCATTCCAACAGGAGCGATGATTGACTATTCAATAGAGTTTCCACAGAATGATTATAAGCAACTTGATTTTATCACATCTGTAAACAAATACTTTAATTTAATTGTTGTTCCAAACCCCGATAAACCAAGTAATCTAATCATTGAACCAATCGTTGATTATGTTGGAACTGGTGAAGTGTTGGATTGGACAACAAAGGTAGATTTTAACCAGACCCAAAACTTATATCCAACCACAGCACTTGTTAATGGAACATTGGAGTATTCATTTAAGTTAGACCAAGATTATACCAACCAAGATTTTAATTCACAAGCCAATAGAATATTTGGAAACGATAAGTTCTTATTGAATTTACAATACAAAGATTCAACCACCAAGTTTGATTATATCTTCTCATCCCCGATTGATATTACGGTAAACAACGCTTATGTGCCGTTGATTACCATTCCATCAATGTCCAAGTTAAAACAGGTTGATATTAGTGGAGCAACTCAACAAACATTTGTTCCATTTAAGATATTACCAAAATTATTGTATAGAGGTGTTACATTTCCAAATGATAACTATGGTTATTTTGGAAGCACAGGATATACAGAAAACCCTAATTGTGTTACCAGTGTTTCAATCACAGTAACTTCAGCAGGTTATGTTCAATATTATACTTGTACTAATGAACAAGTTGTAAATTATTATAATGTTGGGTCATACACTTTAACAAACCCTAATTGTATTTTAAGTAATACAGTAGGTCCAAGTTACGCATACCCACCTTATTCAAACTTAACGGTTGACTCATTGGGGTCAGCATGTACTCCTGAAAACTTATATTCAAACTACCAGTATTATTATATGAATAATAATCAAATGGATAGATGGACAAACATAAATAGATTTACAACATACCCATTCAACTACCTTAATTTTTCTCATTACACAAACTTTAGAGGTGAGGATAAGACCAATGTAACCCCACAGGAGTATTCATTCGTTGCAGACGATTTATACAATGTCTATTACGAAGATTATGTTGAAGATATTATATCAGAAGAAAACAAGATTTATTCTTGTAAGATTTATCTATATCCACAAGACATTCAACAGTTAAGATGGAATGAAAGAATCCTAATCAATAACACTTATTTTAGAATCAATAAGATTACCAACTTTAATGCGTTGGAACCATCAATTTGTGATATTGAATTGGTTAAATTAACCAAGACATATAACCCCCATGCTGTTAAGTATTATAAGTTTGAAAGTTGCCCTTGTGTTTGTAAGTCATATACTGTTACAAACGATAGTATGGAAGCACAAGCTACCATTGATTATTTAGATTGTTATGGTGTAGCACAACAAGATATATTAAATCCAAATACAGGTCAATCATTCTGTGCTTGTGAAGGAACTGTTATCGCTGGATTCGGTAGTGAGGTTACAATAACTTTAATGGGAGGTTGTACTCCTGAACCACCAGCACCATCAGGAACAACAGTTAACTATTCAAATAGTGATTTAATGTATCACGCATACGCTTATGTTGGAAACAAAGTTAAGTTATATGATGACTCATTAAACTACTTGGGATGTTTTGCAGTATCATTAGATACATACGACCCATTAAATGACTATCAACATTATTATTTCACATCAGCATATACCGCCAATTTAGTTGGGGTTTATAGTGATTGTAATTGTACCAATAGAACTCAATTTATTGTGGTTCAAGAAGAACCTGCAACAACACCATTCTTCTATTACTTGGGATATGAGTGTGGTGATTTAACTGTTGAGTATCAATTCAAATCAACAGGTTCAACATTAAACCCATCAGCTGTTTATAAAATATACAATAGTGGAACATCACAAAATGTTTGTGTAACGAACATTATTCCAAATTACTTACTACCAACCGATTGGGTTGAAATTGATGTGTTTAATGATTGTGAGACATGTTTAATTGTTCCTACTCCAACTCCTACTCCTACTCCTGTTGTATGTGTATGTTGGTCTTATACTATTTTGAATAATAGTTTAGAATCACAAGCATCAATCACTTGGACTAATTGTGATAACACACCAAATGGAACAATATTAAATCCTGGAACAGGTGTATCAATATGTGCATGTCAGGGTTCAGTTGTTGTTGGGTTTGGTGATGATGTAACAGTTACAGATATGGGAGCATGTGGAGGACCAGAACCTACCCCAACTCCAACTCCAAGTTGTACATCAAAAGGATGGTTAATATCCACTTGTGCTAACACTTGTTCTGGTGGTATTTGTACTTGTGCTTTTGGAACATCACTTGTTGTTTATACAAATTGTACGGTAACTGATATAACAGATAATAGTACCGCATTATTCCTCAATTCAACATTAACCACACCTTATGTAGGATTCTTTAGTAGAAATGGGTCAATATGGGATTCAGATGGTATTAGTGTACTTGAAGAATGTAATATTGGTGATGCGTGTTAATAATATTTATAAGAAATGAGTTGTAATTTATATGTCCATAATGACCCGATTGGGGGTTCAAAATATATCATAGGAACACAATGTGATGGTAGTGAAGGAAGTTATACACTTACCTATGGTCAATCATTGTGTATGAATAACGACCTTCCAATCAGTTATGAATGTGGACTAACAATAAGCGGGGAATGTTTAGCAACAACCCCAACACCAACTCCCACACCAAATACATTTTGTTATATTAGTGGAACAGAATTTCCAACATCTGAATTTATTTGTCCTTTTGATGGTAATACTTATTACAATATCTATGGCAATTTAACTATTGTTATCGCAATAAATGGTGTTCCAACTTCATCACACCCACCATATACATTTACCCTTATAAACGCTAACTTCCAAACCGTAACAATTACCATTCCTGATGGTCAATCAAGTTTTACATATACATTCCCATTCAAGATTTATTCTATTGGAACACCTTGTGGCTCAAGTACTGGTACAACTTGTGGGTATGTTGATTATGATGAATGGTTTATTAACTCTGCTCCAATATCAGTTTGTATAATACAACCAACACCGACTCCTACTGTTACTCCAACAATAACGCCAACTAAAACTGTAACACCAACTATTACTCCTACTAAAACATCAACACCGACCCCAACATCTAACCCTGTTTGTCCACAACAAATCGTTGTTTCTAATTTCACATATTTTGTTACTGATTTAGACGGAACATACGACCGAGTTTATACATACACTGGTGGAACATTCAATTATGGTTATACAACATATAATTCATTTACTGGTAATTATGATTTTATACCTGGTTCTTATTTAGGAAACAATTATCCTGTATTTACATCAAATCCAGTAGATAGTCCGTTCAAACCAGCAACAATCGTGTTTAACTCTGATTATAATAATTGGATAATGTTATATGGTAATTTAACATCAATTCCTTTAAGTAGTGCATTCATTGTATTTAGTTCATCTACAATTTCAATAGGAGGAGGATTATATCCAACAAGTGGAACAAAAGTTCAATTTGATGCGCCAGAAGTAAGTTTTGATTTATCTTATCCTGCTACTTGTCCAACTCCTACTCCTACTAATACAACAACTCCAACTATTACTCCTACTAAAACAACAACTCCAACTATTACTCCTACTAAAACAACAACTCCAACTATTACTCCTACTAATACAGTAACTCCAACCAATACAATTACACCAACATCAAGTCCAACAACATCATTATTATCATTTTTAATTACATCAGGACAAAGTGAATATGAAGCTTGTAATGGTGTTTCAGGAACGGTATATGCACAAGATATTGGTAATTGTGGTGGATGTTATGGTGCTGGATTAAATTGTTGGGCTTGTTTAACCACAACACAAGGAATATATTTAGACGCCGCATTAACAATTTTAGCTCCAAATGCTTACTACGCCAATGAAATGGCACCTGGTAATTATGGAATTATTGAAGTTAGAGGTGGAAAACAAATACCTGCAGGATTTACTGGTGGTTGTCCTGCCAGTCCACCATCACCACCAACAGGAGCCCATGCTTATAGTTACACAGGTTATTCTGCAAATACAACATACTCAACTTCTTGTGATGCATATACTGGCGGAACTCCATGTATTCTTTATAGTGATTATCCAAATATTGATGAAAGCCCATATTTGTATAATGTTTCAAGTGGAAGTTCAACAACTAACTTATTTGGTTCATATAGTATGAGACAAAAACCTGATGGAACTGGTGTATTTATCTGTTTCTATTTAGATAGTTATGGAAAATTAACATCAGCATATACTTTATGTAGTTCAATATGTTAAAAAATTAAATTATGGAATTAAATATATTTTTAGATGGAGAGCCAGTTGAATTAAAATCATTGGTTCCCCCAAAACAAATAAACGAAAACTTAACCCAACTTCAAGAGTTGTTCCCATTGTTAGTTGATAATGGAAAGAACATTGAATTCTTGGGACAATATATGAATAATGGCTAAAAAGAAGATAGAAGTTGATGTACAAGTTGATTCCAATTTGGATGGGTCAATTAAACAACTTAAAGAACTAAAACAACAGTTAAAAAATGTTTCTGTTGGTTCTGAAGAGTTCAAAAAGATATACGGACAAATTGATGACTTGGAAGATAAAATCAAGTCAGCAAAGAATGTATCATCTGATTGGGTTGACTCATTAGAACAAGCTGGTGGTCCGTTAGGAATGGTTGGTAAGGGTATCAATACCCTTAAAGTATCAACGCAATCATTTGGTGCTGCATTAAAGGCAACTGGTATTGGTTTAATTGTGGGCTTATTGGGTGGAATGGCTGCCGCTTTAAGTCAGAATGAAAACACAATGAAGAAACTTCAACCTGTGATGATTGGGTTGCAAAAAATCTTAGGTGGTATCTTCAAAGCAATTGAACCCCTATTAGATATATTCATTGATTTAGCAATTACTGCTTTACCTTATGTTACTAAAGCAATAGGTGGAGTATATGCAGCGTTTTCAGGATTCTTTACCTTCATTAAAAACTATGCTTTTGGGGTTGGAAAAATCCTTAAAGGTATATTCACATTAGATTTTGATTCATTAAAAGAAGGTGTTAAAGACCTTGCTGGTAATTTTGGTAAATCTTGGGATGCGGCTAAAGACACTTATGGTAAGTTTGAGGCAGGAACCAAAGAACAAACCAAGATTGAAAAAGAAGAATCTGAAAAAAGAAAAAAGAATGCCGCAGATGCCGCAGCAAAAAGAAAAGAACAGGCAGATAAGGAATTAGCACAAAGAAAGGCTGACCTTGATGCGAAGATTAAATTAGAAACAGATTCAGAAAACACTTCAAGGGATAACCTTAAACTTCTATTAGACCAGAGAATGGCTTTAGAACTACAACAAGTAGGTTTAACTGAAGCACAAAAAGAAGTTATCCGTCAGGATTACGCAAAGAAATTAGAAGAAGCATTAAAGGTTGATGAAGCCAAAAGAATGCAAGCAAGAGCATCAGAACTTGATGCCCTTATTCAATTAGAAACAGACAAACAAAACACATCAAGAGAACAATTAAAACTGTTGCTTGATGAGAGAATGAATATTGAACTTCAGAACAAAGAATTAACTGAAGCTCAAAAAGAAGTCATTAGAGCAAAATACGCAAAACAATTAGAAGATGCGGTATTGGCTGATGAACAAAAAATAGAACAAAAAAGAACTGAAACTTTTGATAAAGAACTTATCGCAACTGACGATAAGTATGGTGAGTTAAGAAGATTTAGTGAAGATTATTATAATGACTTAAGAGCTCTATACGACAAGAATGATGCAGACCTTAAATCAGCATTGGATAGGGGTGCAATCAGTCAGGATGAGTATACAAAGAAATTAGCAGCATCAGGTAAAGCAAGACGAGAAATTGATAAGTTAGAAAAGATGTCTGCAATTGAAAAAACCAAATTGGTTGCAGATGCATTAGGTCAGTTATCAACTATTGTAGGACAGGATACAGTTGCGGGTAAAGCATTCGCAGTTGCAAAGGCAACCATTGATACCTACCAATCAGCAGTAGCGGCATATAAGTCATTAGCGGGTATTCCTGTAATAGGTCCAGCATTGGGTGGTATTGCGGCAGCAGCGGCAGTTGCAACAGGTATCGCAACCGTTAAGAAGATTGTTGCAGTTCAAGTTCCAAACGCACCAGGTGGTGGAGGTGGAGGTTCAACTGGTGGTGGAGGAGCCCCAACCGCAGCAGCTGGTCCATCAGGAGCGGCAGGTCCAATCCTTGTTAATTCAACACCAGTAAGAAAAGCACAAGGTGGTTTAATTCGTGGAGGTGGTGGTGGATTCTCTGACTCAATACCAGCATTATTATCCAATGGTGAGTTTGTTATCAATTCAAGGTCAACCAGATTATTTCAACCATTATTAAATTCAATTAACGATGTTGGTAATTTACCTCAATTTGCTGTTGGTGGACAGGTTAATAAAAAGAACTTACCACAACAGGATAACACAGAAAGAATTGTCCAAGTAATTGGAGAAACATTTGCTCAAGCACCGATTAGAACTTATGTAAGTTCAACAGAAATATCTAACACCCAACAGTTTGACCGAGTTATTAAATCTCGTTCTTTAATCTAATTTGGTATAAATTAAATTAACCCATATTTACTAATAATGAATCTAACTAAAATTGTTGAATTATTCATTGATGACGATTACGAAGATGCTGGTATTGAAGCCATATCTTTAGTATCAAAACCTGCTCACGAGGAAGAATGGATGGCGTTTAACACACAGACAATCTCAAGTGAAAAGGAGTTTTCACCATATAGAATTGTGGAGGATGACTTCTGCACTCACAATACAAAATTAGATACATTAGGTGAGCCATATTCACAGTTAATCAACGAGGGTTGGGAAATTGTTAAGATGGAAAAGATAACCCCACAGATGGTTCATAAAATGAATCAAAATCATTTTTCATTTCCAAATGACCCATCTGAATTAGACACCGAAGATACAAGAGTAAGATTCAAGTACATAGGTCCAAGAGATAATAAAAACAGACAATTCTGTTCTGATATGTTATCAAAGAATAGAGTATATCGTAATGAAGACATTGATGATTTAACCAATGAGGTTGCTAATCCCCAATTCGGTAGATATGATATATTCTTATGGAGGGGTTCTTATAACTGCCGTCATGTATGGGTTAAACTCATATACAAAAAAGAAGGTAAGATTATCAACAACGCTAACTCAACCAGAGGTCTTGAAGATACAGATAGTTTGGGTGGAACAGTTCAACCTGATACAAGAAACGATGCTACGGTAGCAAACCCTGGTAAGAATACTTGGAGACCAGGAACCCCAAGAAATGGTAATTTGTTTGCCGAATCAAAAGGATTGGAAGATGCATGTTGGGAAGGATATGAACCAATTGGACTAAAAGACGATGGTTCCCCTAATTGTGTTCCAATTAAAATGACTGAAAATGATTTTGCGGAATCAATCAATGACTATCCTGAAGGTGTAAAGAACGCAGCATCTAAAGCTGTTGCTTATGCTGAAAAGAATGGATGGGGAAGTTGTGGAACTGCTGTTGGTAAGACAAGAGCATCACAACTGGCAAAGGGTGAACCCATTTCAGTTGATACATTAAAAAGAATGTATAGTTATCTATCAAGACATAAGGCTGACTTAACTACTTCAAAATCTTATGATGATGGATGTGGTAAGTTGATGTATGATTCTTGGGGTGGAGAAGCAGGTTTAACCTATTCAGAACGCAAGATAAAGTCATTAGAAAACCAGAAGATGGTATTTGCTTTTGATGATGAAAAGAGAATCGTAGTTGGAGCAGCAATGGTTCCAAATAAAATGATTTCAAGATACGATGGTCAAGGTAATCTTTACTATGTATTCTTTTCAAAGAAATCAATTAAACAGATGGCTGATAAGTTCTTAAAAGAAAGAAGAACTGATGAAACATCTGTTGAACACGATGGGGTTAAATTGGGTTCAGATAAAGTATTCGTAACAGAATCGTGGGTATCTGAAGACCCAACATTAGACAAGTCACACTTCTATGGATTTGAATTACCTGCTGGAACTTGGTTCGTGGCAATGAAGATAAGAGATGATAAGGTGTGGAAGATGATAAAAGAAAAATCCTTAACAGGTTTTTCAGTGGAAGGATTATTCGCTGAAAAAAGCGTTTTCTCAAAAGAAGACAAACAAATAAACCAAATAAGAAAACTTATTACTAAAATTAAAGATTATGACCAGTAAAGAAGCAATCAAAAAAATAATGTCTGTTCTTAATTTAACAAACGAATCATTCTTTGAAGCGAAAACCGAACAAGGTGTTTCGTTAAAAATGGAAGGTGATTCTATGGAAATTGGAAAGATGTTATATGTAGCGACTGATGAGGGGATGATTCCCGCACCATCAGGAGTTCACAAACTTGAAGATGGTTCAGAAGTAGAAGTTGATGAAGAAGGCAAAGTTTCTAAAATTAAAATGGGCGACATGGAAGAAAAAACCAATGATGCCAAAATTGAAGAAAAGAAAAAAGAAGCTGAAATCAAAGACCAATCTATGGCTGAATCTCAAGAACCAGAAATTGAAATGGAAGAAGGTGATATCAAACTTGCTGACGGTAGCGTATTAAGAATTGGTGGAGATAATCCAGAATTCGGCGTTAATGTTAAAAAAGTAACTTATGATGGAGCATTAACCGCAATCGCTGATGGTTCTTACGAAACTGCAGACGGAAGAGTTATGCAAATCGTGGGTGGAGAAATTCAAGGTATCCAATCAAAAGAAGCTGAAATGGCAAGAGGTGGCATGTTCACTGAAGCAAAATCAGGTGATTTAACATTAGAATCCCCAACATTTGATGTGGGTGAAACTCTTGATGTCGTTGGAGCAGACGGCGAGAAATCAAAAGCACCAGATGGAGAACATGAAGTTATCCTAAAAGATGAATCAGGAAATGAAAACAAGATTAGAGTAGTTGTTAAAGACGGTATGATTACCGAAAGAGAGAATGTTGAAGAAGAAACAGAAGACGAAATGTCTGCGTTTGTTGAAGCATTTGCAACAGCTATGAAAAGAATGGAAACAAAACTTGACGAATTAACAAACAAAACAATGGTTTTGGAGAAGTCATTTAAAAAATTCTCTAATGAACCATCAGGTTCACCGATTAAAAAACAAATAAACCCAGAATCTTTTACAATTTCAACCAATAATAAATTGGAAGGATATAAAAGATTAAGAGAAACTTTTTCTCAAAACAATTAAAATAAAACTAAAATAAAATGAAAAAAAATCTTTCAAAATTGAATTTTTCATACGACTTGGGTGGTTTAACTTCTTATGTTGATGCGTTAAATAGCGATATCATCAGCGAAGCGGTTTTAACTCCAGCGACTATGGAGTATTGCAACGTTATTCCTGGTATTAAAGGAACACAAAACGTTAACTTGTTATCTGAAACATTGGCTGTACAAACTGGTACAACTTGTGGATGGAGCAACGAAGGAGCTGTAACCTTCACAACTGCAGCAGTTACTGTTGCGGCATTAAAAGTGAATCAATCACTTTGTTTACAGCAGCTAAATACACTTTGGTTGGGTCAATTCTTGAATCCTGGTTCATATAATGAGACAGCACCATTTGAGCAAGCAATCATTGATTTGCAAACTAAACAAATCAAAAGATATAACGAAGATTTGTTATGGGCTGCATCAAGTGCAACTACTTCATTTAGTGGTTTCAAAGAATTATTAGCTAACACAGCTGGTGTTGTTAAATTAACAGGTCAAACTGCATTATGTTCTGTAACAGGTACTAACGCAACTGAAAAGGCGAACAATGTATTAGCTCAAGTTGATAACATGATTAACTCTTTAGACAGAAATGTTTATGATAGAGACGATATCGTTATCTTCATGAGTCAAGCACAATTCAAGTGTTACTTAACTGCAATCAGAAATGTTAACAACTTCTACATTGATTCAAGTGAAAACAAATTAGGTTCAGTTTATTCTGTATACCATCCTCAAACAAACTACAAAGTTGTAGGTGTACCAGGATTGGCTGGAAGTAACTTAATCGCTATGGCTCCTGCTCAGTATTTCTTAGTAGGTGTTGATTTAACATCTGATGAGGATTCATTCAGAGCTTGGTGGTCACAAGATTTCCAAGAAGTAAGAATGATGGCTGCATGGAAGTTAGGAACTCAAATTGCGTTCCCACAGTTCTTTGTTACTAACGGATTATCTTAATCCAACAATATTGATATGGGGGAGCAATCCCCCACATATCAAACAAAATAAACTAATCTAATAATAAAACAAAAATATGGCATGCAATCTTTCAAGTGGTATTTTATTAAGTTGTCGTGATAATGTGGCAGGTGTTCAAACAATCTGGGTAACAGATTTCACAAACATTGACTCAATCACGAAAAACTCTGGTGATACCATTACATCAATCTCAGGCTCAGGCACTTTCTATGAGTTCCAATTGATTAGAACCAGTTCTCAATACACTGAAACAGTAAATGCTTCATTGGAAAACGGAACTGTATTCTATACTCAAGAACTTGTAACTTATTTTGCTAAATTAGACCAAACAAAAAGAAACATCCTTAAAACATTGGCTCAATCTCCAAGATTGGCTATTGTGATGGAAGATAATAACAACAATTACTTCTATTTGGGTGAAACTTATGGTTCATTTATCTCTGCTGGTTCATCTGTAACTGGTAAAGCATTAGGTGACCAAGCTGGTTATAATTTAACATTCCAAGCTCTTGAACCAAACCCAATGAACGAATTATCGGGTTCATTATCAAGTGTAGCAACTGGTATAACAGTTCAACTTAACTAAACCAAATTAAAATAAACATAGGGGGATTAAACATCCCCTTATGTTATATTTATAGATATGCTAATAATCAGAACAGGACAACCAAACACATTAGTGGTTACGGTATCGCAGAATGCGACAATACCTAACCCAGAATGGTTATTTAGTTTCACACATATATTCTCCAAAGAACAAGTCCAATTCATTCCAACTGATATCTCAACTCATAAGGTTAGATACGATGAGTTTGTATTTGTTGAAGGAAGTGGTGTTGGTGAGATTCAATTTCCCTATGAGGGACTTTATACCTATGGTGTTTATCAACAAACACAAGGTTCTGGTAACTTGAATCCACAATATTCTCAAGGGATTATTGAAGCAGGACAAGCACAAGTTATTGTTCAATCGGCAAACACTACAAATGATTATTATATTGAGTATGTTTCAAACAATGAATATAACTCAAACTATATCTTTGCCCCGAATGAAATTAACCCCTGATTATTAGACAAAAAAATTATATTTAATAGTATATGGAAGAACAAAACAAAGAAGATTTATTAAGGGTCTTTAACTTTGCAGTAGCCAGAGTTCCAATTATTGAAGAACAAATCCAAACGAATGTGAGATTACCTTACATTTTTTATGGTATCGCCAATCTTGCACCCCAAGAACTTATTAGATTATTTAATAGTTCTCCGACCCACAGAGCGTCTATAATGTCCAAATGGTATGGTGTTAGGGGAGAAGGTATTTCGTTGAAGGGCGGGGACGATAAGAGGTTACAAATGGTTAATTCTGCTGGTGATACAATGTATGACCTTTGGAATAAATGTACTTTGGATTTTATACTCTATGGGGCAATGAGTATAAATATTGTTTGGAAGAGAGACAGAGAACTTGGATTTGAAATGTATTCAATGGATACATCAAAATTAAGAGCAGGTAGAGCTGATATGGATGACCATGTTAAAGATTACTATTTCTCATCTGATTGGGCATTCCCAAAGAAGTTTGTTCCAAGAAAAATCGCATCATTTAATGTTGCAAACGAAGAACCTTCACAAGTTTTTTATTATACAACACATAGCCCTGGAAATGAATATTATTCTTGTCCGACATATTGGGGAGGTGCTACCGCAATTGCTACCGAGATTGAGGTTTATAATTGGTGGCATTCAAACATCATCAACGGGTTGAACCCATCACTATTTGTTTCATTGAATAGTGGTATTCCTTCACCTGATGAAAGAGAACAAATCTACCAAACCTTAACAGCAAAATATTCATCATCAAATAATCCTGGTAAGTTAATGTTAACATTCGCCAATTCAAAAGAAGAAGCACCAGAGATTACAACCATTTCTCCAAATGGTTCAGACAAGATGTGGATTGAAATGAACACAGCAGTTCAACAAGCAATCCTTACATCACATCAGATATCTTCACCTGAATTATTGGGTATCCAAACCCCATCTGCTCTTGGTACTCCAAATCACTTGGAGGCACAAGACCACTTCCAACACTTGGTTATTAAACCAATTCAAGAAGAGATTAAAAAGGTATTTGAAAAGTTATTATTATTAAGAGATAAAATACCAGCAGAAATTGAAATCAAACAATTTGAGATGGTTACAATTCCTGATTCAAAACCAATAGAAACAGTTGATGTTGAAAAAACAGAAACCGTTGATAATATAGATAAACCAACAGAATAATATGAGTGGCTTAATACCTCAAAATGTCTTACTGGTTAGTGAGACAAAAATCAAAAACTTTACAGACATTGACCAAAATGTTACCAGTGCGGTATTACTTCCATTTATATCTGTTGCTCAACAAACAAAGTTGGAATACATCATTGGTGGAAGATATTACAGACAACTTTTAGAACAAGTTTCAGGTAATACTTTAACTCAAACAAATGAAAACTTCATCAATTATTTTGCTGCTCCCCTTGTATTATGGGCGGGTTATAGCGAATGTTTGCCAAGCGTATGGGGCAGAATTAAAAATAATGGTATCGTAAATGGTGCAGAACAATCTGTAACATTAAAAGAAATGCAATGGTTTGTTGAAAAGGCTAATGATAGAAGCCAATTCTTTGAAGCCAGAATGATTGAACAAATTATTTGGAACTCAAACTTATATCCATTAGTTTTTAATTATAATACAAATGATGGTATGATGCCACATCTTGGTAAGAACTACTTTAGTGGATTACATTTAACCAATGGTAGATATTCAGGTTATGAGATTGCTGTTGGAATGAGAAGAGCTGGTATTGGTTATTATTCAGGACCAGAGTTTGCTTGTTTATACGGAGGGTGTTAATTATGAGTGAAGGAACAATTTTAATCATATCAAATGCTTTAACCGCCATTGCTGGTTGGTTTATTGGTCGTAGAAAGACAGAAGCAGATAGTGATAATGCGATATTGAATAATCTTGCTACATCAATACAGATTTATCAAACGATAATTGAATCCTTGAAAAACGAAATACACGAACTTAATATTAAGGTTCAAGACCTTGAAAAAAAGGTTGATGACTTAATGGTGGAAAACAGAAAATTAAAAACTAAAAGTATTAACCCAAATAATTAAAATACTAAACATTGCCTATCCCGACCCCATCCAAAGAAGAAAAATACGAAAACTTTTTAAGTAGATGTATTAAAGCCATCTATGATGAGTATGGACAAGAACAGGCAACAGCAATTTGTAGCTCACAATGGGCGAATAGAAATATGAAACAACAAGAAGAAATCTTTGTGTTAACCCCAAAGAAAAACGAGAACAGAGGTAGTTATTTATCAAGATGTTCTGCTCATACAAAAATGAGAGCTCAATTCCCTAACATGAAAGAAAGAATGGGAACTTGTCTAAACGCATTTAACTCATACTACAAATATTGGAGTAAGTTAGAAGAGTTTACAGAAGGAACCGCTATTGGTGATTGTATTGCAAAAGAAAAAGCCAAGGGGTTTGATTATCGTGAAGCATACCAACATTGTGCCAGTAAGGTTGTTGTTACTCCTGGTCCCATTGTATTATCAAATGAGGACAACTTAATCGTTGAACCTGTCGCAATGTCTGAAGATGTATCTGTGGACTTTGACGATACATTCAACACAGAGCGTGGAAAAGAATTAGTCCAAAAACTAATTGATAGTGGTATGATTATTCATATCATTACCAGAAGGCAACAATCAGCCTCTAAACCTGTTTATGACCTTGCAACTGAATATGGTATTCCAAGAGATAGAGTCCATTTCACCAACGGAAAACTTAAATGGGAAATGATTAAAGAATTGGGTATCAAAAAACACTTTGATAATAACCCTGACGAGATTAAAGCAATTAAGGAAAACTTACCAGAGGTAATAGCTGAAAAGTTTTTTGATTAAAGTTGATTACCAAGATACTATTTTGTATATTTAGTATTAGAATGGTCGGGGGATATCGCTGTTTTATTTTTTTATTCTGAATGTCTCTATTTATCTACACAATCCCCCACCTTCTTTTTTATATTTAATGTCCCATCATTATAAATTCCAATCTCCTAAAAAAAGATTGGTTTTTTTTTGTCTATTCGCTTGACTAATATACCTACCTATACTATATTTTAATTATAAATTAGATAGATATGGAAACAATTAAAAACTTAAATGAATGGAATGTTGATAGCATCCTTGAAGTAAAACCTAAAACCGTTAAAGATGTTGTTACGACTCTTTTGGATGACGAGTGGTTTGATAAAATGTCCACCTGTGGATTGACCTATGGTGAAATAAATGAATTAGAAAAATATAACAAATAAGAATATGGGACAGACAAAAAATTATGACGATTACCAACTTGGATTTGATAGAACCCAATTATGGAAGGAGTATGAAGCTCCTATGATTAGAAGACAAACCGCATTAAACGCAGCACAATCATTCTTTGCAAACAACGATATCAAGTATTCAGCAATTGAGTTAAAGACATTGTATGTAAGATTTCTTAATATGATTGAAAATGGTGATACTAATTTCTTTGAGGAATTGGACAAACATATTAAAAAAAAGTAGTTCTACTCCCATCTACTATTTCCCCAACTCAAAAGGTTGGGGTTTTTTATTTTAAAATAATTTTGGCAGTATCAAAATAATCAGTATCTTTGTAAGACACTTAACAACTAAAGAAAATGGAGCACATTAAATTAAACCCGATTGAAGATTACACCTATGTTGATATGACCTTATATCTTGGTGATGTAAAAATCTTGTATAACGCTTGTATTGATATTATCAACGAGCATCCTGAAATGATTGGTTATGAAAAAACCGCAAAAAAATTATTGATGATTTTGGAGCAACATAACAAATAATCAGTATCTTTGTAAACACACTTAAAAAAAATAGAAGATGACCAAACGAATCATTATCCAAGATTATCCTGCAACATTTCACTTTGATGTAAGAAAAGATTTACCTGACTTTGATGACTACTGTAAGGTAAGACAAGAAATCCTCTTACGTCAGTTCAAAAAACAGAATATTGATAGTCCTTGTCACGGATATAACGAGTATGTTATTGAAATGGTTGAACCAATATTTGATGGTGAGATTTGGATACTTGGTTCATAATTTATTTGGCAGATTAAAATATTATACATACCTTTGTAAGACACTTAAAAAACACATAGACATGACACCAACTACATTTACCCCCGACATGATTAACGCTTTAACTCAAGGTTCAAAGAATCGTAAGAGATTATCTTTCTTGGGTTCACAGATATCTACCAGTGACTTGAACGCAAGTTACAACCATATGTATATCTACTCTGTTCCTGGTCTTGGTAAGACCCACACTATCAACGAAGCGATGGCTAATCGTGGTGTGAACCATGTGACTATATCAGGTAATGTATCCATGTTCGCCTTTGGTGTTCAGTTGGCACTTATCAACTTCCTTTGTCCTGACCAACTTACTATCGTATCAGTTGACGATTGTAATGAGATATTAAAGGACAGTTCAAACATCAACATCATCAAGAACATCTTGGAGAACCCTAAAAAGTTCCACTACCAAAAACACTTGGGTGGTTTGATTACTCAACTTGACGGTCTACAACAACAGGCGATTGAGAGTCACATTATTGAAGGCACTACAGGTTTCGTTGTCCCAACTGACAACATGATGTTTGTATTCACCGCCAACGAGCGTCTACCTTATGATGATGAGGTTAACGGCAAGAAGGTTCGTGACAAGATGATTCACTTGAACGCTATTCGTAACAGATGTCGTGTATACGACTTTATCTTGGAAGATGATGTACAGTGGGGTTGGATTGCTGATGTTGTCTTAAACACACCCGCAATGAGCGACACAGGAATCACAGGTGATGGTAAAGTTCTTGTATGTGAGTTCATGTATAAGAACTGGCAGAACATGAAGACCAAGTCCATCAGAACTGCCAAGATGTTATGTGAGGACTTTGTTCGTTACGGAGATGACGCAGAGTTTGTATGGGAAGCAGAATATTTGAAATAATAACCTTAACTTTGTTGAACGATGAAAACACTACAAGAAATATTAGATGACTTTAGAGAGTCAAACGCATCCAAGTTATCAAGACGACAGATTGGTGGTCTAATGACTATGAGAAAGAATGGGTCAGGTACTGTTGTATGTCCAATATGTAAAAGTGTTGGTAGTAAATCGGTGATGAAAAGCATACACTTTGAGAACTGTGTTAGACCAAGTGGTTATTCTAATCAGGTAATAGTTGATAAGTATGTTAGTGGTCTTTCCCCTTCTCATATAGCATTAGAATGTAATATTACTGGTACATCAGTTAGAAGAATCTTAGCAAAGATGGGTCATGACCCTGTAACTAAAATGGTTACAGATAGAGATGACTTATACAATAAAATCATAGAGTTGAAGAAACAAGGTTATACTAATGAAAAAATAAAGAATAAACTTAACACATCAAACGGAACAGTAGATAGAGCAATAAGAAAATGGAAAACATACAACAACATATAGACAACCTATTGAACTCTGATTTTGGTAAATCAAAAGATTCTAATATTCATAATATTGCCAATAGAAAAAAAGTATATCAGTTTGATGAAACTGGTAAGTTGATTTGTGAATATGATTCAATAAAAACTTGGAAAAAAAAGTTTGCACAAAGCGATATAAGTTCAATCACATTATCGTATAAATGCAAAGGATATTATTTTTCATTTGATATTGAGTTTAAACCACCCACAAAAAACAATCGTGGTATTAAAGGTGAACCAGTTCAACTAATCAAAGATGGTATTGTTATGTATGAGTTTGATACTGTTAAACAGGCACAGGACTTCTTACAGGTAAATCGTTCAACAATCAACGATGCTGTGAATGGAAGACAAAAAACCTGTAAGGGATATATTGTGAAAAAAAAGTAAAATAGTTTTGGTAGATTAAAAAATATTAGTTCTACTCCCATCTACTATTTCCCCCAACTTAAAAGGTTGGGGGTTTTTTATTTATAATCAGGGTTAACATCACCATTACACAAATACAAATTCTCTGAGTTTGCTGGTCGTTTTTTTGGTTTCATTTGTTTGGGAATTTTAGCGTTCCATTTGTCCAAGAATTGTTGGTGGATATCACCATCCTTACAATCATAGCCCAGACCTCGTAGGAAGTCGTACATTGAACGATATTGTTCTTGGTTGACTCCATACAACCTGAACCAATTTTTGTCGTATGTGTCCCTTAATTCAGGTTCTTTAACATCGGATATTCTCCTCTTTAATTTTGAACATCTTTTACAGATGTTTAATCTACCACTTTTAACATTTTTTGATTCGTAGTACTCGGTAATTGGTTTGTCTATATTACAAACTCTGCATGTTTTATTTTCTTCCATAACAATAAATATAACGAAAAATAAAAAAGTTTCAAAAACTATTTAACTTTTGGTGTAGTTGAATATACTTATAATCGTAAGGGTTGAAATACTTTTACTCACTTGTCTATAATTCAGGGACTTATAAAAGACAACCATAACCATTCAGGTTATAAAGTGATACGAAACCTAGTCATTAAAACCATATTTGTAAATGGGGGACTAGGGGGACTTATCACTTTTCCATTCCCTTCAGATTATATAATCTAGTATAACTAGCAATAATATTTGATTCATTGATTTTAATTTTATATCATTTCAAAAAATAAAAATATGAAAAGACAATTTGAAGAACACATCCAAAACTTAATTCTTAATGAAGATAATTTTATCTATAAGACAAATCTAGAACTATTAAGATTATACTATAATTTTTTATATTCAAAGTTTGAAGATGAAGAATTATGTAGTTTGTATTTAGACCAATTTGATTCAATTAGTAAAATTACATCATCAAATATTGAAAGTAATTTTAGTGATTTACTAATTGAGTATATGTCTGAATCATTTAATACTAGTGATTTAGATGAATTAGAATCTTGTTCTGGTTTATACTTCATATTTAATGATATTGATAATTTAATGTACATAGGTAAAACTAAAAATTTATCAACAAGACCAATACAATCATTTATTAACAAAATGCCTTATGGAGCATCTTATATTAAAATTATTAAGTATGTCCATATTGATACTGTTGAAGCAGTATTGATTGATTATTATTTACCAATGTACAATAATAAAAAAGAAACATTACCATCAATAACAAATAGAACTTACACTAAAGGAGTTGAATTTTGCAAAATGGAATTAACTAAATCAAAAGCAATTTATCCAATAGAAGATGAAAAACTTAGCTAACATACCAGAACGATTCCATATTTTATTTGAATCAGATTATAATGCGGGAATTGATAGTAAGATGAATTCCCTTCAACGAGGCTCCTTAAATGATTTGTTCCTTGAATATAATAAATGGAATATCCAACAAGCAATTGATAAATTAAAACCAGTTGTAAAAGAAGAAGTAATAAGAGGTTTTATTGATATTGATTAACTATGTTAGGATTCAATTTAGAGGACTTATTGGACGACAGGTATGATATAGACATCAGCGACTATTGGAGCCTTACAGAGGACGATAAAGACCGAATAACGGATATTGTAGTAACCAATGTATTAGTTCAATTATCATTAGCACCAAACTACTACCCAAGATACATGGAATTGTTAGATAATTCAATTAAAGTAGCTGGTGAATTTGAACAATATGAAAAAGCAGAAATGTTAAATAGAATGAAAAAAAGATTTTTAGAAATAAAACCTTTATAATATTTATTATAACCGATACTTAACTATACTTATATTATAAATAAAACATTATGATAAAAAATCCAGTAGAAAAAAAGATTTACGACTACATTATGTCCGATATTGCGACTAATGGAAAGAATTATTCAACATTAACAAACACCGAGATTTGTTTTGCTCTTCAACTATCCCCATTTAGCGTTAGGGATAAAGTAATCAAAATATACAAAGCAAACTATTTAGTAGCCTTAATTGACCATTGGGATGAAAATAACAATTACTTCAATAGAAAACTATTAAAGGGTAATGTTATTGGATAAAACGCTAATAACATATGTATTGCTTAACTTTTGGATTACCGAGAATTACAACGAATTAAAAAAGATTTGTAAAAAGATAACACGAGGGCAACAGTGTGATGACTTATTGCAAATGTGTGTAGAGCAGTTTTTGAAATCAAAAAGAGTCCCCGAGATTCCTGATTCTCAAAAACTGTTTTTCTTTGCTCGTATTGTTAGAAATAATTACAACTCAACCACATCCCCTTATTATCATCAGTATGGTAAATTCAAGTACGATGAAATAGAGAATATTGAAATACCATATTTATCTTATGAAGAACCTATTATAAATTTAGATTGGGTTAAAGAACAAATTGAAAAAGATAAAAAGGATGGTGACTGGTATTATAGCAGATTATTTGAAATCTATATTGAGCAAGGATGTTCAGTAACAAAGACATCACAGATAACAACCATTCCAATCAATAGTGTTTCAAGAGACCTGAACAAGTATAGAAAACAATTAAACAAATTAAGAGACAAAGTATTAAAAGAATTATAGAATGGGATGCAATTGCAAGAACAAACAAACAACTGAACCAAAACCAATAGTGGTTCAATCAAATAATGTAACCGAGATTATTGATATACCAAATCCAGGTTATACGATAGAAGCTATAATCAGAATCAAAGATTATCTTACATCATCAAATAAAACAGAGACAGAACGAAAGTTTGCTTCAGATACATTACTCAATGCGTTTGGGGATTTAATCCCCGACTATTGTGATATTGCTTGTATGAATCATATAAGAAGTAGGTTAATTTATATGGAGAAAAAAGTTCTGGATTATATGAATTTTATAAAGAAATAATTTACAAATGGCAAAGAAGACAAATTATAACCCCAAGTCAAGAGAGAACTTAAGACCAGCAACAAAGGGTGAGGTTAGAAACAAAACAGGAAGACCTAAAAAACTCCCCAAATTGGATGAATTATTGGCAGAGGTATTAGGAGATACCGAAGAAGGTAAAACTCAAGCACAGATGATATTAGAGTCACTGGTGAAGAGAGCAAGAAGTGGTGATGTTAAAGCAGGAGCATTACTACTTGATAGAGGTTGGGGTAAGGTCCGTGAAAATATAGACATCACAACCAATGAAGAATCATTAAATAAACCTTCAATACAAATTGAGATTATAACAACACGAAAAGATGCCGAAGAGTAAAAAACGAGGTGGAGAAAAAACCCACAGAAAAAAGGTTGAAAACAGAAATAACTTAATGAAGAATATGTGGCAAAGACAGGTTAAGTTAGCTTATGAAAAACACGAGGAGTGGAAAAAAGAAAACGAGTTAAATGAAGATTCAGACAACAAGGGTATTTCAGGATTTAATATCAACGGATAAAAGAAATTATGTCTTTCAGGGGAGTAGTCGTGCGGGTAAAA
>Ga0209500_10000594_pt1 | contig 30692 bp, 17 predicted proteins | sample S_140212_EF_Meta_FD_187323 | JGI IMG/M metagenome (GOLD analysis project Ga0209500, IMG submission 187323) | Freshwater microbial communities from Lake Simoncouche, Canada to study carbon cycling - S_140212_EF_MetaG (SPAdes) (version 2) | ecosystem: Environmental > Aquatic > Freshwater > Lake ...
CCATCAGCATTCTTAGTTCTAACTTGAACGCCTTGAAACTGTCCCGGTGAAATTCCTGTTAAATCTCTAGACTCTGTTGTCATTTCAGACATATTATGTAACCCTTATATAATATTCAATGTCCATTGGTTGTGAATAAACTTTAGTAAATAATGGAACATTTGCTGCTGAAGATGTTGATCTACTTACTAATTGTAGATCTGGAATTAGTGTAGTGCCTAAAACAAATTTCATGTGATCTAGTTGTACCGACCCCGATGTTCCATAAAAAGTTATAGAGGACGTAGCAATCGGATCGGTGAAAGAAGAACTTTTTGCCCCCATATCAATTGATGCTGAATAAAATGATCCAGATGCAGTAGATCCTACTACTGTTGACCCGCTCCAAATTAATTGTGGCGTTGAACTATCACCAAATCGTACGGTTACGGAAGCAGCAGAAACACTTGATGAAACATAATATAAAATATTGACATAATCATTTTCTGTGTATCTTGCAGAATTTAATGATAGGTTAGACGTTGAGGCAGTATTAGTTGAAGAACTTGTAGTAACGGCAAGGTTAATATTTGAAGAACCAATCCTAGATGGAATAACTGAAGAAGATACGACGGCTGGAACGTTATTTATATACCAATTGCTTGAACCACTAGTTAATTCAGAGAATCCAGTTATTGGATAATGATCTGTAAAAGTATTAACATCTACTTTGGTAGGAAATACTCCAATTTCATAAGCCTCAAATTCTGCTGTAGGATCAACCGTTGCTTTAAGAATTAATTGATTCACCGACCCGCTAGTAGCGTAAGATTTAAATAGGACTGGGTATCGGTACGATTCATATTGTAAAGCCGTCGTAGAGGCCGTGGTGGCCGAACTAGATAGTGCTCCTATGGCTATAGAATCTGACCAGTATCTTACTTGCCCCGTTAAATATTGATTAATAAACAATAATCCATTAGTGGTTAACATATTACTAAACTCAGCAATAACATTATTATCAGATTTTATTACATAGGTTCCAGTAATGTTCATAGTTTTACAATCCTTATTTCATAGTCATCAGCGGGACTACCTACGTCGAAGGTGAGGGTAGCGACGTAGGTTGGGATACCATCAGTAGATTCTGTTTGTGAAAATACTGTAATATCTGCAATAGATAGGTTTTGTGGAATAGATAAGGAATCTGATTCGTCCACCGATAGCCCGCCCTCATAGGTTCTAATTATATTCCTATCTGAGTCTGAGTTATTATTCATATCATCTTCTAAAGTATAATCTTCATTGGCTAATTCGTGAAATAAAAATCCTGACTCTGAACCTTCAGGTTCAGGATCATTATTAAAGGCATCATCTACTGGATTTCCCAATGCTTGAGGAGTTTGTCCAACTACAGAATGAGGACTAGTTCTTCCTGAAGTTGGCGTGTTATTAATCCTGACATGCGGTCGGCTTCTTTGAATAGGATTTAAATCTGAATGTTTGGGTACTTTCTTTTTTCTACGACCTCTAAATATTACGTTAGGATTTCTTGATTTAAAACTTTCATTATTTCTTTCATCATCAACGGGTATTACCAGTTGTTTCTGATTTCTAGAAACTCCTGTAACGTCGGGACGTGCGCCATTATTTACGTTTGTCAAGATTTCTCCAAAAAATTCTTTATTATAAACAATTATACTCTTTATCTGATATAACTAAAATTATTGCGGAATTTGAAATAATGGTTTCAATGTAAGGGATGTCTGTAGCCCGCCGCCATAATTTTGATTTACAGATTTTACAAGGAACATTTTTTTAATAATTTTTTCTCCATCTGCCAACGGATCATATCCAATATTTTTTAATGAATAAACAAATTGACAAATATCTCCTACCTGAATTAATGGATTACCAAATATTGAAACTGATATTTCATTATTAAAAGCGGTGGCAAGTAAAGCAATTTTATCTAATAATACTTTGGCATCATGTCCACTCTGCACCCACTTGGTAGAAAGTTGAATACTATTACCAATTGATGAAGCATCAATAACTTTTTCTAAAGTAATTGGCTCAGTCAATTTATTATATGTTGCCGTCAACGATAATGGAGTCAAAGTCCCAGAGTCAAGGGTGTCACCCTCCACGGAAAGAAACACTAATTGATTCGTTTTGTTTGCTAAAGCAAAACTCACTCTAAACGGTGTACTATTTATTCTAGAAATAGATAAACTTTTTTTACTAGTTTTCCCTAGTGTTGGCCGAGGATTTATTGTTTCTTGATTGCCGGGATCGTATCCATCAAAATGTAATTCTAATTTCTCTTCTATTACGGGGGAAGTAGTAAAAGGCACATTTTCATAAATTTTTACACCAGTTAACCTATTTACCCCCCAATAATAATAATTAGGTTCTAGTGGAGCAACTTTATCCATTATGTTATTTAGAAAAGTTGGTGACTGCCAATGCCAATCTATTCTATCATTTACTATTTGATGACCTTTATTATCCCACCAGTCGCAGGCATATATTTCTTTTAGATTTATTGCAAACGGTTTATCTGAATTTCCCCCGCGAGGCGTTGTTTGATTAGTATTTTTTGCGTAGAAACCAAATGTACTTTTTGGTTTAACAGTTTCAGAAACAATCTTATATCCAGAATTAACATTATCAACATGATATATTTTAAAAGGACCATACTCTGCACTGTCAATCATGAAAGTACAATAAGCATAAGTTCTCGCGCCCGTTTTTGATAGGGCACTCATGTCTGAAACATCTGGACCATCATGAAATAGAATACTAAATCTATGAGTTTTTCCATCAAAAACATTTTTAACTTTTCTTTTCCATTCAACAATATTACTAGGGCTAGTTGAAGATGCTGATGACACTATAGTGGTATCTCTCTTATTTGCAGGACCAAATACAAATTTGCTTAAATCTCTTTCTGGATCATATTTACCTACACTAGATTTAAGGTATGTCTCGCCTCCATCATTAGCAAGGCAGAACATTAGATTACCTTGAGTGGTTGAAACAAATAATCCTAGTTCAACTATTGTTTTATCATCGCTGCCAAAATTTTTCTTTTTTAGACTTTCTGTAGAAAACACAAATGAAAAATAGTTAAATGATGACGCAGATGTTGGTTGCAAATAATTACCTACGACTGAAGAACTTTTAGGAGTTAACAAAACCGGGTAAGTAGGATTATTACCCCTAGCACGTTTTACAACTATTCTTGCAATATTGTTATCAAAAACAATATTAGAGTTAACAGCACTAGTAGATCCTAAAGTTCCAGAAAAAGTATTTGTGGCAGAAATGAATTTCTTATCAAAATAATTTGTTGATCGGTAAAACCCATCCGGTGGCCTAACATCATCAATCAATAAATGATTTCTTTTTGATGTTGAATTTCTTCCTCTTGCAACTCCAAATACCCTACCAGTAAAATTATACGTTAGCCCAGAAATTCTAGTATCTTGATTTGAGTAGTCCATTACCATTCTATTTATATCTGTTGTATCACTAATAATTGCTGTCATTGAATTTTTAAATTTAGGATTATTAACTTTATCAGAATTGTTTGAAAATAAATAGAGAAGAAAATCTGGTGAAAAGTTTACTACGCTAGCAGCAGTACTTGCTGTTCCATTTATTGTTGAATTTTTATTTAATATCAGAGTAACACTGGAACTTTGAAAAGAAGCGGTTATTGTGCTTTTTGTTGGAGGTTTACTTAAAGTTAAAAATGTTGTTGATCCTGACATTGCTTTAGCACTTACATAGGTTCCCTTATTTATTCCCGCGCCTTTCACGAATGCGTTTACGTTGACAGTAGATGCTGATGACGCTGTACTAACAAAAATACTATTAGAGGCCGTAGAGCCAAGAGCCACCGTGCCAGTAACCTTAACTTTAGGCCCATTTTTTGTACTAAAACTTTTTACAAAAGTGTCAGAACTAATGTACTCTCCGTTTACAAGCATATTTTTTTCTATTTTTGCATGATCTGCTGATTTTTCATATTCTGCTGAGGCCGATGTTATAACTATAGATGCGGTAGGGGAGAATGGACTGGCTGAACTTACTACGGCTGAAGCATTAAATGTTAGAAAATTAGATTTAGTATATGGATTAAATGTATATTCAAAACCATTCCAATCAATTAACTCTCCCCCAATAAAAGCCATCCCTTTCATAGTTCCTAATGAGTGTCTTGGTGTTGTGGCATGACTAAAAAATTGTGTAAGGTCGGGATTACTAGAAAAGTATGATTCATTGTGTAACATGGATTTATTTGCAAAACTTGATATTAATGCTGAGTTCCCAGTCTCAGTCCATACAGCCTGATTTTGCTCCGACATTCTAGCACCACCAACATTTACGTCATCAGTAAATGCTTTAATTGGAACTTGATACTGTAAAGAAACTTTACCAATTTTAGGTGCTAAATTATGAGAATAAGTATCAGACATAATATTAGGAATATATGTTATTGATGATGAGGCGGGGGCAAAGGCGATATCGGTTACAGCAAAATCTGCGTCTATTGTTTCATCAAGGTAATTGTCTATAATTTTATCAATATCAATAAATCTCATAATTCCATATTCATCGAAGAAGGCTCCGATTTGATGTGCAGCAAAAAAAGATTTTAAGGCTTCAAATAGCGTGATAGTTCTATCACACCAGAAATGTGAAGTTCCTTGTGAACGGTTCTTGGTTAAATCTTTTAATCCATCAAAATCATAATCACTAAATCCCGCCACATCCATAACGTTTGTTAACATTGAAAACATTCCTTCGTTTTCACCGAAATAGTCTGGGGCCTGTATTGCCATTAAATGATATTTTGCTGAATCAAACATATTAACCGTTACACTTTTTATATCACTAACCGACCAAGTATCCGCGTACATTGTAAACATAGGAATTTTTTCAGTAAAGTCTTGTAGAGAGGAAATTAATGCACCAGTAAATTTAACTCCATGTTTCATTAAATTATAAAACGTTGCATTCTCAGAGATATCATCAAATATAATAGAGGGCAGCGTATCCCTGTACACTGGAATATTACTAATCTCAATTGTTCCACTATTAGCATTTATGTATGACATGGGGAATCCGGCGGCTGACTGTTCATCATCCATAGATTTACTAACCGCAAACGTCTGGACTAATCCACTAATATCAATTTCTAGTCTGGGAGATATTTCAAGTATATGTATTCTTCTTGTGCTTTTAAATTTTGCTCCGTTTGGAATATCATCAATATTAAAAACTATTCCTTTAACGTTTTCAATAACATTTTGCAATAATCCAGAATCAGTTAATTTGGGAGGGTAGGTTCCGTCTGTTGGTTGTGTTTTCGACCATGAAGAGCCATTATAATATAAGTCTAATAAACCAGATCCATCAAAATCCCCTGCCACAAAGGGAACAGTGGTTGATCCTGATGCTTGTAGTAGAACTATATTTCCACTAGCAGATTGAAGATTCATAAAAACAGGAATTCCTTTAACAACTAATTTATTAATACTCATATAGTCGTTATAAATTGCTGAAATAGATAAAGTGTTGGGGGTGTTAACTCCTGTTTGTTTGTCGGATACATAATATCTCATTATATTGTTCATATGGTTACTATGCATTTGTTTAAATGGGCTTATCATTGAATAGTCATACATTAAATCTGGATTAAAAACTGCATAAGAAACTTTTTTATTTTTAGGTCCAGACTGAATACTATTTTTTGTAATAGTATCTTTATATATTAATCTATCATCATCTTGAAGGTAAGGATTTAATAATGCTTCACCCGGCCTGTGAGAATTAAATAATGAATCAATTGGGTATTCTTGTGAAGAAAAAAACTCCCACTGATCAATTGCATATAATGTTGGTTGACAAATGTAGACATTTGCAAAACCGTACGATGAATCTATAGAAAGATCAAATTTAATGGAGTCATATTGAGACTGAGAGCCAAAATAAATTTCAATCTTTTTATAGGAAATTCCATCAATATCAATCATCCCACGACTTATATCGGCTTCATCAGTTTCGTTTTCATAAACTTTTACATACATATTGCTATTTTCTAAAAGATTTCCATTTCGACTAAGGCGAACTGAAGGCATAACTCTTATTTTGTCATCTTTGACTGGGAAGGAATTTATTCTATCAGTAGGGGTAAGAATGTCTTCGTATGTAACAGTATCTTCGTAAAAACCAAATTTTGCCTTCATGAAATCTTTTGTTTCTTTTCCGTTCTTTACAATTTTTTTACAAAAAACACTTGAAGCGCCAATAGAAAGTACATAGGCTTGAACCACTGAAGAACTTGGGCTTGCTGTTGCAATAGTAATTGGATCACCATCTGAATTTGTAGAAGCACTGATTGCCGTTACTTCCCAGCGAGTTCTATTCATTTTTGTTCTAAATTTTTCAAGGTTATCAGCATTCATTCCATCATTTGCATTAACAGTACCAATCAGACCAAAACGAGAACCCACGGCAATATTAGACGATTTTGTTCCGGCAAAATAAAAATTACAAGTAAAACTTCCACTTACCGGGTTTATGCTTTGAATTTTTTGATTAATAGCCGGAATAGTTGTCAAATATAATGGTTTATCTATATCACTTATTGATCTGTATATATTATATAATGGACCACGGTAAGTAAGAGCATCCCAATTTAATTTAACAGAACTTTGACCAGTTAATAAACGAACAACTTCAACATCCTCATCATCAAAATCTGGAAAGGCTTCTGCTCCATTTCTAGTTAACTGAGCAATTCGATAGTATGCTGTTAAAGCAATTGCTGCACTTGCCGCATTGACTGGAGTTGATTCTATCGCTGTAGCAGGAATAACTAGATTCTGTCCAGAATATATTGGTTGATTTGCTTTTACATAAAAAGCAAATTTATAATATTTATTCTGACCGGGAGATACCGATACCGATGCAGATGAATAAACATCTGTTTTAACATTTGAAAGTTTTAAATCTATCGCTGATGCTGTAGGATTAAGAACTGATTGAAACCCAGCATTACGAATCATTGATGAGTCTCCGCCGTTAGAAGATGTCCAAGAGTTGTAATCAGATATATTACTTGAAATAGCGGTAGAGGAAGATGCAATCAGAAAAGGGCGGTGGATTGTATTATAATTCCATTCAGCATAAATCAATGGATTAGCATTAATAGAATTCTCTGACGCAAACGCATACTCAGAATTACCCGAAAGTCTTAACACTAAATCTCCGTAAACTTCATAGAAATATCAACAATATCAGTCATCACATATCTTTTATTTATAGTATAACTAAAATCTGTTATAAATACTTTTAATATGTCTGAGGCGACGGCAGGAGCAATTGTTCCATAGTCACCAAGATTCTTTATAAATGAACTTGATGAAATCAGTGTTGCATCTCCATAAAATCCCGCCCCGGCTTGACTAGAAGTATTTGATGCTGTAAAAATAGTTGAACTTGATGGAGTACCCGTAACCGTCCACGTTCCATTAATGGAAGAACCAGAAACGTTCTTTGAATTTTTTACAGTAAACGTAGCATTATTTTTAATAAACTCAGTATTATCAGTATTAATAGTTATACTATTTCCACTCTGTACATATGAATTTATTTTAAATGTTGCAGATGCGTTGCTACTTGCAGAAAATCTAAAAACCGCAACGTTAGCATTAGTAGTTGAGTCTAATCTCCAGACCCCATTAAATATTTGATTAACGCCAGATATCGATACTTCTTGTGTTCCGGCAACAGTAAAATTATGGGGGACAGAAGTGTAGACACTTGCAGTGGAGGAGCCGGATACAAAGGTCCCAAATGCCACGCTAGCCATAGTGTAAGGGCTTGGAATAATACTTGCGCTACTATCATTGGTAGCATTAAATGTTAGGTTTGTGGTCCCATAGTTATTAGTTAATGATTGAGTGTTTGCAAATCTCCATGACTCATCAGAATAGGTAATCTTTATCCAGATAGGGTTATACACATTTTCTTCATAGAATGATTTTATGAACGCCCCGCCAAGGTTAGAGTCAGAAGTAAAATTATATCCACCCGCCGATGGAAGATTTGTCCAAGATAGACTAAGACCCTTTTTATTAGCAGTAATAAACCTACGCATAGTGCCATCAGCCATCCGGCTTGATTGTTGAATTGTTTCATAACTAATTTGGGCGGGGCCACGATTATGTTCTGATAATATATAGTTTGTGGGAGTAGAGCCGGGAATTGAAGGATCACTCGTATAAAGTTGAATTAAAGGTTGTCCGTATGCCATTATCCTATAGTCCTACGAGTCATATTAGCCTTTTCTTTTTGCTTTAAGGTATTCATTACCACTCTGGCAATATCTTCGGGGGACGCATTAGATCCCGCCACCTCTACATTAATATTATACTCTACATTATTACTTGTTGCATTTGAAGAATTTCCAGCAGAAGGATTCATCAATCCACTTCTAGCCATAGGATTAGCAAATCTAGGATCAAGTTTTCCTGAGTTTATTAATCTCATAACATCAACACCATATTTACTTACCGCCGCAGCGTTCATAACAAATTCTCCATTAGAAAGCATAGCGGGAATAAGATCACTTCTTGGTCCACCGGGACCAGATACTTGTCCACCAGTTGCCATAAAATTTCCCCATTTTGGTTGCATCATTCCTGCAAGAGACATTCTTTGACCATCGCTTAGATTAGCAATCGACGGCATACCCGTTGAAGATATTTGACCATAAGATAAACCTTGAAGTAATTCAGGATGAGCGTCAAACATATTTATACCTTCTTGGTAGGCCGCTGATTTATCTCTCCATGAATTCCAATCATTCCATCCAGAATATTTAGGATCGTTTCTTGTTAAATAACCGATTCTTGCGTTATAAATTGCATCAGTAATCTTATCATAAGAATAATCAATTTTTTCCGTTGCGCCGCTTTCATTCTTTACATCAAGATTCCAGAAATCATTCATCTGGAAAAGTCCCCAGTCATAATTATCTCTAGCAGCGCCACTGCTAGAAGCCTTGTTAAAGTTTTTACCCATTCTGTCTCCACCAGATTCACCCATTACAACGCCAAAGGCTGTTCTAAGTTCATCGCCACGGAATCCCGTTCCCGCTAACAGAGTAAGAAGTTTTTGACCAGTAATGTATCTTTCAGAAAAATTTTGTCCAGCCAACCCTGAGGTAAATGCTCCTGCAAATTTGCTAGGAACGTCGTTAGGACCATTTACGCCGGGGGCCACATAAACATGCATTTCATCAATTAATCTTTGATAATCTCCACCCCATTTAAGTTTGCCCCCCATCCCACTAAGAATATTATGAACCGAACTTTGTTCTGCATCAGACATATGACGTTTATTGTCAGCCTCTAGAATGTCATATCTGATATCAATAGCATACCCAGCATGATCAGAAACTCCACCAGCGGCGCGAGCCGTGCGATATTCATATGAATCTAATGGTCCAGTATTGAGAGAAAGTCTATTTCCTCCAAGTTGTGGAGAATTTTGCCATTGTTCCAAGAACGATTGAAACATAGGTCCAGACCAATCAGCCACATCAATAGTTCTTCCTCCAGCGACAGAGAAAGTTTTAAGATTTTCGGGAGGGGCGCGGTGCCCAGAAATTGTTAACCCACCCTCAGCAAATTTTTGTATCATTCCACCATCAGCATAGTGCCCAGCATTAATAGAATTCATAAAGCCAGTTCCATATTTTTTAACAGAAGAAGCCTTAACAACATATTCACCATCTGAAAGCATAGCAGGAATAGAATCAGATGTTCCAGTTCCCGGCCCCTGAATATGACCACCATCGGCTCTCATAACCGCACCTTGTGCTCCGCCGGGGCCAATTGCATTAGCATTTCCGCCATTAGGTTGACCACCCATAAGAGCGCCCTGCCCAGTTGAACCCGGTGCAGCACCGGCTTTATTTATAAAATCTACAACGCTGCCCTGACCGGGGCCGGGTCCAACAGAAATTGCACCATCTGGACCAACTGTTATTTTTGCAGCACCCATCTTTAATGAATTTATAGCAGCGTTTCCATCAATTTGAAATCCGCCAAGATCTGACCAAACTTTTGAATCTTTTCCTAATGCTTTATATTTTTCTAGTACTTCGGCTTCGGTCATGCCAGTATTTTCAGAAATTTTCTTAATAGCCGCTTTAACTTCATCATTATTTTTATATAATGTTTTAAGATCCACGCCAAGGTTACTCTTCATTGATTTTTCAATTATACTTTCACTATCTATAATTTCTATTTTTTTTGTTTCAGCAATTTGAGCAGCCTTTCTCATATTTCTTTCAGTTCTTTCTAACCAATCTTCACGGGCACGGGAATGTGCTTCAGCAGCATCATCAATATTTCTTTGCTCCATCTGAAAATTATGTTGCTTTAGATCAAAAGCCTCCTGCTGTGCTTTTTGTTTTTCATCAAAAGCCTTTTGGTCTGCCTCCATTTTATCTTGTGCTTCTTTAATTTTATTTTGATCTTTTTCGTCAGCCGCAGTTTTTGCCTTTTCAGAATTTTGACGGTTTAATTCATTATTGTATGTACTTTGAGCAGCAGCCAGACCCAACAAGTCTCCAGAATTTCTAGCCTTAGAAATATTGTTTTGCATATTAAGCATAGTTTGATCTTGTTGAATTTGTTTATTTTTTAAATCATAAAGTTTTTGGCGAGCATCCATTTCTTTTTGAATACTCTTAACCTGTTCCTGTGAAGCCTCTTGTTTTTTCTTAAAGGCTTCTTGTTCCGCCCTCTGACTTTGCTGGAAAGCGTAAGACTCATCTTCATTATTTCTTGAACGCTCCTTTGCTTCATCAGACTTATCACGTTGATATGCTTTTTCATTTCTATTAGATTGATTAATTGCTCTTTGGAACTTCTCTTTACTAAAATCACCACTAGTAAATCCTTGATTAACTTTTGCAAGATCTGCTTCAAATTTTCCTTGCGCTTCAGCATTTTTAGCAATTAATGGATTGTTTGCAATTGCCTCTGCTGCTCTCGCAGCAGCCTCAGCACTATCAAAACTAATTCCTTGAATTGTTTTAAGAGCCATAGCAAGACTTGTTGCTTTAGCGGCGGTAGTATCAAATTCTGGTCCTAGTCTTTCAAACGCCGGTCCCATGTCATTAACTAATTGATCAATAAAAGGCTTTACCGCATTTTCATTATCTCTAAATGTTTGTTGTAATAATTTAAGACTCTCATCATGACTTAATTCTCCAAGAGCATTCTTTAACGGTTCAACAAATCCTGCTTTAAATTCGTTACTTGAATTTACAAAAGATGTAATTCCAGATTGTACTTCTGGAGACATAATTTTTATCTTTGAGGTCATTGATGTAAATAATCTTTCTGCCTCTTCAACAGTAGTTTTATCTGTAATGCCCGCCATCTTAGCAGTATTTATCACATCAGCATTTCCACTACTAAGCATTTGAGCGCCAGACATACCTTCTGCCGCTGTTGCAGTGGCCTCTTGATTAGTCTTTAAAGCATGAATATTAAAATCTGGCCCCATGTCACGAAGATTATATCCTTCAACACTATTTTCAATTCTGGGTTTTGTATTATTGGGTTTATAAATACCTTTTTCGCCAGTCGGATCAGCAATAAAATCCAACCCTGATTGAGTAGCGGGATTTGTGAGATATGAGTACCTATCTACTTTTTTATCGGTTTCAGTTTTTATAAGCCTATCAGTATCAGCAGCCATTTTTTCTAAATTAGGAACAACTATCGAATCAAGTTGAGTTGCAAAAGCCCCAAACTTAGTAGATTCTTCACCTCTACCACCATACTTATCCATATTGCCAGATAAACTACCAACTAAACCTTTCAGATCAAAAGAATTCAATCCAGCATTCTTACCAGCAGCCAATAATGTGGCCTGTGCTTGATCAGATGTACCCCCGGCCTGCAAAACCCCATAATATTGACGAGCCAATGCTTGATCCTGTTGAGCCTTAGTTCCTTGTTTAATATATTCAATCATTTGTTTCGTAGAATCTGAACCATTCTCCATAGCACTAGAAAGAGCATTAACAGATTCTGTCATTGCATCAGTTTTTGTTGCTAGGCCATCATATTTTATATCAGTGATTGATTTAGTGTGAAGACCAAATTGATCCATTGCTTCATTTGAAACCTTTAATGAAGATTGATATTCTTGACTCTTCTTTACAGTCTTAGCAATTTCTTCTCCGAAATGTCTTTCCTTCTCTGCCGCATCTCCAAGGACATATCCTAATGCTGTGGCTGCAACAGTTGCTACCGCCGTTGCTGCCAACACAGCCGGGGCGGCGGGACCAGCCATTGCAGCAATTGACATTCCAGTACTTAATGTTTGTCCACCATAACTTAATGCTTGACTTGCTCCAGTAGTTCCACCAGCATCTTCTTCTAATTTAGAAGATAACAATCCAGTTCCCATAGAAGCCAATGAGCCAACCATCATTCCGCCCATGCCAGTACCCATACCAGCAACTTTACCTAATCCAGATTTTGCTTTTGCCATAAACCCTTTAGGTTTAGTTTCAGTTGGCTCATCATAAAGAGGTTTACCTTGTAATTTTTCCTCAAGAAGTCTGCGATTTTTTTCTTGATTAGCCATTCTTATTCTGTCAACATTTAATTGATCAACTGATGATCCCGCTCCTAGTCTTTGAAGAGCAAGTTCTTCTTTATTTCTATCAGACTGTTTTTGTTTTTTCATTATAGATTCATCGCTAGAAGCAAATTCACCAAGTTTTTTCTTAGCGCGATCAAGGTCCGTAGTAACATTTACTGGCTTTAACTTATCAGAAAATTTACCTAATTTTTCTTTAGCCCCCGATGCAGCATCAGAAAGATCACCCATAACCATTTCTGTTCTAGCCAATTGTCTATTACCAAAGTTTTTAAGACCATCCGTTACCGGCTCCGCTTGTTCTCCCAGTAATCTAAATCCTTGACCAGCATACATAGCCTGATTAGCAAACATGTCAAGAGCACTCATTATTAGATTACCGACTGGGTTCATTCCAGTTCCAAGTAACATTGGTAGGATGCCTGAAGCCATTTGTGCGGCTAATCCTAATCCTTGACCCGCGCCAATCCCAGAGCCTCCAGCAAATCCTGCTATTCCTCCACCGGCCAATTTCTTAGAATTAATAGAATCCATGAAACCTTTACCATAATGTCCTACCGCATCAGCATTAACAACATATTCGCCATTAGAGATCATGGCGGGGATTAGATCATCCTTCGGTCCACCCGGCCCTAATACTTTACCACCATAAGCAAATTTAGCAAGCCCACCATTTTTATAAAAGTTTCTAGTGCCACGGGCTGTTTCTTCTTCAATGTCGTTGTAAATTGAATTAATGTCTTCCGTCATCAGACTTGATGGAACCCCCTGCCGCGTGAGTGCGCCGTAGCGGCGTGTCTCTTTGTATCCGGGGTTGAAAGCAGAGTAATCAATCGCTGGCAGCATCATTCTACGAACTGTGTCTCTTAGAAAATAATCATGATAATCTGGGCTTTCCTGCCAACTCTTAACGCCCGGTGGCAGCGCACCCGGTAGCAGCGCCTGCCAAACACGCATGTCTTCGGGATCGCTGATCAGTGGGTGCCCCTGCTCTGTCCACTGAGGCCCTAAAGATCCACCACCAAGTAATCCAGCAATACCTCCCTTGACAAACTTTGACATGAATCCACCATTTGCCATTGTGGCCGGTTCGGCTGCTAGTTGATTGGCTAAAGACCATGAAGGTTGATGTGCATCAAGATGGGCTTGAGTAATTCCAAGGGACTCATCTACATGGGAGACATCTGCTCCAGCCTCTACCGCCTGAATCAAACCTTTTGCTTCACCCCTAACAGTTAATGCTCCTTGACTGAAATCAGAAATCCCTAGCCACTGTCCACCCGGTGATTCGTAATTAAAATTACCACTAGGAATACGAGAATAATATTCTATTGCAGTATTGGTTCCACGCTTTAACGCTTCTTCTTTAAGTTTAATCATTTGACCAATATTCATTATTTGGGTACTCATCATATTTTTTAATTGATATTTTATTCCATCAGCAGTAGGTGCTCCATCAAAAGTTCCAAGGTTATCTAAAGTTAAAGAACCCTCTGGATCAGCGTTCATCTGCATCACATAACGCTTAATTGCTTCAGGAGGCAAACTACTAGCCCTTAACTGTAATTCAGTATAATTTCTTATTGTCTCACCGGGCTTGGCTTGCTGAAGAACATCAACTGGAGTATCTGATTGAGACAATGGTCTAACAACTTCACCGGGTGCCCATTTTGCCCTAGTAGCACCAGCCGCAATATACCTATTTAATGAGTCTCCTTCTGACGATGTAACTGTAATTCCTTGTTGCTCCAACCATGTAGGATCAACTTCCATTCTCAGTTGACCATATGATTGTGTCGTCGCGCCGGTAGTATTTCCTAGGAAACCATACATTGGTCTAACTGGATCAGTAGGATCAATTCCCATAAGTGCTGTCTCAGCCTCACGACGTAATTTAATTGCGTCTCCTGTGGGATCTGAACCAAATCCTAGGTCTGTCCTAACCTGTAGACCCGCCGCTTTCGCTTGTTCTACGCTCATATATCCACGACCGGCGATAGATAGTAATGATTCTAGAGGAGTACCAATCATAACGGCTTCATTAGGGTCAAGCATCGACTGCTGGAATGGAGCAACCATTCCAGACATTACAGTCCCTGCATATTTAGCAATACCGCCCTTGGCAAATCTTGACATAAGGCCGCCCTTGGCAAAAGAGTCAATATATTCTTTAGACCCATTATAGTCTTCGTCTTGTACTTCTTTCCAATCATCAGCGACAAAATCATCTGCTGTTCCGGTAGCGCCATCTTCTCTACCAGTTCTACCAGTAATTCTTTGCTCTGACCAGAATTCTGAACCCGTACCGGGTTTATCACCAATGACTAGTCTTGGACCCCGTGATTGTTTTCTTTTGTAATCTTTTACCATACGAAGAAGATCACGATTTCTCTTACCCTGTTGGCCCATGCCAGAGAATCCCATATCAATATCTTTTTCAGATATCCTTGACAATGTTTTTTCATAAAGATTTTCAAGGTAACCTTGAACAAATGCTATCTCATCTTCAGTTACAGCATATACTTTATCTATCCCGGCTTCTTTTTCTGCTTCAAAATTAGAATCTTTAGCGCCCGTTCCCCATGCGGTCGATTCTTTCCATCCCTCTACAAAGGAAACCGCAGATGGATTACTTCCTCCTACTGTTCTCATCACGCGAGAATGAATATCGTCAAGTAGTATTTCTGTTGTAGGGCCGGGGGCGCGAGGAGAAATCATTTCTAAGAAATCTGCCTCTTCTTTTCTTCCAGAATTGGGAGCAACTGGCACACCGGGAAGTAATGGATCTCTTATCTCTTGACCTTTATCATCCTCATATCTACTCCCCAATGACGCCAAACCAGCGGGAGTTACATATCTAATTGGGGCACTTCCAAGTTTTGATATATCAACTAATACTTCTTGTTCTCTAAACCCCTCAGACGCACCCCCTGCGGTAGTATCATAATTCATTCTATCTATTCCCACAATGGCTTCTATAGGAACATCAACTTCAACAATTCTAGGAGTAGAACCAATTAGATCGGGAACAGCAAAATTTTTAGGAATTCTTGGACTAGTAGAAAAAGATATATAAGGTTTTTTTGTACCTATTAATTCGGACATAAATGAATCCATTAAACCAAATTGGCCGGGAGCATTAACAGCATTTTCTCCAGTCATTTGTAATGATCTATAAAGTCTCATATGAGTTGCGCCATCTTTAGCAAGATGTTCGCGTAATCTTGCAGCACCGGCTTCGACTTCTTCACGATTAGTTCCCTGCCAAACCGATTTATCTCCGTGAGCGTGTTGATATCCTGCACGGGCTATTGCAAGTTCTTCTGGAGAAACAGTTGCAGAAGCCGTCCAGTCCATCCTTGAAGATCCCGGTGCAAATTCTGGTGTAGGAACAATAATTCTTGATAAACCTAATTCTTCCCAGCCTTCATGATAATCACCAGAATGCAGACCAGCCTCACCGGCTTGCCTAGAGGCAAAAAATTCTTCTACATCATATCCATAAAATGGACTTTCTGGGGACATTAAGAAAGTTTTTAATTCTTCTTCTGTCATGGCGGGGGTAGAGGTAGGAGGAAGTTTACCTACTGATTCATAAAGACCTTTCATGAATTGACTTGAATATCCACCCATTTTTGTTTGTTCTGGACCTTCAGCAAATTTTGCTATTCCACCACCGGCAAATCGCGACATAAAGCCGCCAAGTGCCGCCCGCTCCAAAGTTTCTTGATAACCTTTATTTTTATCATCAATTTGTTGAATTCTTGCTTTTTCATCGGGGGTATAAGTACCCATCATATCTGAGACTGATCGTGGGAACATGTTATTATCTATTCTGTATTTTGCCTCTGCCTTTGCTCCAATATAATCAGCATTTACTTTTCCCCTGTTGTCCTTTACATGAGTTTCAGCGTTTGAAAGCAATCCATAAATATTCTTAAAATCATTTGCGTCTTTTGGATGATTACCGGCCCTCATTTTCTTAAGTTGAGAGGTATAGGTGAAAGGATTATTGTTTTTATTTAACCAATTATTTAGCCAATACCAATATGTGTCTTTGTTATTTTCCCTTTTTACAGAAGCGATAGTTTGAATAAAAGCATTTAAATACCCAGAAGACTCCAAAGTACTTTCAGCACGACTAATTTTAATTTTTTTCTTAGGATCATTTGGATCTATTCTATATTCTGCGTTTTCGGCATGAGCACCTACCATTTGATGTTTATTTGCATTCGTGGGTGTGTTTCCTAATGCTTCATCAATAGCGTCCATTAAACCTGTATTGTCTGGAATAAATGGAGAAAACGGTGAACTTCTGGTTGTTGAATTACTAGGAGGGTGAGGGTGTGGATGGCCGGGTTTACCACCAGAATGCAACCTAGCAATACCGCCGCTAGCCAATTTCTTAGTATTAACAGCATCAAGGAAATGGCTTCCATAATGACCAACAGCATCAGCCTTTACGACATATTCTCCGTCAGAAAGCATTGCAGGAATAAGATCATCCTTGGGACCGCCCGGTCCAAACACCTTACCGCCCGTAGCGAGAGGGCGGGGTTCTAGAGGAACAACAGGAAGAGGAACCGTCTTAGCCCTACCAAGAGTCTTAACTCCTTCAATAGCGCCACGATTTGCCATTGAAGCAATTTGAACGGTAGCAATTTTTGCTTCTTGAGTCATTTGACCCATAAGACTACGAGATTGTTGAATTAAACTTTCTAGTGCAGTTATGAATGGGTTTGTCATTGATTCAGCAAGTGACCCAAGATTAACAAGTCTTACTGAGGTTTTGCGTTTCATTTCATTAGTTAATTTTTCAGCATTTTCAACATTAATTGTCATGCTATTTAAGAATGATTTTTCAAACCCTGCCGCAATTTGAACATATTGTTCAGATATAAGTTCTGACATTCTTGCACCAATAAGGCTAAGTTGATCTGACATATTTTTAGGATCAACGCGGCCTTCTTGCACAGCCTTAGCAGTTTCCTCTTGCGCTTGACCATATAAAGTAAGAATATCTTGAGCGGCTTGTTGTTTAATCTGCTCCCAACTTGCATCAAATTGTTGTGCAAAGAATGCTTCTACGTCAGCGCCAGTAGCGTCTTTGTTTGCCTTAATTCCTCTAAATTGTTGTAGAGCATCGGGACTTCCCTGCAACATCCCTAGACCACGCATTTGAGCAAGTTTGGCTGCTTCAGTCCCACCAATATTTTCAAGGCTCAGATCTCTCATAGCCGCCTGAACCATAGCATCAGTTATTTTTCCAATGCCAAGTTCTCCAAGTATTTGTCTAACAGTGTCTTCACTATTAATACCAGTTGGAATAATCGGCACTCCACCACGATCACCAAGTTTTTGGTTTACGTCTTTTCCAATACCACCAACCGGAGTCATATAGCCGGGAACTATACCAAAATTACCTTGTGCGTTTGATCTTGGATCATATCCCGGTATGTTAAGGACATTTGATCCTTCCATAGTATTTTTTGATGGACGCATGTGAGAGAATTCTATTCCTCCGCCGCCCGCAAGTTCAAGTTTATTTCTGTCATTTGCAAGCGTAACACTTAATGCTTCAACCCTTATTGGCCTAGATGCTTCTCCAACAATACCCATAGGAGCCATCGGGCCACCAACAGGAAGCCTAGGAATATTTCCATAACCTCCACCGCCCGAAATTCCTCCACCGGGAAGACCTCCACCAGAATTCATAATCAAATTTAGTTCTTGACGATACTCTGACATTGCAAGAGTTAATTGTTTAAATGATTGAGCCTGTTCTTGTGCAGATAAAGTTAATTGATCGGCTGCTTGCTTACTAGCATACTCTGCTGCATCAAAGTCTTCAAGATAATTTTGAGTGCCTTTAATTCCTTCCATCAAAGCAGAGAAGGGTTTCTTCATCCCGCCGCCAAGTTGGAAACCTTCCTTAAACATTCTCATCTGTTGACTAATCTTAAACATTTGACCGGCAAGGTTAGATATAAGACCAACAAACATAATCATTGGACCCATTATTGCGGCAAGGCCAAGACCTCCGGCAAACAGATATTTGATAGGACCAATTTTTTGGAATGCTTCTACCACCCAAGTAACCGCATTCACAATTGGAGTTACAGCCTTCAATAAGGCTTCTCCAATTGGAAGAAGTGAAGTTTTAAGACTTTCAATGGCTGAAGCAAATTGCATTGAAGGAGATGCTTGCAAGGTTGCTAATTGATTTTTTTGAATTTCTGCTAAATCTTGAGCACTCAGGCTCATCATTTGCATAACCTTAGCGGATTGTGTTCCTGATCGATTAAAGTTATCTAGAAGTGCGGTAATTCTGGCGGCTTGATATTTACCAAAAATGTCAGTAATTGCAACCTGTCTAGATACTGAGTCTAATCCTTTTAATGATTCTTGAAGTTTTTCAATCATCAAAACTGGGGAGCCTGCTGTTCCAATTTCCTTTAGGTTAATGTTGAGCATTTGCATTCGTTTAATAGTTCCCTCAGAGGGAGCAATAATTCTTTGCAATGAGTTCTTCAGTGCGTTAGCACCTTCACCCGCAGCAACACCACCTTCTTTCATGGCAACGAGCATCGCTACTGTATCTTTATAAGTTCCATTAAGGTTTTTCATAATTGGACCAACGCGAGGAATAGCGTCAATCAAATCTCTCATGCTTGTGCTAGTAGCGGCCTGCGCGGCGCTGAAGAATGCAAGCGCATCCCCAGTTTGCATTGTTGTCAATCTATAAGTATTTTGTAGAGCAATAGTTGCCTTAATGGCTGATTGTTGATCAGTCTGTCCAATAACCATTGCATCTGAAACAGTTTTAGTTAAATCTAATAGTCCTTGTTGAGCATAGCCAGCAGCAGCAAGATCAGCGGCGATCCCAGTAGTTGTAACAGCACTCTGTCCGTACATTTTGGCTAATTCTTGGGATAGATCCATCACCCCGTTTTTAATTTTATCTAACTCTAATGCACTTGGGAGGATCTTAGAGAATGAGCCTGTGCCACCCACTCCGTAAACAGATAGTAGTTTACGCATACTTTTATCAACTTCATAAAACATGGCGCTAATGGCTCCCCCAGCGGCCATTAGAGGTACTGTAATACCAACTGTCAACTGGCGACCGGACCATTGAGTATTCTTACCAAAATTGATCATGTTATTACTAAGATTTCTCATCTCAGTATTATAGGCTTTCAACCCCATCTCTAAAGATTGAGTTTTAGTAACCATTTGACCAAGGTTAGTAATAACCGCTGCTTGACCATTTAGAGCCGCAGTCGGAACAACCATTGATTGATTTAGTCTTGCCTGATAGTCACCAATTTGTTTTATATCAGCAGAAAGATTTTTAGATCCCGACCGCCATGTCACAAACATTTCAGACATTGAACGCTTGTTCTGTAGCAGTCTATCAGTTAAATGCCTTGCCCCATCAGCAAGTTTAACCATTTCAACGTTAATGCCTTTAATAGCATTAGCATTATCAATAAAATCTTTTTGTGCCTGCTTTAAGGCTTGAGAGTTAATTCCAAGATTACCCATTTTGGCACTTTGCTTGGATACATCAGCGATAGCAGTCTTAAGCCTACCCAGTTCAGCGTAGGCTTGTTTAAAATCGGCGGAACCAACAAGTTGAATATCAACTCTATTATCAGCCATTAACTATCAATCTCCATGTACCCAAGACCCATGCCAATTCCAAATCCTTCTTGGGCTGCTTGATATCCGTTGAGTTTAGTAATATCACCAAGCGGCTCTTCTTGTTCATCAAGGTCAATACCTTCAATAGCCGCAAAGAATTTCCTGTCTCGCATTTCTTTTTCTCTAATTGCATTTATTGTAGCCAGCAATTCTTCGAAACACAGGCTCTCCTCAAGTTCTTCATAATTTTTCCAGCGGCCCAACAAGAACACTTCACTCTCTAAAGCGACTAGATCTAAATCGTCCCAACTAGATCCGTCGCTACGGGATTTGGGTCATTGAGTTTTAACCCACCAGCAATTTCTAGAATTTTCATCAAAGTAGGTACTTCAATTACTTCTTCAAACTTTTCTTTATCTGTTGATAAATCAGGTGAGAATTGTTCCATACAAACCATAGCGGCTTCAATGAAAACCTCCATTGCATCATCCTCAGTCTTAACCTTAGGACTATCCAACTTTGCAATTACCTTAGTAAACTTCTTTAAATTCTTAATTGTTAACGGACGAACTGAAATCTCTTCATTATTTGAGAGCCGAATATCAACGACCTCGTAAACTGTATTTGCCATTTATTCCTCCAAAAAATCTTCTTTCTTATTATAACAATAGAAGTTATAAAAACATAAATCCCCCGCCAAAAGACGGGGGATAAATGTTAAAACTTTAGATTATCAGACAACACCGTATACACGGTCAATGATAAATCCATATTCTGTACCAGCCGTAACGTCGCCGGTGCCTCCACCGGGGGCATCAACGTCGGGCAATGCACGGAATGATACAGGGAACACTGTTGCAGCGTCACGCTTGAGAGCGTGTGCTGTAGTTTGTTCCTGAACAATTCTGCGAGCAACGTAGACACGTTCCTTGCTTCTAAGAGCAGATGCATCGACTGTGCTAGTCGCAGTTGCTGAACCAGATGACGCAGAAACAGCCTTAGTGCTATTCTGAATCAGACCGGGTGCGTTACCAACAAACACTAGAGTACGCTCCACAGGAGCAATACCAAGTGACCCAGCAGCCATAGCGAACTGTGTTACCAGCGCCGTGGCGCTAGCGGTTGCAAGTGAGCCTGTACCAGTAATAGTTGAAGCACTTACATTACCAGAAACACCAAGGTTGTTGTAAACTTCTTGTTGACCCCACACAAGGTTCATGTTTTCGAATGAACCTTCATCTAGTTCTGTCTTGATTGTGATCTTAAGACTTTGTTGGAATAGACGTGCGGCGTCTAGCAATTGATCAACTACAACGTCAGAGTAACCGGGTTCGTAGGAAATATCCACACCAGTTGATGTGAACCCTAAGTCTCTCCAGTAACTTGATGCTGTTGCACCCTGTAAGAATGCAATGGTTGATTGTCCACTTGCTGATGTATTGTTTGAACCAGTACCGCCGGTGATGTTCCAAGGGAACACGGCGGAACCGTTTAGGTTGGGGCGGTAAGTTCCTGCACCATGTGATACATAGACCTTAGCGGCACCAACGATAATATTTTTTGCTTGAGCAGCCATTTTATTTTTTCACCTACCTTTTACCAAATGTTTTTGGGTCTTGCACTTCCTCATTATTACTATAACATATTAATTAAGAAAAGCGACCTTGACCATTATCTTTACGACTATAACAAAATAGTATTGTAACTGTTCCTACTCTTAGCCCGCCCTCTTGCTTCATCGGAGTAGGAGATTTTACTCTATGTATTGCTGTATAATGAAAAAAGAAATTATTTGATAATATATTTGATTTTTTTACATCAGTAGCAGACTCATCGTATCTTCTTAAAAGGTCAACCATAAAATTCATTACTTTATTTATTTCATCATAGTTTGGAGATATTACCATTAACTCCATATATTCATGAATAATCCACCATTGTTCTTCAATTGGTAACATTTCATTATCATAAACTAGATAAGTTTTGCCGGGTAAAAGATTGTTAAACTCTGGAACTTGTTGACTAGGAATGATTGGAATCACGGGCTGAGTAAATCCATCTGCATAATAATCAGATTCAGTTAATATATTATTATTTTTTAATTGTTCCCAAATAAACAATCTTAAATCATTAACGGCTAAAGAAGAATAATCTGTCATAGCATAGTCACTTCTTTAGAATAATTAGAAGAAACTTTTCTAATTATACTTTTAATTTGAGATTTCGTTGAACTAGAACGGTTCAACTCTTTTGCCACTTCATTACCTATTTGTCTGATTAACCTAGATTGTGACACAACATCTTGAGGTTGACTGGCATACCAACGAGTTGAGAATTCTTTTAGTGCATGAGTTGTTTCTCTACCGCCGGGATTAATTATATTAATAATATTATCCTTAGGAACAAATACAATCCTATTCCCATCAGGAGAAAAAGCAATAGTTCTTTTTGTTATAAAATGAATAGGTTTTCCTTCTTCCATAACCCTCATCTTTTCTCTAAAAATATGTCTTGCGGAAACAATTTTCCCCGTTGGACCCGGCTCTAACAATCTGCTATCAATTGGTACGGGCTTTGTAGACTTCAACGGGACAAACGAAATAGAAAGTTTTCCTGACCTAACAGTATCTCTTCGTACCATAAAGAGTTTTTGTTTTTGATTTCCTACCGCCGACCATTCATATAAATGATGAAAACGTTTAGGGTCTTCTATTGCTGCGCGAGATAAATCTTTAAGAAATCTTTTTGTAGTAATGGTAAATACTGCTTTTGCTACTTCTGTAAGACCCTCTGGGCTAATAATTACTTCTGCTTGTTTTATTTTAGAGTTTACTAATTCTTCTACCGCTTTAATGGCGGCGGGATTAACTTGAAGTTGCATCATTATATTGCACCATAACCCTTTGAAGTGTTGTCTCATAGTAAGCAATCTTTCCAAACGGATCAATCTCCGCGTGACTAGCAGTAATCTCAAAAATCATATCCGGCTGTCCATACCTATCAAATTCTTGATAAATTATTTTACCGTCGCTACCTTTAATTGAAGAGATTCTTGAACGTCTACTAATCAATATTGGAGATTTCATTTTTAGTTGAAACATTTCATGATATTCATTTTGAGGACCAACATCGAACGCTTTGTTATCCCCACGATTCATTGAACCGCCTAACTTCATGGGTTCAATCTTGCAATCAATTGTTTTATCATAAATCCATTCACGATTAATGCTTCCACTATCAGTTTGAGTATTTTGTTGAACATAAATATCACACTTCATATTCATGATGCTCCCAATTAAGGAATTAATCATTATATGATCACAATTCCTACATTGCGATATAGATCCAACATGTTATCTACAAGTAGGTTTCCTGTTCCATTAAAGGCCCCTGCTGACATCTTAAATGTAATCTCGCTCAGAGATACCTCTTTCAAATATTTAATTCTCCACGCGGCGTCGTTTGCTAGATAGTCTCCAGCCAAAATAGTCGCAGCAAGTTTAACATTTGAAGGAACATAGTTCCAACCAATTACTCCCTCAAACTTGTACCTAGAATGATTTCTGAACCTTCCATAGTAAAGGATGGACGGGTCTATATTATTATCATATCTGACATCCCACCCAGCATTAACAATTCTTATTGTTTTACCAGTTTGAGTAATCATAAGTTCAAAGCCAAACTGGTTAAACACTGGATTTTGAGTACTATCATAGACAAGAATATCATTCTCATACAATTTATACAAGGCCGTCATTGGCTCTGTTAAAAAACAAGCATCCGAGCCATTCCCAAATACTTCTTGAAAACCCGCCCTTTTACCAAATTTTTGACCAGTATATCCTTCTATAACAGTTCTTGCAATTTTTTCTGCCTGAGCAATTTGATCATAGTTACGGTAATTTAGGTCTGAGGGACTAGTACCAAAGTTATAATAGTCAACTATGTCTGAAACTGTTGTATAAGGTGTAAGTATTTCATATAGTAGAGATTGTGTAGTAGAAGAACTATTAACAGAATAGTTCCAGTCTGTTCGTATAACTTTATTCAGAGCGGTGACCGTAGGATTAATCTCGTAAGTATATATTCCTAAGTCAGTATCTTTTACTGCTGATGATGAGACTATTACAGTATTTGTTAAATCATCTGCATTATAGATTGATACTGTAACAGCCCCGTCAGCATCCACTCTTTGCCCGTCCCTGACAATTACTAGTTCTATTTTTTCTGTACTATTATTATTAATTTGTTGCAACTTAAATTACCTCCAGAATTTAGGAATAGAATTCCTGTACCTCTCTAGGAGTTGCTGGCCTAAATCCATCATGAAGGTCAAACACATTTTGTGCAATTGATTCTGGTAGTGCCACAAAAGGGTGTTCCTTAGAGAAATTGATGGCACCCTGAGGTGTTCCAACTTGGTACGAGTAATTCTCTCTATCCATTTTTACAAGAATAGAATTTTCTTTATCAAGGCTGAGTCTTGCTGGTTGGCCGACCTCTACCTCTACATCTTCTTTTTCTACGCTAACAAACTTTTCATACATCTGATATGAAATTCCTTCTTCCTCAAGAAGGGCAATCAAATTATTTTTAGTAATTTTTGGAGTCAGTTCTACTCCAAAACTATCAGCCACAGTTTTAAGATCTGTTAACTTTAAGTCATTAAAAGACATTTTTGTTCCTTTCCATATATAAGAATTATAGCAGAAACCAAACAAGGGAGGCATATAGCCTCCCTTGCTTAGTTGATAAGATTCTATCAGTAGGTGTAGGTTCCTGAACCGCCAGTTGTACCGGAGCCGTGAGTGGCTGATAGGGTAGAACCGAAAGCAGCAGTTGTTCCTGCAACCTTTACATTCTTTACTAAGACGTGTGCATCGTAATTTTCTACGGCTGTACCAACACGAATAAAGAGGGTATACTCAATGGTATCCTTCTTTGGTTGGAACAAACGATAAACTACGACATCACGCTTAATGCCAACGATGAGATTTTGGGGGAAGGTCAGGTGAACGTCACCGTGTAGACCTGAAGCAGCAGCATAATCTCCTGCGACTGTTTCATCCATAAGTGGAACGTTGATAACTGGAATTCCAAATGCAAATGGAGTTACAGTACCGGGACCACCATCGTTAGCCGCAACATCACCACGAATAACGCCTGAGGCAATGTCAAACGGGTTGACAGAACCGGCATTAGAGGTAAGGTTGAACAGATAATCTTGTACGAGGTTTGATCCGACAAAGAATCTGAGTTGGTTTCTGCGTTGCTTGTACTTACGGGGCATTTGCTTGATAGCAGCGTTAAACACTGTTTTGTCAAGACCGTACCCTGCTGCGTCTACAACGTGTGCATTGCTGGCCGCTAGTGAACGGAAGCCCTTGAATGCTGAGAGAAGACCTGAACCGGAGCCTGTTCCGTTGATGATTACATCCTCAATGTCGTTACCGGCTTGAGTTGCCATAAGGCGTGCGATGTGATCTTCTAGATCTGGCCCTTCTAGATTGTCTTCTAGTGATTCAGCAGAAAGTTCCCAGTCAAGACGCAATTTGCGTGTTGTCAAAGAAACCTTTGAGAATGTTGCTGCTGCTTGTGTGAAGTTAGCACTTGAAGAAGTGCTATTGACATAATCACGGGGATTATCTTCAGTTGCAACAGTCATAATTCTTTGACCTACTGATACACGATCAATCTCTGTTGTGTTGGAGCGCATACGAATTGTGCGTGCAGCCTTTGCAATAATGGTGGCATCCCATATGTAATCTAGGAAGCGATTAGCCTGATCAGGGTACAGAAGTCCGTTACCTGAAGGGACCGCGACGCCATTGTCACCAGTGCTTGTAAAAGTTGAACCAAGGTTAGATGTGTCGATAACCTTTTGTAAAAGTTCGTTGCTCATAATATTTTTTCACCTGCCTTTTTGTTTGGATTCTAATATTAAATTAAAGTTTATATGTCTTGAACGCCGAGGAAGTGCCCTTGCCATATACTCTTTGTTATTTTTGTATCTTCTGGTGAAGCCTTTTCAACTTCTCCAGACTTTCTTACTGCTGTATCACTCTCATAAGCGTCAATGCGCTTTTCAAGATTTTCTAATCGCTTAACAAGTTCTGACACATTGTTGCTTAATTCAGATGTCATGGTTCCATAGTCACCAATAGACTTCTTAATGTCTTCAACAGCGGCGTACATGTCGCTAGCGTTAGCGGCGTGATCAGCATAATTTTTTTGAATTTTTTCAGTTTCATCCTTTAGAGTATCGACCATCTTAACAAAGTCTAGTTCGTCCATTTGAACTTCTGAAACGGTAGCAGCCTTTTCTACAGCATCTGAGTCAACAGTTTCCTGTGCGTCTTCTGTTAGTTCTTCAACTGCTTCGGCTTCTACTACATTATTTTCTTCTTCCATTTCATTTCCTCCCTTGCTTAAGATTTTTCCAGATTCAGTATTTTTTTCTTTGATCTTGTTCTGATCTGGATAAAGATTAGTTGTTTTGTTGCTATCGATAACATTATCTGCATCGTGAGTTGTAGCGGCATGATCAGGACCGGGTGCGTCATCTTTTGAGAAAAAAGAAGCAACTGTTTTCATTATAGCCTCCCCAGTTCCAAATTCCGATTTTTCAACCCATCCAATGGATGTCATGGTATCTCCACATGACACACAATTTAATTTTTCTTCGGTAGATGCCTTAGCAATTTGATCGTCAGCGCACCAGAATACGTTTTCAATTTCAGTATCTGCCGCCATTCCTTTCATGGTCATCCCATCAACATTTTTTTGAATTGAAAAAATGTTTGCCATTGGATTGGCAGGATTATCTACAAGACTAAGTTCCATAAGTTCATAATCTTTAATTACTCTGTTATCTTCTTTATCTCCCGGTTGGTACGATGCCTCTACAATATTCCCTCCAATAGAGAATCCCGTTAGAGTTCCATCAAGTACTTTCTCCCATGTATCCTGTGCGCCTTTTGAAACATAGGCATCTACATATACACCATTAAAAGTCTTTCCAGTCTCTTTATCTACATAAACTTGTGGGTTAAATGATACAACTTTGCCTACGGCAATTGGTTGATGCATTTCACGGATATTGCCACGGAATCGGGCAAATGCTTTTTCGCTTGCTTCAGAAGTTACAATATCTCCATGACGGTCGATATTATCAAGGGTGGCGAACCCTGAAACTGTTCTCTTTTCCTTATCGACCTTAGTAATGGGGAAGGCAATAGTAAGCCTATCTTCACTGTTGGTCCAACTAACTTTTTCCATTGACATTATAATATCAATAAATCCATGAGGCACAAAATTTATTGAACTTTTCTTCCTTCCCCTTGAGGATTTCTATCGCCTTCAAAATCAGAAGCATTACTTGCTCGTTGCTGATCACGACTTCTGTTGCCACTTTGCTGAGTTCTTTGTTCAGCATTTGCAGCCGCTGTAAGTTGTACTGGGGCATCTCCACCCTTACGCGGGGGAAGATTTTTCCTTACACGAATTTCATTAGGAACAATAACCTGAGTCCTGAGATAAACTTCATCAATTTTACTTTGAGTTTGTTCATCAGTAAGAGTAAGTTCATCAAATCTGAGTACAAAAGCATCAGTAAACTCTCTAATGAATAGATTAATCTTCTGCTCCAACTCATCCTGAGCGGGCCTACAAACTTGTTCCTTGAAAGTCTTGTCAGCATCCTTTGCACCGGCCAAGGACATACCCTGTGCCGTTCCAATTTTAGAGATAGGTACATTATGTGACATTAAAATACGATCACGGTTTTCTACGGCATAATTTCTAAATGATGAGTCTTGAACTCCTGCTTCTACCGGATCCATCTTAAACTCTACGCGAGAATTTTCTCCATCTGAAGGTAGGGGGATGTAAAGAGTTCTATGATTTCTTCCTCGTAAACCTGTTTGAAAGAACTCAAGAAGTTTACGTTCAGAGTCAGCAGATAGTTTAGCACCCTTTACAGTAATAATGTAACGAGGAACTGCTTTGTTCTCAAAGTAGTCAAGGTTAAACCTAGTAGCAAATTCATCTCCCGCCACCGCATTCTTAGCAGAAAGAATATCAGGTAAACCGTAGTAAGTATTAGTTGGAGTATATTTTTTGAAATGAATTACTTCATTGGGTCGTGGATCAGTTCCAATTTGATCAACTGTTTCAGAATCTCCAAAATTTCTAAAATATGTATAACGATTATAAACAACCTGAACAAATCCGTCGCGGTGTCTTCTAATTCTCATGGTAATTGTTGGAATATGTCCAATATATCCAATTCTTCCTGTGGAAGTACGTCCAATTTCCATGTAACCATTGCCAGTTGTTTCAAGATCAATATAAATCTTTCTCATGATGCGAAGAAATGAATCATCGGAGTTCATTGATTCAAGGTACTCAGTTAAATCAGTCTTTGCCCGCATAATTTTTCTTCTGAACTTATCTAATTTAACTTCATCATCTAAAACATCTTCAATTTTATCCAATGTTTTCTGAGTTTCCTCAAAATGGAATCCAAGTCCTACCACATTTGCTGCTTTAGCATTTACGGCGGCGTGGTGAAAAGGAGAAATATCATAAAGTTGTGCTAGGTACATTAAGTTATACGGAGGCTGGACAATCTGAAATAATGAATACCCTGTGAGGTCAAGAGGATCAAGTTTCTTTGATTTAGAATCATCTACGCCAGTATATGCTTTTGCCATTCGTGTTGATTTACGTTTAAAGTTTTGACTGATTCCTTCAAGTTTATTAAGGTCATCCCATGATTTTGTAAAAGGATCATCATATGAGTCGGGAGATGACGCTCTAAAATAATCATTTGATGACGATATTTTAATTAATTGTGATTCATCATCATCAAAACTGTCATCTACCTGTAAGCCTGCCAATTAAATCAATCCCATTTTCTTTTTTTGATTAAGGTCTTCCTTGATTGCTGGTACATCCAATTCGTCTGGAATTAATCCCCATTCAAGGCGTTGTTTCTGCTCTTCATATTCTTCGTCATTAATTCTTCTATGCCCGCCAAACCATACTGGATGTCCTTCTTCAACTCCAAGCCCTTTAGCAGCAGATTTCAATAAATTAATTCTTCTTATATCACCCTTTATAGCAGCAACATTTAAATAATTTTTATCTTCATCACATACAAGGCCACCGTCTGGCATTTGCCAAAGGTACAGTCCGTATGGGACTTCTTCAATAACCGTCATTCTAGATGATTTCATAACGCAATCATACCACTTTGATCTACTAAACACCAAAAACTTACCACGACTTAACCAATTCTATAGCCAGAGGCAGTTGTTATTGCATCAGTATTCCAACTTGGTTGCCACAACAAACTTGCTGTACTATCGCTCACAGTTGTTATATTGTTACTGACAAAATGAGCATACCTAGAGGAAGCGGTGGCTGCTGTGACACTACTGCTCCAAATATTAAGATGCCCGTATGAGCCATGAGAATGCACAGAGGCACTTCCATCATATTTTCCATTTATATAAACAGCAGTGCTTCCTGATGTTTGAAAGTCACAAAATAAATGATAATAAGTTCCAGTAGAAGCAGTAAAGTTATTATTTGTAACCGATGCTCCATTTATATATAGTTTAACGTTAGAAGTAAAAATAAATTTCTTTGTTGTAGCATCAACATAAACGTATTGTACGCTTGGAGAATTATTTCTACTAATAACAAAATTGCTGGCGGTTGAAAAACTATCAAACTTTAACCAAAAATCTGCCGCGTAGGTTAAACTTAATCCTGATGCTGAGTTTACAACTCCGTACCCTCTTGCGATTTCATTAGTTTTGGGGAAATATAATCCAAACTTGTCTTGTCGAAGCAATATAGATTGCGGCAATCTTTTTATTGTATATGAAGCATGAGATGCGCTATCAGAAGAGGCGGAGAAAGTATAATCTCCATCATCTGACACAAAGGAAAGATTCCTATACAACATTATTTCAAGGTTATTAAATGATTGATTATTTTTTTCAATCTTGTATTCATAGGGAACATTTACTCGTATTAATTGATTTTTATTTGGCCTATCATATAATAGGTTTGGAATAGGCTCTCCGCGAGTAACTGTTTGCCAATCTTGATCATTAACAGAAGTTTCAACAAGGCAATTATCCATGCCGTCCCATGTAATTTTACTTCCAACAATTTCATTATGATAATTTGCTATTGGTATTACTTTTGACCAAGTAGACAATTGAGATATTGAAAAGTTTGATGTTAATCTTGCCATAAACATTTTGTTTTCAGTTAAATCAAAACCTGTAAATGTTGTTTCTTTTTCATTATTCATACCAAGATTTTTAATGTATAAAGTATTA
>Ga0209500_10000595_pt1 | contig 30572 bp, 62 predicted proteins | sample S_140212_EF_Meta_FD_187323 | JGI IMG/M metagenome (GOLD analysis project Ga0209500, IMG submission 187323) | Freshwater microbial communities from Lake Simoncouche, Canada to study carbon cycling - S_140212_EF_MetaG (SPAdes) (version 2) | ecosystem: Environmental > Aquatic > Freshwater > Lake ...
CGTACAGAAGTTCAGAACCCCGGCTACGGCTCAACCACAGGATACGGCAATCCTTCAGGTCGCACAACAGCGCTTGAATATGCTCTCCTAGGTTACAAAGGTCCTGAATTTTATGATACAGGTATCATCTATTGCCCTTACATTCCAATCATGGTACAGAGAACTATCGGTCCAAACGATTTCGCCCCACGCGTAGGCTTGCTTACACGTTATGGTGTTGTCGATAACATCTTTGGTGCAAATCTCTATTACCACATTGTAATTGTAACAGGTCTAGGTACTGCGTTCACTCCTGGTGTACAGTCTGTTTACATGTAATAATTCTAAAACTTAATGTTTTATACCCTTGGTGGATTGCTACACCAAGGGTTTTTTATGTAAAAAATACCCAACGAAGCATAAATATTAATATGCCTTACGACTATCTTCTACCGCTTTCTAACCGTACAGTTCAAACTGTTACACGTACTCCTGCAACATCTGCTATTAGTGGTACTCTTTCTCTTTCAGCTGCTACCACTCTTGTTGTGCCTTCGTTGAGTGGAACCACAACAGTAAGTAACTTGTCTGTAGCGTTTACTCTTACTCCAAATGCTACTCTTAACGGTGTTAGTGCTACACCTATTGGTATCAGTTTAACGCAAGGTACAAGACTTGGTGCTGTTGTTGTATACGGTAAAGTTGATACATCCACATTTACACAGAGTACATCTACTATTACCGCTACTATTAAGTTCAATGATCCAAACTATGTTACTACTAACATTAATATTTCTGCAAGAGGTACATCAGCTGTTGCTTTAAGCACAAGTCAACTTGATAATCCTTTAGTTATTTTAGCAACTGATGGTGATTATACAGCTACATTTAGCGGTTTAACATCAACAAATGTTGTTTACCGTACAGTTGGTCGTCAAGTAAGACTTCGTCAAGGTTACGAAGCCTAATTCATATACAAAAAAGCCCGATGAATTAATTCATCGGGCTTTTTTTATGTTCAGATGGAATTACTGCTTTGGAGTCTTTGCATGTGCAAATTCCTCATTACTTAGCGTACAATGCAGCATACTTTCATGTGATACTCGTTCTGGATTAATATCAATACCACCACGACGTGCATATAGACATATTACACTCAGCTCATCTGGTTGCAAACAATCAGACAAACGTTTGTAAATAGTTTCACAAATTTCTTCATGAAAGTGACATTCATCGCGGAATGAAACAATATACTTTAGAAGTGATACTGGGTCAACATCCCATTTACCTTTATACGTAATATAAACATCTCCCCAATCCGGTTGAGAAGTTACACGACAATTAGATTTAAGAAGAGCACTATGAAACTTCTTAGTAATACCAGTACTTGGTACCATCTCAATCAACTCAGGAGTTTCTTGATAAACATTAAACTCATCAGTCAATTGATGTTCATATTCACTTTCAATAGTAACGAACTGATTATAATATTCATCCGACAAATTAACCGTTTCAAAAACAATTTCTTGATCTGAAAAGATCTTAACATTAACTTCTGTTTCTAAAAGGTTAGAAAGATCTTTACTAGCTAGAGCTTCTATCTTTTCCCTTACATCATCAGGTGTGACTGCAAGTTTAGTCATGTTGTATGAATTGAAGTACAACTTAAGGGATTTCGATTCAACAATATATTTACTATCACAAGAATATACAATTTTTGCAATACCGGTAACAGGTAACCCATTATAAGTTAATGCTGAGATTTCATAAGCATTCCATGTATCATAACCAACAAATGGAAGTTTGTCATCATCAATACCAAGATGCTTACGATTATTACTACGAGGTTCCCTTACAAGAAGAGAATTATCATATAATGATTTATATTGAGATGTCTTACCAAGGTGAACATCAATATTTGAGTTATCTAGTTTTTCTGTTTTCATAAATTAATTCCTTTTTGCAGTAGTGTATTTTTAATAGTATGCATTCTTTCCTCTACTGTACCAGAAAGTTTTACTACGTTTTTTATTTTATATTCTTTGATTACCCATTCAAAAATTTCAATAATTTTATTTCTGAAGTTAACGTCAATACTACGTTCACCATCATCAACTAAAAGTACATCTTTTGGATCAGTATAAAAAATTACATCAACCTTATCTATTAACTCATTGAAAATTTTAATAGAAAACGCTAACGTTAATTCATCTACTTGCTTTTTATCAAAATGCAAATACATCGTATAAACAAGACCATCTAGAATACATCTATCTAGAATTGTATCTTGCCTACTAGCTTTAAGCATATTTTTGATATGCTCTGCAGTAATAAGATTTTGCGTTGTGCTATCACCAGCTTCGTTAATTGCAACCCCGCATTCAGATCTAAGTTGACGCGTAATCTCTGGAAAATAAATAAATTTATCTCCAAATTCCTCCATGCAATTAGTAAGAAGGGTAGATTTACCTGTAGATTGAGCTCCTGTAAATGAAATAATCATAATTCAATTATATTATACTTTTCGTGCATATCAAGATAAAAATAATATGCAGATTCACTTAAAAATAATTGTTTGGGTGCAAGTGAATTGATGAAGTTATTATACTCTAATACTTGATGAATCATTGGAATAAAAACAAAATAATATTTATCATCACTAGTTTTTTCATTCATAATAAATTTCATTGCTTTATATGCTTTATAAGCATCCTTATCAACAAATAATTTGAGATACCTACACCCCTTTTTATGATATGTAGAATATACTTCATTAAAGATTTTTCTAAAATATCCCTTTTGTCTAAATTCAGGTAACGTAAACACTCTTTGAATATAAAGAATTTCCTCACCATTAGAACACTCTTCAACATTTGCAAACATCACACTTATGATTTGTTTCTGTTCAATGTATGCGAATGGTAATTGGTGCCAAAGATCTTTTCTATCCCATGTTGCAATACAGTCATCAACTAAATAGGTTTTAGTTTTACTATCAATTGACTCTGCAAGATTCAAACATTCCTTTTTTGTTAATTTAACAATCATAGAAAATTGATAGTTTTAAATTCATCAACATTAAACAAAATATTTTTCTTATTAGTTTCAGTTACTTTATAGTCAATAAGATCACAAAGTTTGATGCTAAGTTTATCAACAAGACCAACACCTTTCATATATCTCATATTATGTATACCTGCTACAACCGGATTGGAGGTATCAACAGATCGAATATTACTGAAGTTATAATCAAGTGTATAATGACCAAATTCATTCGGTAAAGAACAACCTAAAAGATGGTGAGGTTTTTTTCTATTCCAAATACCATACTTAACAAAGTCTTCTAATAGCTTAATGCGACCATTTCTCTGCTTTTCTAGCTTGTTTGACCCGAAACCTGTAATCTGATAATAAGAATAGTCAAAACTAATTGCAATGTAATCTGCATGTTTTGACATGAAGTCATAACAATCAGCAAGTTCAGTAAATGTCTTTCCTTGTACAACACCAATTCGTGGTATATGTTTAATCGGTTCATGATTATGTTCCTTATCCCACCTGATAAATGACTCAATAGTTCCTATTGCATCTTCCAACACATCAGGTACAACATAATATGAAGGCTTTAAGTCAACAATATAATTGTAAAATTTACTGCTATCAAAAGCAACTCCTAGTTCGAAAATTGAATTATCAAGTAAAACTTCTCTACCAATTTGTAGACTTGTTTTAAAAAATTGATAATAGTCTGGATATTTTTCAAATAAGTGGACTAAAGCGTAATCATAGTCGTTATAACCGTAAGATAACGGTAACATTGATATTGGTGATTCATGTGATATTAACATATATATCATTATAGTTTTGATATAGATAATTTCAACTAAATAATTTTATGGCATACGTAAATCAGCTTCTATCAGATGCAAAGCAAATTAAAAGTTATGCTACTGGTGTATTGGAAAATATTTCATGTTTACCATCAGTTCTTGGTAACATACTTGGTGCTAATATACTAGGTGAGTTTACTTCAATAGCATTAGAAGGTATTAAAAGTAACTTCATTGCTATTGCTGATAATATTTCATCCCAGGTCCAAAATGTGATAGGTAAGTATACAAATAAACTTACAGAAATATCACAGCTAGCTAGCGGTATCACAAAATCTGTTTGTGGTGTTGAAAGTCTTTTAACTGGTCTTTATAGGGATACTAAAGAGTTAGCAGCTGATATGTTTGATGGGTTCAATCAAAGTGAAAGATGTCAATATGTAGGCGCGCAAATTGGTGCTTGTATACGTGCAAAAGTATATAACAAACTATCAACTCAATTACAACGCAATATTGTTAATAGTGATATTTACAATGATTTAGCATTTGGTAAAATAAGTCAGCTTGAATCATTGAGTAGAAAGAGTGATGATTTAGTATCAGGAATAAATGTACCAGGTATTGCAGATAATTTTTTAAAGGCAGAAGCTGAAAGGGTTAATAAAGCTAGAATACAATTAGGTAGAGTTAATAATATGACTATATATGGCACTGAAGGACCTTTACAGGGTAGAAATACTTTTAGAAATTATAATTTTAGATATAGACCTTATACAAACTTCCAATCAATACCAGTAAGACAAACTATAGTGCAAGCAGTACCAGTAGCAGAATAATAATAATAATATGGATTTAACCGCAGATTATGGAATACACAAAGGTATCGTAATTGATAATTACGATAGAGAAATACCTTATAGTGGTAGAGTGCAAGTGTTTATACCCGACATTCATAGTGCTAGTTTACAAGCACTATTCAAAGGGCAATCTAGTTCACAATTTAGATTTATAGGTGATAATATCACTACTAGTTTAACTCCTGATGTTATTGAATATCTCAAAAGTTTTTGTCCTTGGGCTACAGCTACTTCACCTATAGTTGGGGATGTAGGCATGGGTATGTATGATGCTGCATCTGGTAAAGCATCTGTTACAGAAAATCCATGCATAGGTTTAGAAGCAATTAAAAACCCAGCACAAAATTACACATCATTACAAGGTGTGATTAATACTGGTGGTGGTTATAGCAACCCCAGCAATACATTTGTTAGAAATGCGGATCCAAATCCTTATAGTAGAGCTCCAGATTTAACAAATTTACCCAAAGGAGTATTTTCTGTACCAAGAGTTGGTAGTACACTTCTACTTCAATTTTTCAGTGGTAATATAAATTACCCAGTTTATATAGCAGCAATACCAGACGCATTACAATATAGACAGATATTTTTAGCTGCAAATGTTAATAAAGCGGATGGACAAACTACAGCAATTGCCTAAATATTTTTATGCCAAGTGATGGAGGTACAGTAACTAATACTTTAGCTGAGAAAAAGGTTGTTTCAAATTCTTCGAACAACCCATATGTAGCTGAAGGTGATTATCATGGTAATAGTAAAGTTACAGACTCATCCGGTATAAGTGAATTTACCCCCATTACCCATCGATTAACCACTATAATGGATAGATTTGTATCTGTAGGTGGTGATGATAACGTATATGTAAATGGTACCAAAGAAACACGAGTCGATAACGGTGATATGATATTGTTTGTTGGTCCAGCTGATGCATTAATAAAAAATGCATATAGCAGATGGGCTGATGAGTTTGCCTCAATAGCAGCTGCTAACTTATTACCGGATACCAAAATACCAGCATATCCAATATTACCTGGTGTGGATTACAATAATTTAACCAATTTAGCATAACCTATGGCAAATAGCGGCTCATATCCCAATCCTAAAACATTACAAAATAATGGCGTAGGGCAAAACGTTGCACCTACAGCTGCAAACCCAGCACTTAGCGGAGCAGGGTCATTTTGTCAACTAGCAACTGGTATTTCAGCTCCTATAGCTGAAACCATTCAAAATACTATTAATAGTCTTAATTCATTACAAGGTGCTGTTGATGGTATAATTTATTCACCAGCAGTTGGTATAAATGAATTACAACGTAAAATAGCTTCAGGTGAAATACTGAATAATATAACATTGAAGATACAATTATCTATAGGTCGAATACTTAGAAATGCAGCTACATCATTAGCTACAAGTGCTGTTACTTCAGCAGTTCAAACGTTAGCTAATGATGCGCTTAGAGGTGTATCAAATGCTATTGGTGATATTACTTCACCGCTTAAAGATATTAAAAATGTAGTTACCGATTCAGTTAATGGTGTTACTAGAGTAATTGATCAAGCTAATGCTCAATTAGCAGCTGGTGTATATAAGGCTGCAGAGATACCAGGTTATTTGTTAACACAAGCTGGAGCTAGTGTTGGTGGTGCTGTAGGTGGTGCGTTAAGTACAACTGGGGCTGAAGCTACTAAACTATTAAGTGGAGCTGTAAATACAGCTTCAACTGCTCTTTTTGGTGTAACGAAAGCGATAGGAAGTGCTGTTAATAATCCAAATTTATATTCATTACCTCAAATAAATCCAACTCAGGCTACACTTCAAAAAAGAGATACATCTAAACCAACAAACTAATTTTATATGATTGCATTACCAAACCCACCACCATTAAATGCACCCCCTAAAATAGAAGTTTTAAATGTTGCAATACCTCAAATTGTAGAAGGTAGTTCTGCACCACCTAATACAGAAAAGCAAGGAATATCAACGTTAATTTCTTCTAAGCAGAAGAAATTCAATGAAATTGAAAAAGATTTTGGTACTGGTGGTAATTATGTAGAAAATATTATTAGAAATAAACACACTATAGTTGGTGCTGCTCCAAATAGTACACCACAAGGTGTAGTTGTTCCAAAAGGCAAACGTGTTAAAGCTGGTATTGTAGTATCACCAACAGGTACAAGATCTCAAGATGGTGGAGTACCCATAGTTCAAGAAGTTGATAACTGGTCTGCATTCCCATGTGGTAATTATAATGTGGATGTAGGTAACAGATTTTCTGTAAAAGCTGGTGGTGGTGGTGTGCATCTAGTATCAGGTGGTAGTGCTAGCTTAATTAGTGAAACGGTTACAAAAGTTGGTAGTACAACTCAAACCTTAATTGGTGGTGAAAGTGTAAACATAACAGGTAACTCTAACGTTACTATTGAAGGCAGCTTTGTAAATATTAAAAGTGATGCGCAAGTTGTGGTGGATAGCACATTAGGTGTTTCTGGTAATGTAATTGTTCAAGGAGGTATATATTCCGAAGGTGAATTATTTGTTAACCATATTACAGGTCCTAGAGAAATTCAACAAACCATAGTTGGGTTTACTAGTGAAGGAGCTGAAGGTCAGCTAGTGTTTGGTAGTTGGATAGCTGGGGTAGCTGTTATTGGTGGTGTAGCTGCTAACATGTTAGCATCCACCGTACTTAATGCTGAATTAGCTGTAATAAAAAGATTAAATACCCCAACTGCTACTATCAATGGGTCACCTAGTGGACCAGCTAGTAGTCAGTGGCCTTATTTTCCCGATTACGTTCAAACGAATCAACCAACATACCCATTATCCTATAATACTGTACCGCAATCCCCACCGTTTGCATTAGGACCACTTGCAGCTGGTACTAAAGTTGTACCTATAAAAATATTTTTAGGTTTCCAAGGCAATAATGCTATACAACTTTTACCACATGGTCATGAATTTCCTTCTGTACCAATGAGACTATTAGAGAGTACTAGTACTAAAAGTGTCAACAATGTAATGAGACAAGAAGCAATTGATAGAGGTATTAATAGAGCAGATTTTGCTGTTGCTAGTGAAGCAATTGCTGATGGGGCAAAATATGATAAGGGTAATTGGTTAAATGTGTTTTTAGCAAGAATCCTAAATACCTTTTTAAATTTTCGTGGTACTGATAAGAGTTATAGTTTAACTCCTTAGTCTATAAATTAGATTAAAATCCACTCCACCATCCACATTTGCGAAAGATCTTTACAACCAGAATAGGATAAAGCACTTTGTAAATCTTGTTTAATTTCTTGAAGCTTATCTTCAAATGTCATTCCATTTTGATTAAGCTGAAGAAGTTTACCTTCAATATTTTTTGAATGACCTTTATTATGTTCTGATGCTGAGCCAAAATAATGTTTTTGGCCATTGATAAGTGGTGCGGGTGAATCAATACATTCACTAAACAATTTACCACACATTACATAATCAGCTCCAGCTACTAATGCTTTAGTAATATCACCATTATGTTCAATACCACCATCTGCAATAATTGGTATATGTAAATCATTTTCCGTTCTATAAGTATCAATTTCACTTATACAACTAAACATTGGGTAAGTAAATCCTGTTTTGAGCTTTGTGGTGCATGCTGCTCCAGGTCCAACACCAACTTTAATAATATCTGCACCCCATAAAACTAAATCATAATAAGCATGTTTGGTGCAAATGTTACCAGCAATGATTTTAACTTCTGGTAAGAGATCTCTTATAAATTTGATCATATCTTTCATCAATACACTATGACCATGTGCAATATCGATAGTGATATAATCTACTCTAAGCTTAGAGCCAGCGATGTTGGTAAGTGCAATTTTATCTGACTCCTTTACACCAACTGAAATAGAAATAAGATTCCAATTATATTTGTTACAATTTTCAACAAACTCATAATTATCCATATCAAATCGATGCATGATATAAAAGTAATCATGTTCAGATAGAAAATGCGCTATCTTTGTATCGATAACGCATTTCATGTTAGCTGGTATTACTGGAAGATTAATTGAACGATCACTTAGATTAGTTGATACATCTAATTCAGATCTAGAAGTAGCAGTTGAAAATCTTGGTACTAGAGCGATGTCGTCATAATAGAGCTTTTTATCCATATTATATTATGATCTAAAAAGCTCGAAGATCAACTATATAATTTCATCTACCATCCCATATTCCAAACACTCCTTAGCTGTAAGCCATAGGTCATGTTTAAGAATTTCATCAAGCTTCTTCATTGGCATCTTAGTGTATGTTTTATAGATGTCCTTGATAGATGTCATCAATCGTTTATAATTTGCTTGCTGATCTTCTAGCTGTTGAAAATTACCATACGAACCAGCAGACAACTGATGGATTAACATAAATGAATTTTTACCGATGAAGCGACGCTTACCAGCAACACTAATAAGAGTCGCACCACTTGCTGCACCACCCTCCACGTAAGTATATATTTTTGTTTTGAGGTAAGCCATTCTATCTAAAATAGCAAGGCTATCAAAAAGGCTTCCTCCATCAGATCTAATTCTAAAATGTAAAGTAGGATCATAATCAGCTCCTAACATATTTTTAGTATTTTGTAATCTTAAATCTGTTTCATTTAACAATCTACAAATCTCACCAGCTGTAACAGTATTAATTTCACCATAAAATGCAATTTCATTTTCAGAGCCTCTAATGTGAGATGTTATCGCTTCTTCTTCCCCATTAATACCTTCTATACGAATAATATTTTGAATAGGTTGTTCTTGTTTTGTTTCATCACCACCATTTAACCAAATAGAGCGTTGTTTCATGTTATTAATATTATTTATATTTTAGCAGTGTAATAACAACGATGGAATATTTTTACATTGATCAGCGAGTTTAATCAAACAAGCATCATCAAGTTTAGGTTGTTTTAAAATAAATTGCAGCATTAAAATACCAACTACTCTATTATCCTTCTTAAGAGGTATACCTATAACAGACTCAACACCAAACTCTTCAAAGAATGTTCTTGTTGTAACATCTTGAAGTTTTTTAACGCTCGGTACAACGAAAGTACCATCAAGAACATCTCCGATCCAAGATGCATTTGTTATAATAATATTTTGCAACACCTTATGCATTGGGTGAACACCTGGAGCAATCTCTTCATGAGTGATTGAAAACTTCTGCATTGATCCACCTGTAAAGAAACTACCACCATTATGAAATTGTACAATAAATGCTCTACCTGCATCCCAGTCAACTAACAAATTTGTTAAGCAGTCCTTTATTAGTTTACCCACATTTAATGTTTCTACTACGGCATCACGTTTAGTAAAAATTTTATCACTAAGATTGTTAAGTATCTTTTTTACAAAAATTAAAAAGACACCAAGCAACCCTGAAATAAAACCAATAACTGATGTACGTAAGTCTGGATCAAGATTATCTAGCATCTTATATTTATGGGAATCCCGATAGCAATGCTATCGGGGACCGTTGATTAAAGTAATATTAACAAAGACTAATTAAAAGTCATCATCTAATGCTCCTGCAGATTGATAATCAGTTACTTTCGATTCAAAGAAGTTTTTAGCCTTAATTAAATCTTGAACTTCTGATAAGAAATCGAATGGATTTTTATCATTTTCAAAACGATATGAAATACCAATACTTTCAAGTCTCCTGTTACCGATATATTGCATATAGTCAATGAACATATTCGAATTCAAACCTAAGATCCCAACAGGCAACACATCCTTCGCATAAGCGATCTCAAGTGCAACTGCCTCTTTTAAATAACCAACAAGTAGATTTTGGAAATCTTCAGTCCAAACTTCTGGCATCTGATTAATAATCTGACGAATAAGTGAGCAACCGAACTTGATATGATTAGATTCATCACGAAGAGTATACTCAATTTGCTCACCAACACCAGGTAATTTTGATTTCAATGCAAGCAACATTGCAAAACCAGAGAAGAAAAACGTACCTTCACAAATAACCCAGTAAATAAAGGCTGCCTTAATGACTTCACGAACACCTTCCACGGTTGATGTATCAACATCATGTTTAAGATTCTTTGTAATGGACATTAAGAAATCATCTTTAGCTTTAATAGATGGTACTGTCGCGTACGCTTCATATACTTCCTTAAGATCAAGACTCAAAGAATCGCAAATATAAACAACTGTATCGTTATGCAAGCATTCTTCCCAAATCTGCCGTGCCATATATTGACGACACTCTGGATCAGTAATATGTCTAAAGAGAGATACTAAATTATTTCCTACTAACGACTCAGATCCTGCGAAGAATCCAAGCGTACGTCGTACTACCAATTTTTCTGCATCAGTCAACTTATTACCCCGCCAATTATTAATATCAACGTTCATTGGAATTTCTTCTGGATCCCAATTATTACGTTTACCAATCTTATACAAATCCCATGCCCATTTATGTTTATGTGGTAAAATTTGATTCACACCCTCTTTTTCTTTACCTAGAATTAATCCCGTTTTTTCGCTCATATTATTATTTATTCTATCGGCTTTCCCATGTATTGGTTATATTTGTTTAAAATACTTTTACGTGTAACTTCACCTTCTTCAGTTAATTGCGCTTTATTTAAATTGTTGAGAACCACTCCTGCTCTGCAGTAGGCCAGTTCATAAACCACGGACTTACCTTGGTTTAAAATACTGCAGAGCAAAGAGTGTTCATCATCTGTCAACTCTTCCAGAAACGGTTGAGGGAAGTTTATTGACATGATTCGCAGGTAGGGTCAACAATCAAACATGCTTTCATTGGAGCTTCATCTCCAATAGAGCTTAAAATTTGATTACTATTTACAGAAGCTTTTTCAATTGAAGATGCACCTTTATTACGCAGGTAATAAGTCGTTTTCAATCCTAAAGTCCAAGCATGCATATACATATCATTAAGATATTTTAGAGATACTTGATCGTTAAAGAGATTTACTGACATTGCTTGGTCAATCCAAATACCACGAGCAGCTGCTGCATCGAGAAGTTTAAACTGATTTACTTGGAATGCAGTTTTATATCTTGCAATTAGTTCATCACGAATACCTTCTGGTAGGTTCATTCGACTTACATCACCATCAGCTGCAACTAGTTGCTGAACCGTAGTATGATTCCACATATTCAAAGCTTTAAAATCATCTACAAGCCACTTATTAATCATTTTAAATTCACCACTAAGAGTACGATAAACGAATAAATTAGAGAAGATCGGTTCGGTTGTTGAAGAGCACCCAACAATAGATGAAATAGTCGCAGTAGGAGCAATTGCCAGTACATTAGAATTTCTCATACCATGTTTACTAACTGACTCGCGTACCGATTCCCAATCATGATTTTCTAAATCTTCACGAGTTTTATTAAAGGTTGGGTCTCTTTGAGACATCAAATTAATATATGAGTCAACTGGGAATACATTCTTACTCCAAAGCGAGCCATCAAACGTTGAATACTTACCGCGTGTCTCAGCTAATTGGCTACTAGCAAGAATTGCATGATATGAAATGAACTCAGAAATATAACCAGATAATTTAACTGCTGTATCACTATCATAATTAACTCGAAGAGCGTGGAACATATCATGCCAACCCATTGAACCAAGACCAATCGGTCTATGCTTTACGTTAGAGTTTTTAGCTTCTTGTGTTGGATAGAAGTTAATGTCGATAACATTATCAAGCATCCGAATTGCAATAGCTGTAGTATCTTTCAGCTTCGGGTAATCAATAGTATAAACACCTTTTGAATCTACAATGAGATGATTCTTAAGATTGATTGAACCAAGATTACAAACTGCAGTTTCACCATACTCAGCAATATCGCGATCGTTATTCGGTTTGAATTTAGTAGCCTTAGTATGAAGAGTAATTTCAGTACAAAGGTTAGATGAGTGCACTATACCTTCATGCTGATTAGTATAACGAATATTACAAGGGTCTTTAAATGTGATCCAAGGATGACCAGTTTCAAAAATTGCCTTAAGCATCTTTTTCCAAAGCGTTTTTGCCTCTACCTCTTTGAACAATCTCAACTCACCACGCTTTCCTTTTGCAACATACTCCCAGTACTTAGCTTCAAATTCTGTTCCAAACAAGTCATGCAATTCAGGAGCCTCTTCTGGGGAGAAAAGAAACCAATTACTATCAGCTGCAACTTGTTGCATGAATAAATCTGGAATCCAATTAGCAGTATTCATATCATGAGTACGTACGTTCTTCACCGACATTTTTCCTCAACTCAAGAAAGTCTTCAATATCGTAATGCCATGTTTCCAAATAACCACAACCAGCACCCTTTCGCTTTCCTCCTTGATTGATTGCAATTAGCATATCATTAAACAATTTCCAAGTATAAACAGCTCCAGTCGTTTGACCACCTGTAGTAGAAATCAAAGCACCACCAGCTCTAAAGGGAGTAAAGTCCATTCCAAGCCCACCAGCGTACTTACTCTTCTGAGCTTCCTGATGAAGACCATCAAAGATACCAAATACTGAATCTTCAAACGTATTCAAGAAGCAAGAAGAGAGCTGACTACGAACATTTCCTGAATAGAACAACGTTGGTGTAGACGCCATGTAATCGTGCGTGCTCAATACATTGTAGAACTTAATAGCCCACTCTGTTCTTTCCTCTGGCTTTTCTGCAAGAGCTAACCCCATTGCAATACGCATAAAGAATGCTTGTGGTGACTCTACAAGCTTATCATCAACACGGCACAAATAGCGATCAACAATAGTTTGAACGCCGAGATATTCAAAGATATAATCTCTCTTAATATTGAGAGCAGCTGAAATTGCTTTGAGGTCGAATGAAAGAAGATCTTTATTAAGAGTTCCAGCCTTTACCAAAGCTTTGAGATTAGTGATGAATGTCTTCTTATATTGAAGTTCAAATGCATCACTATCTACACCTTCACCAAATACTTCTTTATATAGAGTATTAAGAAGCAATCTTGCGGCCACAAGAGTATACTCCGGTTCTTGTTCGATTAATGCTCTTGCTGACAACACAAGAGACTTATCAATCTCTGTAGTTGGTACACCATCATATAGTTTTAGAGTTGCATTATATACAACTGTTAAAGGATCTACATTCTTGAGACCCTTACATGCTCGATCCACGCATTGGTGGATCTTTTTATCGTTTAAAATTTGTAGCTTACCGTTTCGTTTAAGTACTTTCATAGTATACTATTTAGTATATACCATGACACTAAACAATCAAGTTTTTACCTATATTTTTTAATTAAAGACGAATAGTTTTTTTGAGACCGCAATGTGGTAGAGAATAATATTTGATTACTCTTTTATTACCTGCTTCAGTAACTTCAACATAGATTTCAGACTCTGTAACAATAGGTTGTCCAGAGATAGACCCACCAGTATTAAACTGTCTGTAGAGCTGACCAGTTAAAGCATCAAAAAGTTTAATTGTATTCTTACCAGCTATAGATGGGATAAATTTTTTTGTCATAATTTAAGTTGTTTGATATTATTTATGAATAACTGTACATCTTCATCAGAAGCTTGCATCATAAAGTTTTGAGCACTATCAAGTCGCTTTTCAGATATACTTTTCTTTTCAACTTTATGGTAGCTAATTATATCAATAACATCTTGAGTATCACCACCAGGTAATCCCGGTTCAACTACATTAAGAATTTTACGAATTTCATTTACATTATAACCACGCTTTACCAAACTCTTAGCTTTTTTGCTAATATAATACTTGCGTAAATTTTCTTCACCATTATACTCCTCTGCTTTTTTAGCAAAATAGTCCTTACCCATCATTACAGACTGACCTGTAATTAAACATGTTACTTTTCTATCACTCATTTGTTTACCTCCCAAGGGAATTTGATCCATGTATCGTTTTCTACCTCTTGTAAGTAGTCACAATTGAAAACTGTATGTGGTTTCATATACACCGTTAAAAAATTTACATGCTTTTCTGTATAAAAAAGAGACATCAAGTAACTATTAACAGTAATTAAAGTGTGACCAGTGTCATTAATGTCATCAACTACTAGAACGTTGTGGTGTTTTGACTTTCTAAACACAAAATTTTGATACCACTGAGCGTTATACGTTTGAGTATTGTTAACTGCATACGATTTAACACCGAGATTGATAATAGGCTTGTCGAGAATCTTCGAAATAATGACACCAGGTACCATTCCCCCTGTACCAATACAAGCAATAATGTCGACATCTTTATATTTTTCCTTAATATCACTCTGCACAATTAGAGATGTAATTTCATCCCATGTAACATTTTTATCCATACTTCAATATATACTATTAAATATATAAAACAATGTCTGATTTAAGAAAAATTCAACAAATTTATGAAGGTGGTTATAATGGTGTTAGCATTGATACACCTCTAGCTAATTACACCCAATCAAATGTTGGTAGAACATCTAAAGCTTACACTTACCAAAGACCAATACCAACAACCTCTCCGGATAAACCTGCATATGTTCAAGCACCTTTAGGAACATCTCCTATTGAAAGTGAGGAAGAAGTAGTAGGAAATATCTCTCGTAGTGCTGTTGTTAAATTATTAAACCAAGAAATGGAAAACGCAGCAGCCGAAAATATGGACTACTGCGTTTACGTATTAGGAAAGCTAATAAAAGCCGTTAAGGGAAATTAACGTTCAAGCTTACTAATGGTTGTTTGAATGAGTTCCAGGAAATGATCAGCAAAGAAGGAAATTGCTGCACCATAGAAAGGAAATAACAACAAGTTTTCCTTTGATGTCAAACCAACAATTAGGCCTGACCAGAATCCCAAACATAAGGAACATTTAAATAGTTCCTCAAAGTATGGACTCAATTTCCTTAATTCATTACGTGGGTAATTGAATATAGAACCATACTTAAGTATGAAAGTCAAACCAATGATCGATAAGGGAATCATCCAAGAATAAGCTTCTCTGCAGATTCGTCAATAAGCTTTACTGCATCTCCAACAAGCTTAAGTTCATCTTTGTGGATCTTAATGGTATTACCATCATCATCTTTGATTGAGTAGAAGTCTTCATCAACCTTAGTGAGTTCAGGACAACCTTGTTTGGTATTACAGCATAGTTTAACAGATGTATTTGATAGCATTTTCATACAGTTATTTAATAACTGGGGTTTATTATACCACTATTAAAACCCACTTGCAACAGATCTTTGAATTACAAAGAAACCTGGTTGTGCTTTTGATGCTGTAGCAGATAGATAACCTTTAGATAGTTTATTATACTCATTATATGATTTTCTATCTAATGATTTTAAAAGATTCAACCCACCATTTTGATATAGTGGTGTATTGAGAAGACCTTCAATCTCACGCAACCTGCTAAACTGTTTAGGTGTAAATGGATTAGCTACACCTGTTAAAGTAATTAACGTTCTAGAAATGATCTTACGTGCAGAACCTTCTGTTTGAATTGCAAATAATTGTTGTGCTAGTGGTCTTGTAACTGACATACTATTATTTATTGTTGTAGAGGTGGTTGTTGTTGGGTGGTTGTTTGCGTACTACTTGGAGGTCTTCTTGATTGTAGTAGTAGTGTAATATTGTAAATGAGCCTTGCTTTGCCAGTGTTAGGTAAAAAGTAGTATTCATCTGGTACTCTAAACGTACCATAATTTTGATATACAACCCTAAACGGATTTTTCTTCTTTTTAAATAAATCGCTTAGCCAACTCATAATATTATTTAATCTCTAAAGAGCAATTTTAGTATGATTATAGATCAAGTTACAACCCAGCTTTCTTTAACTTGGTATAGTAATGAGGGTCTTCTGCTAAATGATCACGAGCAATCTCTTCAGCAATGTCTTCATCATCAGTATGTTCTTTCTCAACTTCAATACCGATCTGGAGTTGCTCTTCATCAACCTCTTCAGTTGGATGTGTCATATCATCCCAGGAATCATCCCATTTAAGCTCAGGAGCATCTTTACCTTCAAAACTACTATTTTTAGGTATGAGTGATCCGTAGGCTTCAGCAAGTAAATTGATATCTTTGCGTGTCATAAAGTTATTTGCGGTAGATTTCTTTCGAGCGCGCTATAAAATTTTGCTTAGCAGTCTTATCACCACCAGTACGAGCAGCAATGAACTCATCATAAGCTACTTGATAATCGACAGCTTTCTGTAAGTCTTCTATATCCATCGTACCAACATTTGTCATTGTCTTAGATTTAATATCATTGAGGTTTCTAGAAACAGTGAGAGTTTTACCATCATAAGATACATCATAACCAGCTGGAGCATCAAACGACATAGATGTTTCTTGCGGCTCATTAGCAGCTGGATGCTTAGAGAGCATATCAGCCATTTGACTTTGCGATGCTGTTCTAGCACCCATTTGATTGATATTCTCTACATATAGAGATGCGATAGATTTTTGATCATTACGATTCATAGTTAATAACGGGTTTTAACTCCTCTAAGTACTTTGATTGCATTTTGCTCCTGAGCATGGTGATCAATACTAGTATCAAATGCAATAACATCTTGTGCATTAACAACAATTTGTTTACCTTCGTTACCCTCTACCTTTAGACGTTTCTTCATTGGATCAATAGCTACCACTTTTACAACTTCAATTCCTATTTTTGTTGGTATAGCTACTTCATCACCATTAGTAATAGGATCACCCATCTTGTCTACTACTTGTCTAGATTGATTAACATTCTCTACATAGAGAGATGCGATAGATTTTTGGTCGTTGCGATTCATATAGTTATTTAAGCCCTTATATAGAGAGTTACGGAGAGTGAGCAAAAAAAATTCCCCCGAGGTTAAGAGGAACCCAATCAAAGAATCTATTTAGAAGCTGGTGTGTCGTCAAGAGGTATTTGTTTAGCTCTACCAACTATCTTCATTGTAGTAGCAGGATCGAGTATAATATAACATGTTTGACCTTCACATTCAACTTCATTCTTATATGCTAAACATTTAATACCAGCAGCATTTAGAACGTATATAAAATAATTAATAAAAGCCTTCATTGCTGCAACATCTGTATCAGCAAAAAATATAGTGGTTCCATTCTCGATATGTGATTGTATATTTTCCAATCTATCAGCTACTGTGTATTTTTCACCAATAATAGTCATTTTGCTGTTTCGTACTTTTGGATCCACAGGATATATTTCTTTATTAATAGTTACTTTACTGTTTTGCACTCTTGGGTCTTTTAAAAGATCATCTACCCATGCATGCATTTTTTTAAACTCTCCTCCCGTGTTTGGATCTGGTAAATTGTAATAATCCTCTACAATTGCTGGATTTGATACATCTGCATATATTTTATACATATACCCATAAGTCGCGTTTTTATGTTTTGGGTTGTCAGCTTTTTCTTGCTTAAGTCTATCAATACCACATTCATATGGTCCAACATGAGTTAGTTTAAAAAAATTTCCGATACGAGGTCTAAAAGAACTGTGATATAACTCACTTGTTTGCTCTATAAAGAAAGTGCGAAACGATTGCATACTCATTTATTTATATCTTAGATAGTGTGTGTGGGACCCAATGGCTGATTTCCCCCGGAGAGTGCGCGCGAATTTTGGACCATGCACTTCCAGACCCAACCCCCGTACCGCTCTCTCTTACAAAGTCTCGCGACAACTTCCTCGCTAGCGTTGGCGCTCTCAGAGAGCTCTTCACTCTCAGAGCGTTACCTCTCAGCATTTTAGATGTAGTTAGATCGAACATACTGCTGGATCTCTTTAAGAGAGGTTAGAATGGTTTCAGTATCACCTTTAGATGCCTTATAGGTATTGGTATCGTTTTTAGATATAACAAACCTACCTGCACCACTCTTATAGGGTGAGAAGATAAACGAACCATCACTGGTATGCTTATCACTATACGCTTTGAGGTACAGTTCGATTATATGGTGAGTGAATGTATCCATCAGTTAGAGTCTCCACCCTCTGTTACTACTACACCACTTAACACACCCTCGTCATCTACTACAATAAGGCCTAGATCAAGAGCTGCAACCTCAGCACGATCGTAGAAGGTAACTGCATCAACATCACCCTTCAATAGGTCACGAATGATAGTATAGGCTAGCATCCTCATCTTATGATCTTTTTGTTCTTTTGTCATATTACTATTGTATGGTTGTTCCTACTTTAATCTTCTTTAGCATACCAGCAAAGAAAGCATATTCTGCTGCTGTCATTGGCAGTTCAACTAGATATTTTATATCAGTATTCTCTTCCGTGCTAAAGCTTCTTTCATCGATAGTTTTAATTAGCTGTATAAATGTCTCAATATCTTCGTCGTTCATACTATTATTATATGGTTGTTCCTAACAGTGTGCTCAACTACCGACACGATCGCATATGGTAGTGTGGTTGTGGGTAGGTATTGAAACAGGCTGGTACGTACCCGTAATCCATTCTATTGGTGAGGATGTAGGGTTGGTAGTAGGTTGGTTGAGATGGAAGGATATCGAACGCTCGAGTGTTACCATCGTCGTAGTACACGCAGCTCGATAGGCACAGCACCAATGCTAGTAGTAGTTTCATATTAGTATTATGTCACCTTTCCTTGATAGGTTAATTTAACGTTACCATGTTTGTTTTCAAAACGTGGATATTGCAGAGCAATGTAACCTTGCACATTACCATTCACATCACCATAAACCATTATGTCTGGATACTTAGCCATGAGCTTCTGAAAGTCCTTTTTGAATTTAGCAAGCTTCTTAAGTTTATCTTCGTCTTTCATACTGTTATTATAGCAATGTTCCTTGATTGTGGTTAGGGTAGATATGGTTCGAGCAAACTAAAATCACCATTAGTGAATAAGTTCCAACCACTATCACCAATACTATTAACCATTTCAGCTACTGCTACATCGACTAACCCATCACCATAGACCATCTTAAGCTCGGAAATATATTGAATGTAATTCATTTTCATACTATTATTATAGTAACGTTCCTTCAAATAGAGCTGCCTCGCACTTTCTGCGGGTGACTAATCCTTTCAATGTCTTGGTATTATTACCTACTTTCACCTTAGTATACCGCGGAAGAACTTGAAGCACACTATTGTAATTGCCTTTGTTAAGACGATTCCTACTAGCATCAACTACCTTCTCCAAATTACTCTCACCACAATTGAATGTAAATGAAACAAGCGCGCACTCTTGATTGGATGTAAGAGGTACTTTGACAAGCTTGCGGACGATCGATTGGTAGTGTGGAATGATCTCCTCAACAAGGATCTTAGATGCTTGCGGTTCGGTCATGCGCTTCATCTTCAGATACTTGCTCTCGGTGAAGCCGTAACCAATCGTCCGAACTCCAGCTGCGCAGAGGTATGGAGTAGGCTTGAAGGATTCGAATCGTTTGATCATGTTGACCATATGATCGAAGCAATCCTGCTCTTGAGGATCAACTATCTTCGAGCTCTCCGACTCCAGAGGTTGGTACTCGATTATCGGAGTCGGATCAGATTCGATCGACTCGATATAGTACCGACAAGCTGGAAGAGTCTCTGGCTTGTTGATGATGTTGGAGAGCAGATAACATTCGAGGGTTACTGCGATTAGATTGAGTATTAGTAGTGCTTTCATAACTATATTGTATTGACTTTCCTATTAGACGTTATAGATTGTAACAATCAGCTCAGGAGTGTCTAGAGATTCGAAGATCCACTTTATAACACTTCCATTATGGCTAGTCAGATCCACTAAAGCGAAGCGCTTTACCACACCAGTCTTCGGACTCTTAATATCCAGACCAGTAATCATACCGCTGACCGATTGGTCATAGAGCTGGTCATATGGAACATCTCCAGCTTCGATACCGAGCTCAGATGCGCCTGCAATACCCTCACCATTCTTCCAAGTGAATTTTGCACCGTCGTATTGTTTAGCGAATGTTTCTTTCATACTATTATTATATGGGTGTTCCTATATTAAGCCAGCTCTTTCATGCTGATCCGCTTAGATGGATTGGTCACCTTACCATACCATTCCATCTGATCTTTCTCCTCACTAGTGAGCTCACCATCAGAAGTGCAAACCCAATCAATCAAATACTCTTCTCTGAAGTTGCTACAACCAAAGCCAAAGCGCTTTCCAGCCTCTTCGACCACACCGCTGAGATCCGCCACCATAACGTCAGTCACGACATAATCGTAACCGCCTTTATTCTTCCAATATTGCGGACACTCACCAAGACCATCCCAATCATGGGCGCCATAATTTTCTCTGTATTGTGTAGATAAGATGATTTGCATACTATTATTATATTGAATTTCCTATTTAGCCTCGCTCATTTCAGCCATCATTGCAACGAATTGCTCAAGCGTAATTTCACCAGCGTCAAGTGCTTTAATTAGTTCTTTCATACTATTATTATATTAACTTTCCTAACTCACCTCAACCTACTCTTCATCTTCATCCACTTCACCTTCAATACTCATAAAACTTTCATCTTCATTAAACTCCACAACCACACCCCTAAACTCTCTCATCACCTCTTTAACATATTCTAAATCTTCACTATCCCACTTTCCATAAAATTCTTTACCACAAATCACACTCACAATCTCATCAATACCACAAATACCATCACCACCATCATACATCTCACTAATAATATCATCTAACAAAATAACATCATTCTCACTATTAAGACCAGTATAGTTTTTCATATTCATATTTTTAATATATTATTCTTACTCCTTTATTATATTAACTTTCCTAACTCAACTCAAACCTCTCACTTATTAACTAATTCTTCCACTTATAAATCTCTTCAACCTTAATCTCAAACTCTTCAATACATTTCTTAAAACTCTTCTTACTATCACATACTAATACACAAATTTCATCTCCACCAAACACTTCCCAATCATCTCCCTTAATATTCAATTCTTCAAATTCTTTATATTTTACTCCAGTTTCCAATTCAACTTCCATCTCCTTCCACATCTTTTCATTCCATTCACATTTATTCCATTTTCCCACTTCTTCATAACCATTAAATACAATAATTTTTTTCATATTTTTTTCTTTTAATTTATTATTCTTACTCCTTTATTATATTAATGTTCCGAATTATTCAGCAAAATTAGCAATCATACCTTCTAACCACTCTTTCTCACTTTTAAGAGCTTCAGTATAGCCATCTTTAAACTCTTCAGAACCTGCATAATATAGCTCTTCATTTTCGATTGCAATAATTTGATTCTTAATTTCTTCAAGCCTAATTTCAAGTTCTTTATTCATACTCATATTATAATGACTTTCCTTTCATCATATACTTGGGGGTAGCATAAGGAAAGGGCATATAATAATGATGTGAAAGAAATTATTATTAAGCTTTTCAATAAAAGCGCATTATTTGAAAGTGTGCAATAAAAGGAAAGTCAATATAATAATAATGTAAGCAAAAGAAATATTAAATTAGAAAAAATAGAAAATAAAAATATGAAAGAAGCTAAATTTACTGCAACTATGACTTTTAATTCTGATAAAGAAATCGTCCAAAATTTGCGAGCTGGACTTAATGTTGGTGAAAAGGAGCTTATGAATAAGCTGATTGAGTTTGGTATGTTGCATATGGAAGAAATTTCAAATTGGGCTGCTGAAGTGAATGCTGAAGCTACAGCTGAAAAAGAGGCTAATAAGGTAGCTCGCTATGAAGCTTATAAAGAGAAGATGAAAGAGGCTCGAGCCTTTATTGCAGCTTCGAAAGCTAAGAAGGTTAAGAAGGCTAAATAGTCTGTATAGTTGTTAGAGAGCTCTCTGAAAGGAGAGCTCTTTCCCCCTGGTCTCTCGTCGCGTTCTAATCTCTCTACCCGGTATAGATACTAGAATGGAACTTCTAGTCACAAAAAAACCGAGCAGCTCTCGCTGCTCGGGCATACCTCCCAAACTAAAGTTCCTATCACCTCTCAATACTTCCTCTTAACCATCTTCCAATACTCTCTCACACACTTTTTCTCATCCTTATCTACTTCACACACCAACACACCCAACCCATCATATCCAAACACTTTCCATCCCTCACCCTCTTCCTCTTCCTTACTCCAATCCTCAAACTCCACACCCATTTCCATCTCCTCATCAATCTTTTCCCACTCACCCTTACACCACACACCAACAAACTCTCCAATAATATTACTACCATCTCCTAAAATAATTATTTTATTCATATTTATATTATATTAAATTTCCTATTACCCCTACTTCAACCTACTCTACACCCAACCATCAACCTCCCACATATTAATACTCCCATCTTCATTCCACCTACTCCACCTCTCACCTTTCATTTCCCTCTCATCCTTCTTATACCAACCCTCAATTACCACTTCCTTATTCTCTTCCAAACCATTATACCCTCTCTTAATCACCATATGATTAATCAAATTCATATTAATACCAAACTTAAAATCCTCATCATTCTCAAAACTCTCAATCACATCCGTACCATACTTAAAACTCCAACCCAAACCACCATTCCTTTTCCATCCAATACCCCAAACACTTTTCCTACTCCAATCAACCACACTCAACTTCATATCAAAATCATACAACCCTTTCACCCACAACCACAAACCTTCTTCATTTTCCTCCCACTTCACAATACCACTCTTCACAATACCCTCAACATAATTTTTAACTTTTTCACCAATAATTGCTTTTTTATTATTCATATTATCTTTCATACTCATATTATATTAACTTTCCTTATAAGCATAAAAAATAAGCGCAGCTAACTTTCGCTCGCTGCGCTACTCATTTCTCAAACCTAAAACTATTTAGCTTTCTTGCGCGTAGCTTTCACTTTCTGCGCTGCAACTTCAAGCGCCTTATTCATCGCAGCTTCCTTTTCAGCCTTTGCGGATTCTTTAGCGGCTTCTTTCTCAGCCTTCGCGGCTTCTTTCGCGGCTTCTTTCTCAGAAAGCTTTTGCGCTTTCACATGCGCTTTCACAGACTCAATTGCGTCTTTATAATTCGCAATTCGAGCTGCAAGATCTTCGCGATTAGCTAGCGCGGTATGGATAAGAAAGGTCATCATTTCTTTTTCACCAACATCAAACTCTGCGCGAAGCTCTTGCACGAGTTCTTTATCGGTATTGAATGTCATTGTTGCGGTAAATTTTGCGTCTTTCATATTATTTGCTTTTCTATTTTATTTGTTTTGTTATCTTACTCTTTTATTATATTGTCTTTCCTACTCAATTATTTTAGTAACTCAAAATCGTATTAGTCAGCGTATCAATCGGGAACCAACCCTCATAATTGTCAGCCTCTTGAGTTACCATAACGCCTTTTAGTCGACTAATATCACCATCGACTTCATCAGCTAAGTCTTCTTTCCATTCATTACCATTTTCCTCTTCAGGACGCTCGTCCATCCCATCAAAGACGATTACATCACCTTTCCTTAAGTCAAAGTCAACCCCAGAAATGTCACTGACGATTATTGTTTTGGCTCCTTTAATTAGATCAATTTTGTTTTTCATACTATTATTATATCGACTTTCCTGATTACTACCACTCTTTGCGACCATCTTCATTATCATACCCAGCATGGTATGCTTCAAGCTGTCGAGGAGTCATACGCTCGCTACCAATACGCTCACCTTTATATGAGCCTTGCGGATACCAATGCGGGTCTTTCCCACGACTATACCAAGCATCTGCGCTCCCGCGATCATAAGGTGAACCATGCTCCATATTGTATTCGATTTTGCTTTCTTTCATACTATTATTATATTGACTTTCCGATTAGTACAGCTTTTTGCTGTGGTCTATTGACTCTAGATCTTCGATAACTTGAAGGTAGATTTTCTTCTGAGCGCATAGAACCATATACTCACTATAATCATGGTCATTTATTTCTGACTCGATAATCTTTGGAATTAGTTCAACTACAAGGTTGTGATACTTTATGATCAGTTCGTTCATACTATTATTATATTGACTTTCCTTAGATGAGATATGATTTGAGTCGACCACCAACAGTCAGATCAACAGAGAATTGCTCTTCATTATAATGTGAGCGCAACCATTTCCAACCCATTCGAAGGGCTCTCGTAGCATCTTTGCGTGTCTTACCACAACCGACAAACTCTTCAACGTTACCTGACTTATCAGAGATGGTAACAATATGCCAAGTAGCTTCATCAAACTCACCACCAAGATGGTCAACCATCTCATTATAGATTCTAAGTGCATTACCTTTAAGACGTTCTTTCATACTATTATTATAATGACTTTCCCAAATGGGTTGCTTATGCAGCAGTTACCAATTCATCATCCCAAAAGCGGCGCACTTCGCCATTCTCCATTTCGACCAAATCATCACATCCAATTTGCATCGCATCATCTTCTGACATTTCAGAATGCGTCTTATCGATAAGCAATTCAGCATAGAAGACACCATTAACAGCATCATCGACTTCAACATCCCAACCGCGCAATTCATAATTCGCAGCTTCTTTAAAACTTTCAACAAACGCAAATGCTTTAACGATTTTCATATTTTTAATGCTTTCTTTCATATTAATATTATATTGACTTTCCTTTTCGCTTATTTGCTTATTCGCAATTAGCAATCATACTCTCAAACCATTCTTTCATCTCAAAAAGGGCATACAAATAACCATCTTTAAATTCTTCACCACTCACCATCAACACCTCATTAATAGGTTCGCCATTTTCAATTGCGATAATTTGAGTTTCAATTTCAGCTAATTTAATTTCAAGTTCGTTTTGCATACTATTATTATATTGACTTTCCTTTTGTTAATACGCGTAGAATTAGCATACTTATTTGTATGCTTTCTATAATTATAATTTCTAGACTTGCTAGAATCTAGCTATCTTCGCTGCTGCGATCGCAACGCTCTTTGCGGCCTTTGCGATGATATTTGGTTTTGTCTCTGAAAGAGTAACCACCAAGGCGGCCTTTACCAGCCGGACCTTTACGAAGCTTATTGAAGGCTTCCATTTTATCGATCTTGATTGAGAAGATTACCATAATGTTTTTTCTGTTAGATGTTAGCAGCCTCGCTCCAATTGAGCTAGACGCTCTGGGCTGCTCTGGAGAGAACCAACTGGAGCTTTCTTATACCCCTTCTTCGGACCAGTAAAGCTCCAATGCTTAAACTTATCTGGCATCACTTGCGTACTGTTATTAAAGGCTGAAGTTGCGCGAACGTTATTACTATTTTCAATGCTTTCTTTCATACTATTATTATATTGACTTTCCTTTATTTAATGTTACTATGGTAGAGGTGCGCACTGCTAGCAGGGCCGCGGGACCTGGCACACACCCGCGGGGCTCAACTCGCGGCAAAAAACTGAGCGCGGTTCCGCTACGGTATCGATGCACTCTATTAAATGAATTGACCCTCTACCAACCATTACAGTCGATAGAGGGCCTATGCTCATCTAGTTTGTGTGTTGGAAATTTAATTATGCATCATGATCTGCATATGCATCTGCAGAACATGCATTGCGATAAGCATTCTGGTCTAGAGCCATCTCATGCAAGTACTGAATCACTTTACCTGGATTACGAATTGCAAACGTATTGAATGCAGTTAGAATGCTCTTAAGCGACTCATCACCAATCTCATCAAATGCGTTCTCAAATGCGTCTGATACTTTCTGTTCGTTTGAATTTGTCATACTATTATTATATGGACTTTCCTTAAGCTACTGTAAAAGGAATCATTGCAAATTCATCTACACCATCATCGCATTCTACTACCCCGACGCGAGTGACGCCATCGATAGTAAACTCAAACGGAACACCTACTTCGAAAGGAGGATTAGGTTCATCATCACCCATAAAGGCATCGAGATTTGGCTCACATTCAGTATCGATCCAATACTTCTCGTCTTGGAACACAACAAATTCGCTAAGGTCTTTCATCTTCATACTCTTATTATATCGACTTTCCTAATTGGTTTCTGGCGTAACAGTAAATGGATCCGTAATCAAAGTGAAGGAACTCTCTTGACCATCAAAGACTTCATCAATTGTTTCGCAGAGCTCCGTCCAGGAAATACCATCATTAAGACCAATTAGAACATACATACCTGGCGGTGATACCTCTGCTACGATGTATAGCTCGTCGAGATCGTCATTGCGGTAGAATTGACCTACTTTGACTGTTGACTTTTGTTTTAGTTCGTCTGTGTATTTGATTTGATTTTTCATAATTTTTTTATTGACTATCTGTTTCTTCTCCACCTACCGATATTATAACCATACCATCTTCGACCTCAACGCTGATATCAGCGTTATCGCAGATAGAAGTACTTCGATGACAATCAATCATACTAGTGAGTGTTACAGCTGTCTCAGGATCAATACCTTCGAATAATTTAAGAATATCTTTTACTTTCATACTATTATTATATAGACTTTCCTTATACTCCTCCTAGTTCAGCATCAAGCAGCTCCCAACTATCTTCATCCCATACAAGGCCTTCAGCGTTCAACTTGTCTACGAGCACGCTGAAGTAATTAAATTCGACCCCATCTTCGAGCAGATGCCAGATCATATACCTGTTATCAAAGACCCAATCAATGATCACTTCAGGTACATCTGATGAGTAATAGAATATGGTATATTGGTCATCGATACCAATCTCATCATTATAATGTTTTTCACCTACAAAATCTTCTGCAGATTTGAGGTATTCTGATTCGAAACTTTCATTATGATCTCTAGTGCGTGTAATGATTTTCATATCTATATTATATTGACTTTCCTTAAAGTAAATGTACCTCGTTTATTCAACAACTGGCTCCGACGAGGCTCGCGGACAGCATGTGTGTGTCTTATTCTGAAAGTGGTGCGCAGTGAGGGAATTGAACCCTCCCCAAGGGTTTATGAGACCCCTGCTCTACCCAGTGAGCTACCCGCGCTTGAAATTGTTTAGTATTACATCCGCAGAGCAAATGCATGACTCATATCGCGCAGATTATCTTCGAGGTTAAGCAGCGACATTGCTAGCTGTTCGTCCTCCTCAGTACCTAGTTCATCACTCGATGCCTTATCTGCCCAAATCATATCTTCTTCAGTCACGATATCATTTAACTCATCGAGAGCTTTATATGCAGCGTCTAGCTTCTCTCGTAACAATTGCTTGTGATCACGCTTAAGAGCTTCAACAACATCTTCTTCGGTAATATCTTCCATACTATTATTATATTGACTTTCCGTATTAAGCTAGTTTAACATCATCGCTAAAGAACGTCTGGATGTTATCATCACCTAGATCAACCTCAACGCAGCCTTCACACCAACCATCTTCAATAACCTCAATAACTTTACCTGTAAGACCAACATAATCAGTATCACAATTATGAAAATCACCACCAACAATTGTTACAATATCATTTACTTTCATACTATTATTATATTGACTTTCCTTAAAAGATCTTATGAAAGGTTGTACCAAGGAACTTACCTTCTTCCCAGACTGATACCCCTAAAGAATGCTCTGGAATAGCTACATAGCTTCCTGGCACACGCTTAGCACCTGATGCAATTGGCTCTGGGCTGTAGAGAGCAGAGGCTCGCTCCTTCTTAATCTCTTTCTTAGACTTGCGGCAATCGCGGCATTCGAATGACTTATAGACATCATCAACTGACCCCATCTCTTTCACACGCTTCTGCCAGAAGGCCTTCGTCGGCGTCGAGCAAGCCTTAGAGCACTTCGAGCATGGATGGTAGTATGGATGCTTACCCTTTGCGATGATTGCTTTCGCTTCTAAGAGATTCGGAATTGTTGGTTTGTAACTCATATCTATATTATATTGACTTTCCTTATTTTCTATAATTGACGTTAGCTAAGCTAATATCAGCAACATCATACAACCATCGCGGAGTATAGCTGCTACCACCAATGGTTGGTCCTGGTATACTTTCCATAGCGCTAACAATTTCTTTTAGCTTAGCTTCGCTCAGCTCTTCAAAGGCGGCTTCGAAGGCTTCGTAGATCCTTTCAATTTTAGCTCTATCTTCGTTTGTCATACTCTTATTATATTGATTTTCCTTATTAAACTTGAATGAATGTAAATTCTTGCACACCATCTACATCAATGATTACAATCACATCACCATTAGCTGCTTGCACCTCATAGCAATCATTAAACTCTTCTTCAGAATACTCATAAGGTTCATCATTCAACCTCTCATACACTTTGCAGAAAAGCTTAAATGCATCCCACTCATCGATTGCAAAACGACCTGCATCTGAAATACTCCATTCACCATAATCAGATTCTGTAACAACATATTTAACTGCAATTGTATTCATACTCTTATTATATTGAATTTCCTTTAAGACCATCTATTCCGCTCTACCCTGAGGGCTTTTTCGGAGCTTGTTCTGCAGATAAGTTCCCACATGCAGCGGCTCATAGGGATTATCGCTCATTGCAATGTCTGCAGCGGTTGTGAGCATCACTTGCAGCTGTCCAATCACATAAGCATATGCGCTCGCTCTATCTCCTTTGCAGTCTGCTAAAGCTTCTGCTGTGCGCTCTTCAATGATCTGATTCACAATTTGTTCGTTTGTCATACTCTTATTATATCTACTTTCCTTATATTTCTCTATTTCCAATCTCTCCACTACTGCTGCCTATTACTTAAATGGTTGTATCGCAATGACCTTACCGATGCTCTATGGCTGCCTCTTCGCTAATCCTTTCTGCTCGAGCTATTTAGGGATCAGCAATGTTTTTTGCTGATATCCACCTACTTCTGCAGCGTCTTCCGCAATAAAGTTTCGATTTCGCTATTAACATTCTTGACGAACTTATACCCAAAACCATCGTCTCCTTTATTGAGATACTTTAGCATCTCTGTTCGGCTTAGACCTTCACTTCCAAAGTCTGAGTATAGAAACAATCCATCCAGTCCAGCAATATTATATCGCTGCTCTTTAGAAGTATCACTAGGCCAACCATTTTGTACGATTAGAATAGGATCAAAACCTGATGAGAATACATCACCAACAAAGAATTCTTTGATAGTTGGCTTATCTTTGAGCAGACCTAATTTCTGAGCTTGCTCAATGTCAATGTAAAAGTCTTCACCTTCTAATGTTACTTTGATTTCTTTCATACTATTATTATAACGACTTTCCTATTCTTTTAAAACACCATCATTCCAATGACCTAACCAATATATCTGATGATCTTCAGGCCCATCAGTAATGATAACATCAAAGGTATCATTGGCAATTTGATGTGTACCTACTCGAGTTATTTGTGTAACAGCAAGAACTGATGGGCAATTAATCCAGCACCATTGAGGTAGTTTGTCTTTATTGTAAGATGTTTGTAAGCAATAAAGAAACTCAATAGGGGTGACTGGGTCTGTCTTAGCTAAATTATCTACGATTTTGATTTTTGTTTTCATATTACCAATTGAGTTGTGAAAAGAGGACTGTTACCCAAGGCTTACCAAATTTGTTAACAACGATAAGAGTATCTTGCTTGAGCTCTTTATATTCATCTTCAAGAGCGTCCAAGTCGATTGAGCTGAGATAGGTCATAGCTTTCTGCCCACTTGTTACAGCTGTAAGAAAGGCAGTTGGAGTTTGCATATCTTCCATAAGGAATCCCCATGCGCTGAGAGGTTCTTGATCATTGATTATGAAATCGTAAAGTATATCGCTAACTTTACTAAAGATATCTATGTGATTTATGTTAATTACTTTCATACTATTATTATAAAGACTTTCCTATTAAATCCAAACTTATATTAGAGATCGATTGGGATCTTCGCTACAGTAACACCATCGATCATCAAGCGAATGAACTCTT
>Ga0209500_10000596_pt1 | contig 30553 bp, 22 predicted proteins | sample S_140212_EF_Meta_FD_187323 | JGI IMG/M metagenome (GOLD analysis project Ga0209500, IMG submission 187323) | Freshwater microbial communities from Lake Simoncouche, Canada to study carbon cycling - S_140212_EF_MetaG (SPAdes) (version 2) | ecosystem: Environmental > Aquatic > Freshwater > Lake ...
CAATAAAATATATTCGGCAGAGTTGCCTAGATAAAGCAAACAACACGAATCTTTTTTCTCTATATAAACATCAAGGTCTACAATGGAATCAAAAGAAGAAATCGATTTTACATCATTAGAAACAAGCATGGATATTTTCCTAAATGAATTTGGAGTACAGGATATATATTCTAAGATACTTCTAGAGGAACTTTTTTATTTAATTAAAGAAAAAAACAATGGCAAACATCAATCTTAAAACTTGGATGTATTTAGGCAGAAGAGACAAAACAGAAGTCAGGATCATTACAAGCGTATATTCTAAATATATGTTGCCTGTATCTGTTACGAATGTAAATCAAATAAATCTTCCTTTGTTATGGCAAGAAGAAATAAATCAAATAATCGCAACAAATAGATTGTTATGGGAGTTCTGGTTGTATCAAGCTGTTGATTACAGAACATTGAGGTACGAATTGAAAACAAGGGGATACACTAATGTACCCCCTTCTTCGACACCTGAATATAAAAGAGATTTTGTTTCTGGATATGTTATAAATAATAACAAATTATTGAAACAAAAAATCATGACCGCTAAAAAGTTTCTTTCTTAGATAGATTTTTTCACATAAATCCTATTTATGAAAAAACTACCATGATCCGTTTCGATTAAAAATTGATGACCATCTATTTCTGAAATAGTACCGCCATAATTAGAAAATTCTTCTGATAGGTCGGCTAAATCACCAATAACTGGTTCAATTTTATTTAACAACTTGCTTTCAGATATTTTCGGTTCAACATTCAAACCAACATATGGTTTTTTGTTTTCTTTTTCTTCAGATTGATTGTTCAACCATTTTTTAAAATTCGAAAATACAAAAGGACAATCCTTGTTTTCGTTTTTAATCGGATCTTCACTGTTTTTTTCCATATAAGCCTCCATTCTATGTTATGTTGAAAAAAAACTCAAAATTTCTTCCGTACTTATATATTGTGTATTAATATATTTTTCTCCAGAAGATGAATCCGACACTTCCATGTTTTTCATTTTATTTTGTTTAAACCAATAGCACATGCCGTCTATTATTCCATGTGCTATTTCATTTTGAGGATATTGATACAAGCCGTTCTCTAATTTTTGCATGCCGTCTTTGCATGTAGAATGGCTGTTGTCGCAACAAAGCAAAAGCACTTTGTTTGTATAAAATTTATCGCATAATCCAAGTGCTGCACATATCGGATTTCTATAATCATCTATTTGAAACATTGGCTCTACTGATTTCTTGCATTTGTAATAAACTTCATCGACTGAATTATAATTATAAATAACTCCTCTGTAATTTTTTAAAAAATTAGAATATGTTTTAGTAGAAGCGATGCAATTAGGATGTGTTTTTAATTGCCTTGGAAAAAACTTCATACATTCTTCGAATGGATTATTGATTAAATAATAATTGGGATATCTGTTTTTTAATGGCCATTTAGCCAAAGAACCGTTCACTGCTATTATTTTAATGTCTCTAGGCAATTCATCTATAATTTTTACTTTGTTAACGAAATCATGGCCATCTGAAACAATTATTACTTTGTTTAATTCTAGATTTTCTCTTTCGATTGAAATCGTGTTTGTGAATTCGTTTTCTTTTTCGTTTTTATAAAATTCACCATAATTAGAATCTCTATATGATGAATTTATATCAATATAAGGAACTGTATCTTTGTTTGGATTTCTTACCCATATATTGTTTTTAGTAAGTAAATATTCGTTCCCGTTTTTTGTTTTTTTTATTCTAAGTTTTTCAATTGTTGTCATAATTTTTATGGCTTACATGGCACTATCGCCACACAGTTAAGGTTTTCTTTATCCCCTGTTAATTTACTAATATCTAAATTTATTTTCACATCAATTGGTGCGCCTTTGTAGACCATTTCAATTTCTGGTTTATCTGGCATTACAAGTCTTATTTCACTTGGCGCACCAACAAGTTCAATAGTCGATGGCATTCCTGTTACTTGAATTTTTTCTGGTATTCCTATAGCTTCTAATCTGAAAATCGATGGGAAATTATCTGCGAGTTCTAATTTAATAGAAGAAGGCACAGTAGAAAACAATTCAATTCTTGATGGTATTTCAAACTTGGAGAACAATTCGATTCTTGATGGTATGTTTTCTGATACAAGTTTTATTTCAGAAGGAAATACAAATTTACCAGTATCAAATTTAATTGAGCTTGGTATGTTTATAGCTTCTACTCTTATTCTTTCTGGTATATCGCTTAAAACATGTATATCTTTTAATTCAGGAGCAATAATTCTAATTTCAGATGGAATTCCTATGTCTGCTATTTCGACTTCTAACGAAGGATTCTCAATAGAGTCTTGTAGCGAATCAAATCCTTTAGACCTCATGCCACCAGAAGGACATTGAACTTGTATTTGACATGTCACTGTTGGCGGACTGCCCCAATCTACGGGAATAGATGGTGGCGAACCGTAATCTACTGTAATAGGCGGTGGAGGACCGAATTTAATATCTGGTATTGTAATCGGTGTTATTTTGATATCTGGTATTGTAATCGGTGTTATTTTGATATCTGGTATTGTAATTGGTGTTATTTTGATATCTGGTATTGTAATTGGTGTAATTTTAATATTAGGTATCGTAATTGGCGTGATCTTAATATCTGGTATCGTAATTGGTGTAATTTTAATATTAGGTATCGTAATTGGCGTGATCTTAATATCTGGTATAGTAATAGGTGTGATTTTAATATTAGGTATTGTTACAGGTGTGATTTTAATATTAGGTATTGTTACAGGTGTAATTGTAATAGGTGATATCGAGATTGGTGTTATTTTAACATCTGGTATTGTAATTGGAGTAATGGAAATAGTCGACGGCATTTTAAATGGCGTAATAGAAATAGTTGACGGAATATTCATTGGCGTAATAGAAATAGTTGACGGAATATTTATTGGCGTAATAGTAATAGTCGATGGTATTTTGATCGGTGTAATGGAAATAGATGTAGGCAGTGGAGGATCAATAATTATTACACTTGGTATGTTTATAGGGCTTATTGGGCCTATGTCTAAACATGGAAATACAATTGGAGGAAAATTAATTATCGAAGACGGAATTACTAAGCTAGGATAAATAAATGGTGGTAAGTCTGGTATGTTTGGTAGGGTTATGTCAATCGTAGTTACAGATTCTATTTGTGTTGGTTCGTTGGCTTCTGTTCTTTCTTTTGCGCTTGTTGTTACTGTGCAGTTGTCGTTTGCCGCTGTTACAATCGGATCTATAATTGAGTTTGCTGAGTAACGATGTGTTCCTCTTAATTCTGAATCAGTAAATTGCCCATCACCAAAATCTAATCTAAAACTTGTGTACGATCCTTCGATTGCAATTATGTATTGTGCAAGAGTTCCATTTATAGGACTAGTTTCAATTGTGTTAAATGTAAATGTTATATCGGGACATGTAAAATCATCGAATATTAAAGTTAGTTCTCTTAAATTCCTAATTTTATAATCAAGTGTTTCTAAAGTAGGTGTAAAATCATAACCAATAAAATTTTCAATGTTTATAATGGCATCGATAATTTGGTTGTGATGTTCTGCTATTACAAATCCACGAACTTCTGCATTAGCTGTATTGAATTTGGTTTCTTTTCCACCTAAATTTCTCGCACATCTTTTAAACTTGTTTATCTTATTGTTTACGTCTTTTTCTACTCCATCATAATAAAAAAGCTCGCCATTAATATTGGCAAAGCCATTTTCCCCCCAAATTTCATCTTCATCAGCACCTACTGGTTTAATTGATATATTGTCTGACCACGCAAGGTTGTCTTGAGTAGTCACCGTTTCAGACGTGTTATAAACTAGATAAAGAGTATAATCATCATCGTATCCTTTGGGATAAACAGGTTTTGGTGGAAAATAGTTAGCCAAATAAGTTTCCTTTGTTTTCTTAAGTATCTATCATTTGTTCGATTTATTTTAATAAATAGACATCAACCATTGACTTCCAGATGGTCTTGATGACACGCTGCTAAATGTTAGTGTATTAGAGTTAAATTTAATAAAAGCCTTTGAGCTATAGTCAAAACTTAAATATGCTATGCTTTCGTTATCACTTGCCACAAGCAATGTTTGGTTTGTGTTGTTGTATTCAGGTTGACTTATATCTTGCAATGGCTTGTAGCTCAAAGAATTTAGTCCCGGACCGCCAACTTCCCACAAAGTTGTTGTTGGATTATATGCTGAAACTGAACCTGAGTTGTTAAACAAGAATACACCTTGCTGCAAAGATGTTAATTGACCTTCTACTTTTGTAGAACCAGACATATCAGATATTTTACGAATTTCCGTGAATTCATTGGTGATTGTTCCACTCGTCTTGTAGAAACTATATATTCTAAAAAAAGTACCAACGCCATAGTTTCTTAAAATATATCCACTTCCGTTATGCCATGCCGTTCTATAAACGCTCATGTTTCCTTGTTCGGAAATTCCAGCATTAAATGTCACCATGTTTTGTAAAAGTTCGGTTGCTGCGTTTCTGTAATTGGCACTTGTAAATGTCGTCACAGTTGTGACTGTGCTGTCTAAGTTAATGCTAGTTTTAACTTGATTAGTTGGAGATGTTCCAGATGGTATCGAAGTTGTCGTGCCGCCAAGTAAAAAATGTATATTATTTGTTGTATTAAAAGAAAACCAATTCCATGGGCGACTTATTTCTGGAAAACTTGTTGATGTGTAAACATCTAAGAATCCACTGTACTCTATTTGTTTTATTTTTTCTGTACTAGGAGAATCTGTTGGGTTCCTTCCAGTAGCCCAATATATAACTCCATTTCCTGAATCGCCAGAGCTAGTTGTGCCTCTTGGTGCAAATCCATTGTTACGTTTAAATTCTCTTATTTGTTGTTCGGAGTTGTTTTGCGAATTCAGGAAAGATGAATTTTGTATGATGGCTAATGAATTAGGGCTTTTATTTTTGAATGTTTCGCTTGTGAGTCCAAATTCATATGACGAAAGAGTAGAGTCTGACGATTTATAGTGCCATAGCCATAAATTATAATTTTCAACAACATCAACGCTGTTTGTATAATTAGTAATTCTATAAGATCCATATTGTGTGTCGCATCTTAATGTTAAATCGTAGTATCCACCAATACCATAAGACGCTTTGGTCGACGATGAATTACCATGATCTAAGTCGTCTGATAAATTCCAAGTATATGATGTTATAGAATCTATAGGTGTTGATCCAACTACTGATTCCCCAGCATATGTTTTTCCTGTAGATGGGTTAACGCCAAGGCTTAGTGGAACATATATGTCGACTAAACTATTTGTTCTAGTTCTTATAGTTGGATAAATATCATTTGCGATGTCTCCGTTATCTACAATTTGTCCAATTTTTGGTTGGAAATATATCCACGCAATATCTGGAGATTGAACTCTAGCGTTTATAAAGTTTGGTAGTGTAACGGTGTCTGTTCCGAATTTATTTGTAACAGTTAGTGAAACATCATAAAAACCGGGCTTCGAATAAGTTTTTTTAATTTTACCGCCATCAGTATCATTGACTAATACATTGTTTTCAGTCACAGGACCTTCGGTTGCTTCGATTGTTGTAATAGAAGGTCCTGTATTGTCTCCAAAATCCCAAATTCGTGTTATTGTACCTGTAGTTCCATCGGTTCCAAGACGAAAACTAAGATCTTCGAATTCAACTGTCAAAGGAACCAATCCAGTTTTGCTAGTAGCCTTAAACCAAGCTCTTGGAACTAATGTTATTTTTCTTAAAAAATTTATTCTTTCCTCTAATGTTCCTTGCAGTGGTATAGATGCTATTGTTCCTTTTATTCCAGCGAATTTTTGTATAGCAACAACAGCGTCTTTAATTGAATTGTGATGTTCTGCCATGACATTTTGAACAACATTTGTTATGTCTTTGTATTTTACATTATCGGTAAAACCAGAAAGTAATTCCAATTCATTAAATGTAAATGTAGTTCTGCTTTTGTAATAAAAAGAAATGGCTCTTAATTCTGGATCACTACATTGATCGACAAGAGTTATGATTCCCACTGGGGGAAATCTATTTAGTGTCGCAGTGTCTCCAGCGACTTGTATGCTCGTGTCTCCGGGATTGTAGTCATCGGTAAGAAAAACTCTTAAACTGTCATGAACAGCGTAAAGATTGTTATCCGAATCAAAGTCTACAGGGTAATTTATTGCTGATGGTAATGTCATTTTATTGTACCAATATTGATTTTTCTAAGTAAGTGTTTTTTTGATTTTGATTGTCGAAAATAACAAGAAGGGAAGGAGTGTATTCGCTTGGTGATTCATATGTTATTTTTACAGTGTGAACATTCGGATCTGTAATATTAATAGATCCAGATTCTATTCTTTCTCCTTCGTAATAAACAACCCCACCAAAAACCCAATATCGTTGTGTTATATTGCCTTCGGTTTGATCTACAAACTCAAATTCAGTAGCCCCAACTCCAGATGTTTCTATTGAATTTCCAACTGCTGGCGTTGCATAAAAAAAAGGTTGAACTTCTGTGTTGTCAACTAATATGTAATTTGATTTTTTACAAATAGCTTGCGATCCAAGCGTATTTATAACATTTAATTTAACGGTATAATACCCTTCATTGAGATAGTTGTGAGTTGGGCTTTTTTCAATTGATGTAGTGCCATCACCAAAATCCCATAAATATCTAATAATCGGTCCTGTGCTAAAATTTTGAAAACGAACTTTTAATGGCGATCTACCTTTAATTGGATACGCTCTAAATATCGCCTTGGGAGTTATGAATTTTACTTCTAATTCTTTAAGAATTCCATTTAATGATTCTGCTTCTGGAAAATCTTTAACGCCTAACTTATTTTCTATTTTTATAACAGCGTCTTTAATGGAATTGTGATGTTCTGCCATTACTCCAGAACTAACATTCGACTTAACGGTCCAAGGTGATTGTCGTGATCCAGCAAATCCTCTTATTAAATCTCTGAATATTCCTTTTGCTTTAGTGTTGTAATAAATCAATTCAGATGGGCCGTATGTTCCTACAGGAGATCCAATTCGTAAAATTCCTTGGTCTGGAAATCCGTCTGTGTTTTCTACAAGTAAGTATTTACTGTTGTAGTTCGCAGCATACAAAAGAAATGTTTCAGAGTTATTTTTAGCAGGATATAAATAAGCCTTAGTATCTATTACTTCTGGAAATAACGATAAGTCTCCAGTGGTATATCCAACGTCTAAAGAAGTTAGTTTTTGTATTAACGCCATTAATCCCCCATAATTTCCTTAGCTTTATTTACAATAAATTCATGTCTTTTATTTATTTCAAGTAAAGTTTGTTGTTTTATTGGCACATCATCAGGTAACAAAAGTATAGTTTCCAAAACATCTAAATCTGGTGCAACGCCCATGACTTTTCGTAAATTTAACTTTTGTAACAATTTTTGACCCCAATAGTCTTTTTGGGATTCTAAATCATCAAAAGGTTTGAGGGCTTCAGCTTGTTCTAGGTTCTTATATGATTTAAGAAAGAAATCTATTTCTTCTAAAAGATTCTTCTTTTTTATAATCAGTTTATCTAGATTTTTGTCAGTACAAAATTTCTTTCTTTTTAGTTTAGAAATTTTTATTTCGTGTATTTTCTCATTATGCAAATTCTTGAATTGTTTTTTTAATTCTAGCCTTTCTAAACTTAAATCAAAGATTTTTAAATCGTCTTTGACATCATCTATTTCAAGTAATATTGATTCCCAAGAATCTTTTCTAGCATCTATTTCTCTTAAACATTGCCACAATCTCGCTTGATGAGTTGGTTCTTTGCCTAAAAGGAAATATTTTAATTGGAAAAAACTATGGCGATTAACCATGTTTTCTAAATTTAAGCTATTTAATTCGTTTGTGATTTCAGAATCATTATTCATATGATTTTTCCTTGTTCTATAAAATAGAAATTCTAAGTCGATTTTAAATGACAAACAGCTTTGAATTTTACATTATGAGGTATTGCGTTGTACCCCCATTCGGCTTTTGAATGTTCTATTTTTTCACAATCTTCATTGAATTCGCCTGTTTTATTGAATAAATTCTTACTGATACACAAACCATTTATTGTTCCATCAATAAAATTTGATTTTCTAATATAATTTGGAAATAACACATCTGAATCAGATTCGATAAACATTGAATATTTTTTTGTATAATTCCTTTGCAAATATGTTCCAGCAATAAAAATTATATTCCAATCTTCTTCCGTAGCGTTCATGCCAGCGTTTATCATGGCTGCATAATTTGCTTTTGATTTTACAAATTTCAATCCTTTGTGATCTAGGTCGAAATCTTTTATTTCCTCGCTATAAATGCACATTATTGATGTGTCTTCGTATTTGGATCTGATTGATTTGATTGTGTTTTCTAAATTAATATGATTCGAATCGGCACATATGATTATAAACCCCCAATTTAATTCTTGGGGAACACCTAAAAGTTTTTTCAAAATTTTCTCCTTAATTTAATGCAATATCAAAATCTATTCTAATTATATCATCATCGGTTATCGCATTGGTAAGAAAAAATGTACCATTTTCATAATCAGAAGTAAACCCTATTGATATATTGTCGCTTTCAGGAGTATAGCCAGAAACATATATTTCTGAATTTTCCGTAAGTCTAGAGCCGTTAATGTAGACCCTCAATGATCCTTCCATGTACGGAGTTGATAAAACATTTACAGAATAATTCAAATTATCAACTGTAACTGGTTCCACATCGTAATAGTGTCTGTGAACAAAATCGATTGAAAAATTAATTATTGGCTTTATGATGTTGGGAGCAGTAAATGACCATTCAATGGTATCGGAATTTTGTAATTCTATGGACCCATCGTTGATCAAAATAATTTGTGAAGGCAAATTAAGTTCCACGCTTAAGTTTGTTGCTTCATCGGCAATTCTCGATAGCTTGTCTCTTTCCACATTCATCATTCTTACAAATGAAACTGGATTTGTTAATGAAAGGTAATTAAGTGTGTTTGCATAATAATCTAAGTCTTCTTCGCTGACAGTCTTTGTGCCATCCGAATGTTCTGCAATGTTATGCAATGCTTCATCGATTGCAGTGTCTTTTAAATTGCCATCTTCATCAATCGATTGATTTAATCTGTTGGATAAACTTCCCTGTGTTCCTTGTGCATCAATTAGCACTAAGGTGTTTCTGTCTAAACTAGAAGATAAAATTTCGTCTCTTCTTTTGAGAGCTTCCAATGGAATATTGTCATATACAAAATGATATGGATACTCTGAAGAATATAATGGAACTTCTGATGATAATAAGTCAGGCATTTTAACCTCGTATGATAAAATATCTAAATTATATATCGTTTTAACAATAAATTTATATCATTTTAATTAACGATCCAAGATCGTATAAATTATAACTTAAAAATTTTTCCCAATCTTTTAAAGGTTGTTTGTTTTTATTTGTTTCATTTACCCAATTTAGAACCGAATCCCAAGAATTACCGTAATTTCCTAGTATTTCTTTATCGGGTTCCACATCTTTAATGAAATAGTAAACAGCTTCATCAGAGTTTTCGTTCTTTTTTGTTCTTTTTAAATATTGTATTTCGACATTTTGTAAGTCTCTATCGCTTGTATGGTTGACAATTCCAGCATATCCCAAAGGAATGACGACATTTTCCCCAATGTTGATTTTGCCATCCTTTTCTTTTATTATTCTTGCGGCAAATTTGTAACTGTTAGCGTAATGCGTACACAAATCTGCAATTGACTCTCTTTTGACTAATACACCTGATATTTCAAGGTATTCGCCTTTGAATATTTTTCTTTTGGCAAATAAGCCTTTGTTTGCTTCAAGAGCATCTGAATCTTTAACATAAAATCTATCATCGGTTTCTTCGAAAAATATCATTTTATTCTATGTTTCCATTTTCTATTGATGTGTTTATTTCGTCTAATGTCATTTTTTTACCAACAAATTCAGAAAAACTAATTACAAAATGACCTACAATCGAATTTAATATTGTTTCTTTTAAATCGTTGTTGTGATTTATCATTTTAATTGCATTTTGAAGCTCTTCTGGATCTGGTCCCCAATCGAAAACTTCATTATCCAACATTAAATAATTTATGTCTTTTTTAAATTCTTCGTTATATAATTTTATAATTGATAATTTTTTCATCATACGAAAGATAGTCTCCAATTCCAAACTACTTGAATACTATCGGTTTTTGTTAAGTCTGGGAATGTAACCATGCTATACAATTCACCGTTATTCATTTGAAGTGCCATTTCATTTAAAGCATATCCATTTGCATCTGAATAAGTAAGAACTGAAGTGAATGTTGCTTGGCTTGGTACATTTGAATCAAGTGAAGAAATGACAGGCTTGCTAGCTCTAGTGATTCCAAATAGACCGTTTCTAGATGATTCGACATATTTAGTTTGACCAGATGTGTAACCACCGTCGCCAAATATCATGCGTGATATATAGAAATCATATGGATTTCCAACATTGTTTGTCAAACTAGATGCCAAGGCTTCTCTGCCCTTTTTTAAAATGGTGTTTTTAAAATTTATTTCTTCGATTTTGCCACATTTATGTTCTATTCTTGCGAAAACATGTCCGTAACATTTAGTGTCAGTTTTTTCTATGTTCATAATTTTCCTTCTTGTTTTTGACCATCAGCGTACTGTACTTCGAAACTAATTGATTCTTGTTGGTCGATCTTGGTGACTATTCCATCAAGCGAATTAGCTCTAAATGGAATTTGTGTTTCTGTTGAACTATTGACAACATCGTTACCAGATCTATCTAGTTTTTTAAATGTTTGCTCGGGGAAATTAAATTGTTGACCCATAATTGTTATGTTTTCCGTTTTAGTGAATCTTCTAATTGTAAAATCGACAACCGAACCACCGTTTGAATAGGTCTTCCAGTAAACACTTGGTCCTCCTAATGTAAATGTAGTTTTTCCAGAAGGAGAATTTCCATTAATTTCTTTTAAAAAGTAATTATTACCATCAATTTCGATTATAAAATTCTCTTTAAATCTATTGTTGTCCACTGATGGTTGATATAATTCATTTTCTCCATTAGAAATCAGTAGAGATGTTTCGTAATCGCTATTTGCCTCTAATTTCAATCCACGATAACTTAGGTAGCCAAGCTCATTGTTTGCTAACATATTGTAAATTAGAAGCTCCTGACCAGCTGTATCGCCACCAGAATAACCTTTTATTAGAAACTTATCATTAGTACCCTCAACGAAACCTAAAATTTCATAATAAGTAGTTGATATTTTCTGGTATCGTCCTTTTGATGCAATGTTTTTGATTGGGATCAAATTAGAATTCAAAACTGTGACTTCTGCTTCTAAATTTACTGTTAATTTGCCAGTAGTTCCATCAAAAATTGTATTGCTCGATTCGTCTTTAATTAAATATGTTAAATTCGAATCGTTACTTGATGGCAGAGTATGCGTTGGATCATTGATCAACAGTTCTCCGCTAGGAAGTATGTTTAAAATATCATATGTATCAGAATAATCATCTATAGTGATCGTCCAAGCGACGGTGGCGGTTCCTGAGTCTACATCTTTTTGCGTTGCTATATTTGAAGCACTGAAATTATTGCTATCATCATAAAACAAATTTCTGTTCTTTTGTTCTATGTCACATAAAGAACTATGATTAAGCACATTGTTTATTAATCTAAATGTAATCGCACAAGATGACAGTTCTCCAGACGATGACATAATTGAATTACAAGAAGCATCAATTGGCTCTGTGACTGTAATTTTGATGGCATTGTGTTCTACTTCGGATATAACATATGTACCAGCAGATTCTAATGGAGATGTTATTTCTAAAATGGCACTACCATCTGTTTCAAGACCTATTTCGTTAAAGTGAACATTATCACAATGAAGAACTATGCTGTCGTTATATGCAGTTCCAGATGTCGTGGAAACAATTTCACTGAACGATGCTAAGTCGCTGCGAGTTATTTTTCTTTTATTTAATCCATTGATCATCGCCCTGTGGAAGTATTTTTGACCTTCTCCTGCTAAGTGTGTTTCTTCAAGTTCGTATTTAAGATAAGAATAAACATATTCACTTGGATCTTCGACAAATTCATTGAAACCGCCAATGATGGTCATATTGTGTATCGGAGCATGAAAAGGAGCAAATTCACGAATACACAACTCTGTTTCGGCTATTCTATCGTTGTTTAAATCGGTTATTTCTACTGAAATATTGAATTTGGTAGATATACAAGAAGAACATTCGTCTATGAAATTTTTGTCGATGTCACAAGGATCTAAAGAGTTTCTAATCGAACCATTGTACTCATCCATGTTGTAAAGATTTTCTGAATATGCAAATTCCGTTCTTATTTTGCCGAACACGATTTTATCGTGAAATGGAAATCTATTTGGAACAATAAGATCAAACAAAGGATCGGACTCTTCGATGAGCCTTACATTCCAATTTTTAGGAGGATACACAACTATTCTTTCGTCTCTTAAATCTTGTAAAGGCAATTGTCTTATATAATTTTCAAGATCTTGTTCTATTGAATTGTCGATGTCTTTATATTTATAGATTACTTTTAATATATCTCCTTCGTATAAAGCAATTGGTTGATCGGAAAGTGTTTCGCCAATCCAAGTCACAACACTAACATCTCCTATTGTGTCGAACAACACATAATCTAAACTCAATTGTATGTAATTAGTTTCATTTATAGGTCTAATATAAACTTCGAAATTAACTAGATCGTAACTTGATATTTTCTTTTTAAGCTCAAACTCATTAATTGCTCCATCGTAAACAAACGCTTCTTGCCATGTGTTTTCAGATACTACTTGCCAAAGTCTAGTTAAACTTACAAGTTTTACTCCTATGGTGTCCAAAGCTCTTTGTAAGCCAATTTTAGTGCCTTTTTGCTTGTACATAGGAACTGCATTTATTATTTGTCTTCTCCACAAAGTCGGATCAGTAGATTTCAAACTAACATCTAAAAAATTACCTAAATATGGCAGCAGTTTTTCTTGCAAAACTCTCGGATTATATAAGTCTATAATTTGATTCGCAAGATCTTCTAAAAATGTAAATCCAGAAGCCACTGATAAATTTAATTTGTTTAAAACATCTGATGTTAAATCATTGTCTGTTAGTTTTGTCTTATATGTTTCTGGCAAGTACCTTTCAAGTAGCGTTTCATACTTTTTTGGTGCGGTCACATGTGATGGTATACTGGTGACTATTGAATTATCACCAAACAATGTAAATCTCATATGAGAAGAAAATTGATCGCCAGCAGGAGTCACAGTCCATGTCCAACAAATAAAATAATCTCCTTCTCTGTTCGAAGAAGCATCCCAATTAAATTCAAAAATGCCTTCTACTGTGTTACCATCAGCGTCTTCAGTGATGTGCTTTGCAATTGAATTTTCTATGTCGCTACTTAGCCAAGCAGGAAAATCTTGTGTTCCAAGATTATAAGCAATGATTGCGTCTTTAAAGTAAAAAGTATTTGAAATTTTACTTCCATCTAATTGATTTTTTATTTTTTTTAAATTTATTATATTAGCTTCACTTGGATCTTCACATGTTGCTTTATATGCATTTTCTAATTTTATTTTATCTTCATTTTTTTCGTATGTGTTAACATATTCGCTAATGCTTGTATTGTTGAAGTCTCTTTCTACAAAATAAATTTTAATTGTGTCTATCTTGTATGGATCGAATAGACACTGACTTGAGTTTTCTGTGGATAATTCAAATCTAATTAAAGTTGTATTTAATGCGACATTTGTTTTAACGGCATTTAAATACAATTTATCCAAAACAGAATTACCTAACTTCGTGATCAATATACTATTTTTTTCAATAACATCATTGAACTGATCGATAGGCTTTTTAATTTGCGGAATATTTTTTTCTAACAATGTATCTCCAAAATTAAATATATGTGAACGAAATCGATGTAGCATCCAATCTTACTATCTCGAAAAATTTAGCTGTAACAATATGTCCGCTATTGTTTGGGTCGTCTGTCGTAAACCCTATTTCATATCTTTCGACTTGTGGCACATCTGATATTTTCTTTAATAAGTCTAAATCCCTAAGTGTTTCTCCGTATTCCCAATTAGCTAATGCGAAAAATTCATTTACTCTTCTTGTTATTTTTTCTCTCATTTCTTCTTCGAATTTTCTGTAGGCACGAGGAACTACTGCCTCTATCGAAAGATCAACTATTATTTGTGTTCCGTCTTTTATACAAACATAATCTGTAAATATCTTTTTTTCTTCTATAGCGTTTTGAAGTTCGTTTTTTAAAGTTTGAGAAGCAATGGTCAATCCAGTCGTTAGGTCTCTTGCTAAAATGTACAAATCAATAATGTTGGCGGCACAACCATAGTTCCTTAAAACCGCTACAGATTTGCCAATCTGACCGTTATAAGGAGTAGAAAACAAGTCCGCAAATGTTTTGTAATCTTCGCCAGTTACAATTCTGTTTTGCATCTTTAAGTATCTCGGAAGACGATCACGAATGTCGTCTATTGTGTCTCCATCGTATCCATATTCGCCTCGTGTGTAATTTGAATATGTGATTGGTACTGGGAACTGAAATTCTTTGGCGTTAATGATAGTTTGCGTTTCTACTAAGCCACTAATGATATTGCCAATTATTCCGCCACCAGATCTGTAGGTCATTTGAATTGAAGATCCGTCAGGCGGAATTAGACCAGCTTTGTTGTTTCCGAAAATAATATAAGCATGGTATTCAGAATCGAATTCCACACGAAATTCTTTTCTTGGTTGTGAATCTGTAAAGTAATCAACTAGTTCCCAGCTAGATCCATCTATGCTTACACGAATAGAATCAAAAATGACTGGATATTGTTCTAATTGATACATTTGATTTATTTGACCGTTACCTTTTGGATTGTCGTTATATGTCTTACCTTCTAATCCTATGACACTTGCATTTATCACAGATCCAGCTGGGATTACTATGTCTTGGTCTAACATCGGTTTGTTGTTTGCATCTGCTGGAAACAATTCATATGTTATTGATTCTCCACCACTAGCAAAAGAAATATCAAGTGGAGTTGGTATCGTTAAATCTGAAGTTAAAGGATTTTGAATTGATGCTGAAAATAAAGATCTTGATGCTATTGGTGGTTGTGGTTCGAATCCCACTAATTTTGCCAGTCTGAAAGCGTTTTCTTTTTCTGTTACCGTATCGATGAATATCTCATTTGCTATTTGATCCATTTTGAAAGAAAGGGTGTCTGCGATAAAGGCCCAGTTTTCAATTAACATAATCGATATGTCAGACTCTACAAAGTCATTGAATTTATCACCAAATTTTTGTTGTATGAAATCTACAAGTCTATTTTTCATAGACCAAAAGTCTTGATTTGTGTAATTCAAATTAAACACAACAGGTTTTACTGTTATTTCTGATTTTGCATATGGTGTTATGTCGAAAGGACAATTATTTATTGCCATGAGGCCTCCGTTAAGAATTTCTATCTGGTAAATTTAATATTAGTGATTGTACATTTCTAATGTCATTTGGATCGAAAAATAATATTTTGATATATAGTATTGATTCTTTTTCGGATTTATCATCCAAACTATTAAGACTAGAATCTGTTATATTCGATATTTCAATTTGGCTTATTCTAATTCTAGGTTCGAATCTACTGATGGAGTCAGCAATGATTCTTTTTGCTTCAGCTTGAGCTATAGGATCGTTTGGTTCGAAAAATAATTTTTTCAATGGTGTTCCATAAGTCGGCAACATTACTCTTTCCATTGGATTCGTTAAAAGCAAAGAAAGCATGTCTGCTTTTATTTTTCTAACCCCATATTCGGTGTGCAGAAAGCCACCGGGATCTTTTACGATTGGATATGGCGTTCCTAAGAATTTTTTTGTAGCCATTTTTATTTCCCTTGTAAGCTAGTGTTGTTTAAATCATTTGAAAGTGATTTGCTTGCATCCTTCAGACCTTTGGCATCCGTTACGGGTGCGCCTTTGCAAAATGGAGCTATTTGTTGTAATGAAAGATTAGTAGCATTTCCAGAAGTACTAGCGAATACTCTATCACTTAATTTGACGCATCCGCTATTGGGGTCGTAAACACACACAGGACCAATACAAGGACCTTTTGTACCATCTGGAATTGGACCACAATCACTACCAGCCAAAAGAAAAATATATTTTTTGGCAATAAACAAATGTGATTTCAATGTATAGTTTATATACATGTCTTTTGTGTAAACCAATTTCATTTTAGTTATAATTTCTATTTTATCGGATGGGTTTTTTGGATCTTCTCCGATTATTTCGTACTTGTTGTCGTATGTAGATATCACGTAATTACCGCCAACACGCAACATTACAAGCCCCGGACCTGATCGAACTTCTTGGAAAAGATGAAAATGCTGACCTCTTACTTTGTTGTTCTTTTGAGGAGCAGTAATTTTTATGTATTGCCTAACTGTTCTGTCTTGTCTGTTTTCGTCTTTCATTAAGATTTCAAGTCCATAACCTGATCTTATCCTTACAAATGCTTTTTTAGCTTTGCTGACTGGAACTCCACCTTCTGCACGACACGGACCACATTGCTCATTTGTTTCATCGCACATGTGGATTACATGTTTACTGGTAGATTCCATGTAAATCCCTCGTTTTTCTCCTCCCATATTTGGCAGACATCCGGGACAATTAGGCTCTGGAATAGTATGATCGTTTAATTCGATTTTATTTCCAGTAGCAGTTAACAATCTAATGTAATTATTCTTTCCTCTTAGTTTAGATCCAGCTACTGGATCACATTTTGGTTCTTCGACATCGCTCATCTCAATGCAGTGGCCAGTTGTAGATTTCCAATATGTTCTACCAACAAATTTGTCGTTACAACCAAAGTCGAATGGTTTTGTTCCTCTTTCCCATTCTACTTTTCCTTGTGGTTCTTCTACACTATCATCCATAACAAATGTGTGTCCACTAATTGACAGTAACTGTATTCCAGTTTGAGGAAGATCACACTTGTTGTTTTGAGGTGTCTTTGGTCCAGCATAAGGACGACATTCTTCTTTCCTTTTAAAGAATGGGTTTTTACCAGTTTGACTTTTTGGATAACATGTTTCAGGATGACCAGTTCTTGGATGACCAATTAATATCGTGCTATTACTTTTTTTACCTTCACATTCTGTTTTTTCTTTTGGAGGATCATCAAGATTTGGATAAACATCTTTGGTTTCAGCGTCTTTCTCTAACTTAGCGTCACTTGGATTTGGATCGAAGTATTTAATGTCTTCGCCTACAGACCCACCTTCTTGACAAATAGGAGGATCACCGGGTAAACAATCTGGGTGAACCCATTGTCCTCCATGATGTAAATGGTCGTCTTTGAAGCAAAGCCAATTGCCACAACCAGACATTATTTCTAATCTTTTCCATCTACGATTACAACGAGGATCTCCATCGCTCATTTTCATCATGTGTTTGTCTGGAGTTTTAAATCCATATATGTGAGGGTAAGTTAATATTTTTTGAGCGTTTACTTGATCTGTGAAATCTGTGACTGTGTCTATGTCATATCCGTTGTAGCTTTCTGTATTCCAAGGAGGAAGTACTTGCGTTTCATCATCTGGTCCAACATAATATCCTTTTCTGTGTCCGCTATGTATTTTATCGTATTCTGGAATATTAAAGCCACCAAACTTTCCTACGCCTTCGCCTCTATTTCTATGCCAAGTAGTACCAATGTAGTATGCGCTTTCTCTTTTTCCTCCATCGAATACCAAACAAATTGTCGATCCAGCAGGAGGCACCCAATTTAGACCACAATCATCAAATCCACCCATCGAAGAAATTGGATTTGCCCACGGAAGTGATTTAATTGGCGTTTTTGGATTTTGTAAAATTGGGCAATAAAATCTAACACAGTTTTGTTTCCATATGTCTACTGTGTCTACACATAAAGCGGTGTACATTCCGCCTAATGCCTCGTCTTGATCCCCTTTCCATGAACTGTCTTGGTTTTTTTCTCTTACTACTCCGCCAACCTCGTAATCGATATCTCCAAGTCTGTTTTCCAACGCAGTGATTTTTCTTTCTAATGCATCATAATTATTTTTTTTCATTATTTTTTACCTTTTTTTTAAGGACGATCTCCAAGCCATTCGTCTCCAATTTCTGCGTTCCAACCTAATGGGTCGTTGCCTAACCTACTATTTTTATTTATTTCTGCATTTGGAGCAGCGAGTACCACTTTAAATGTAGTAACATATTTTCCATCTGTGATTTGATGATCAACACCAAGAATTTGCCAATTACGATTTGTTAAAACTTCGTTAAGCCCATCTTTGGAACTCCACTCACAACGTCTTATTACGGCAGGATTTAAAACAATAATAGACATGGTCTTTCCTACAATACCTCCTGTTCCAAAATTGTAGGCATATTTAGGATTTCCTTGAATCGTTAGTTCTGCTTCAATACTGCCGACTACTTCATATATTTTTGTTGCGTGGGAGTTATTCAATTCGGCCTCCATTGTTGCGTTTGCTTGTCCACTTTTTGGTCGCCAAAGATTCATATCTGTTCCCGTAGCTTCTTTTTTGTTGCCACCAGAATTTTGCACATCGCTCCATGTAGGATTGGCCTTGGTTACATCATCCCTTTTTCCGCCCGGTGATGATGCACCTCCAGATATTGCTCCTGTTCCACTAGTTTCATTTATCCAATTTATTTTTGGATTAAAACTTATCACGGGAGTACAATTGCCTCCATTGACGACATATGTTCCAATGCTAGTCTTGCAAAGTTTGTCGCTGAATGGATCTTCTTGAAAAACTATACTTAAATCATCTTCGTTGTTGAAAATTTGTAATATTCCTTTTCTATTGTCTGTGTTTAGTGGGTCTAGCCAGCTTCTGGTTGTACTTAATTTGTTTTTTTCTTTGGTTTGCCAAGTATTCCAAGGTCCATCAGCGCCACCATCTTTATTGGAAAAAGAAAAACTTCCTCCATCAGTTCCCCTGAAAACGACTTTGTCTACTTGTGGTGTCAGAGGTTTGGTCCATATATCTTTAACAGCATTTTTTAAGGTCATTTTATTATCATCGTCTCCGAACGAATTCCATCCTTGTGTATGATTATTGTTTCTTTGCATAAGATCGCAGCATTGCACGGATATTTTATAGACACCATTTTCAAATGAAGTTTCTACTGTTTGTACTAAAAAAAGTAATTCTCCTCCAAATTCCAAGTTACTAATTTTTCTGACACTACCATTGCAGTCTCTTACGACCCATCCGAACTCACATGTGGCTTTTCTCATGTCTGGTAGTGTTCCAGCTTTGGTTTTATTTAATGCATTTATAGTTTGTTTCATCCATTCCCATGTTTCGTTTATTATTTCCACTTTAAATCCAACTCCGTTTCCTACGGCTCTGCCGAATTGAAATGATTTTATGGCAGCTTCACCGTTCCTGCCTTGGTTTCCATAATTGCTATTTGTAATTTGCAAACCTTCCATGCGAATGTCTACAAAAGGACCTACAACAGCATCTGGTAAAGGTTCGAATATTTCTTTGCATATGTATTTTTCTGCTTTTTTATATCCATTATTGAACGAACATGCCATTTTATTTTACCTAAAAAAGTTTTGTGGTATTGTTATGTTTAATCCAGCTTTGAAATCATAAACATCTTTTATTCCATTGAATTCCAAGATTTGCCACCAAAATTCCGAAAGTCCATACGCTTCATAACTTAACAAATCTGGTCTGTATTCATAATTTTTACTTACAACAGTGTACCTTACATCTCCACTGTACGGTTCTTTAGATTTTTTGTATGTAGCGAATGTTGTAATTTTGTTGTCTGTGTAGTATATTAATTTTGAATCAATGTATCTGCTAGATGAACTAACAAATCTTCTTGCTGTTACGGTATCGTTTATTTCTATGTAATTTGGCATTTTTTTTAACCTTTTAAGAAATTATAGATGATATGTCTTCTGCGTAAGGAAGCGATTGTCCAGTTACTTGATTGTTGTTGTCATACACGACTTCAAAACTTAAATCCATATCGACCTTATAAGGTATGCTTACATTTTTTCCACTATCGTTATACCAAGGTACGTCGGTTGGGTATTTAAGAGAGTAAGTTTTTAAAATGCAACATAATTCATCTTTATCTAGTATGTTTCCTAATTTTAGTTTGGCTAAATTTGGAGGAGCGTATGGCATTGTTTGTCTGCTTGGGTACACCAAACTTTGTAAAATTCTTATTTCTCTTAGTATTTGATCGACTCTGTCTCTTGTGTCTACTATCCAATGGTGATTCCATTGAATGACTCTGTTTTCACTAAACGAATAGTTTTTAAATGGAGTGCTTCTTCCGATGGCATTTTCGTCTGCATACGAAGCTCCTTTTGAGTCAGACACATCAGGAAGTATGTATGAAATTATTTTTGTTTCTTTTACTTTGATGTATATATCATCTATATTTAGAAGTTTTCCGCCTCTTGCTGTTGCTTTCATTATCTTGGGCCTCCATCGCCAGTGTTTCTTAGTCCGACTCCAGATCCTCTATGGAACTGTCCTGTTCCCCACTTATAAAGATTTATTGGTTTTTTATTTATTTTTTTAGATGCCGTGTCTGAGTCTCCAAGATCGGAATCACCAGAAGGATTCGAAGTAGAATTTTCTTGTTCCATTTTATCGTTAATTTTTTGAAGTAATTCGACCATTTTTTGTTGTTCTTTTAATTGTAGATTAGCTACATTGTTTATTTCATCCATAGAGTACGAAGGTTTGACATTTACTTCCGAAGTAGCTTTTTCTCTTCTTATTTCGTTTGCTACATCGACTCCAGAGCTAGAAGTTATAATGTTTTGTTTCATTTCATCGGCTGACATTCCATCGCCTCGGAATTTCGAACTCAAACTTTCATCTATTGAATATGGCTTTGTTGCCATGGATCGCTTGTTCCATTGGTTCTCATCCGTAAATGCTTTCTTAGATGGCATTGATATTTCACTTGGATCGATTCCAGCAGCAGAAGCTATCATTCTTTGTTTCATTTCATCGTCTGACATTCCATCGCCTCGGAATTTCGAGCTTAAACTTTCATCTGCTGAGTATCGATTTGTTGATGTGGATCGCTTGTTCCATTCCTGATTGTTAATTGAACTACGAGGTTCTGAGTTTATCGACTTCTGAAGGTCTGTAAACGAACTGCGAGGTTCTGAGTTTATCGACTTCTGAAGATCAGTAAATGAATTACGAGGTTCTGAGTTTATCGATCTTTGATCAGTAAATTGCTCGCTAGGCTCTGAAAGTATATTTATTTTTGAATCAATAGGTTGGCTGATTTCCTTGCCGAAACCAATAAAATTAGAGAACATATTGCCAATAGAAGAACCTAAGTTTCCAATGGATTCTATGCTGTTTTTCAAAAGCATCAACGAATCACTTAACATCATGATTCCTGTTGTTATCATGTCTATTCTTTTAACAGTTTTTCCTATTTTTTCATTCGATGGCATAAAAATTTCTATTGGATCTAATATATTTTCAAGTATTGATTTTCCTATTGTTTCTATTGCATTAGAGTTAAGTATTTCTGCAAAATTTTCGTTCAATGAAATTAACTCTTCGCAAGATTCTTTTATTGAACTCATGTGATGCTTCATAAATTCCAAAGCATCCGCAGTCATTTCGACCATTGCGGTTGCCCTTTCCCAATGAGATTTTTCTGCGAAGTTTGCGAATATCGAATTAACAATGTGATTCCAGATGGCAATGCCTACTACTTTAAAAATAGATTCGTCTCTTAATCCGTTGTAAATTGAAATATTAGCTTTGTAATCTTTATATATTTGTTCTACTTCCATGTGAATCAAAGACATTTTTTGCGATATTATCTGCAAGCCATTATATGTATCTTCGACTATTCCGGTTGCCGTTTCCCATTCAGGTTTTCTTGCCTTCCAAGTATTACCGGATAGGATATACCAGACAATGTTATTCCAGATACCAACGCCTATTTCGTGAATAGGAAATTCGTCTTTTATTGATGCATAAGCCCCAGCACTAGCTTTGTAATCCTTGTATATTTGTTCTACTTTGATGTGAATTCCTTGAAGATTGTAAACCATTCTATTTAATCTTTGTAATGTTTCATATGAAATATCTAAAGATTCATCAAGATCGCCAGTGGTAGGGAAGTTATTTATAATGTCTTGTACTATTTTAAAATTAATTGTAGTGCCAACATGTGCCATTGGTCCGTCTGAGTTAAATCCAATACATGCATTGATTGCAACATCTCTATAGTTCTTATATATATTTCTAATATGTTGGTTTATTTCTACAAGCATTTCTGCTAAATTTTCCATAATTTCTAAAGTTGGAAGCATTTTGCTTTTTACTTGTTCGACAGAACCAGAATCGGCAAAATTATTAGGATCTTTGATTGCTTCTACAATTCCTTTTATAAGTGATCCTATAGATTTAATGTATCCTACGAAGTCTGTTTGTCCGTTAGCGATTGCTTCTGAAACACTAGCTAATTTTTTTGTTTTAGTTACAGGATCTTCTATTATTTCTGTTTGATCGAGAAATAGCGTTTTAATAGATGATGTTATGTTTTTAAAAACCTGAAGCATATTGCCTATGAATATAAGTTTTTGGACTTCGTCTCCTTTAAGTCCAGATAATTTACCACCAACTTCGGATATTATAGTTTGTAGTAATTCCAGTACCTGTGTTATTGGTTTTCCTAAACTATTTTTAATTCCAGATATTGCGGTTGGAATGTTTTCTCCGAAATCTCCGCCGCCTCCTGATGATTCTGATTTTGCAAGACTTACTTCTAATTCTTGCATTATTTCATTTAGACCTTTGTTTTCACCATTTCCATTGATTACTGTAAACAAAAATCTTACTGCTAATATAGCCTTGGCACATTCTTCTAGTTTCTTAACAGCTTCTGATACTCCTTTGAGATCTCCTATTGGTAGTTTTTGTATTGTTTCTATTATTCCAGAAGATAACTCTATAACAGTTTTTATATTTTCTCCCATGCTTGTTTTTATGTCTTTTATTTTGTCGCCTCTGTCTGCCATGAATGGTGTTCCTTTATGGCCTTGTGCTTGTACTTTTCCGCCCCCTAATTGTTTGTTTAATTCATCTTGAACTTCGTTTAGACGCTTAACATATAACATCATTTTACCAACCGCTGCAATGGCTTCTATTAAAATGTTTAATTTTGCAACTTCTTGTTCCATACCTTTTACATCTGGTAGTTTTTGTGCTTTTAAAACTTCTATAATAGCAGAAGAAAATTCTACTACGAATGTAACTATTCCGTTTAAATGGTCTTTTAATTTATCTTTTTTTAATATCGTATATTCTCCTACCTCTACTATTCCTTTTCCGGCTTCTTTTCCGATGGAATACATTTCAGTATCTAAATCTTGTAATGATTCCATGGTTTCGGAAATGTTCTTTATCAATTCCAACATTGATTTCATGAAGTACGACAATCCTGTTACCGCTGCAAATGCATTTTTAATTTCTTGATATTTTCCTTTTGTGTCTATTGCCTTTGTTATTATTTTTACGAAATCATATGTTTGGTCTACTGCTTCTTTTATGTTTTTAGATGCACCAGCGAATCCACCGTTTTTATTTGTTTTGATTTCGTTTGCTGTTTTTGCACTTGTGTTGTAATTATCTATCATACTTGAAACTTTACTTGTTATGGTCGTTAACTGTTCAAATCTTTTAATAGATTCTTCTAATGATTTAGGGTCTTTGTTGCTTGATTTAAGTGCAGCTTCCATCGCATTAATAACAGAAGATAAATCTAGTATTATACCAGTGATTGTTTTTGCCATGTCTTTAGATCCTTGCGCTGCCTTATCTGCTTTGCTTATTCCTGTCGTAAATGCTCTAAGGAAGTAAATGTTTGCCATAATGCTATTGTCTGTATCGTATTCTGTTTTTTCTGTATTCTTTTGTAGATTTAACATTTGATTTGACATTGTTCCCATGGCTGCAGCTAGTTTCGTAAACATATCTAATGATGGAAGTATTTTGTCTAAATCCTTCATGTCTTTTTTGCCGATATTCAAACTTTCTACTAAAGTTTTTACTCCACCATATATTGCCGTTAATGGTTCGGACAAACTATCAAGAGAAGTTTTTATATCTTCTATTCCAGAGGTCTGCCAAATCCATCCTTTTTTGTCTGTCAATGGTTTGATTTGTTCCGAATACGCTTTCAAAAATTCTGCAATACCTGAAAATACAGCCCCGATTCCTTTAGCTGCCGATGCAGCTATTCCCAGCGACTTTAAATTTTTGAAGTTATCAACTAATGGTTGTATTATTCCAGTATTCAAAGTGGTAATTATAGTTGCGAAATGTTTAGAAAATGACATTCCTAATTCTTTTATTTGTTCGATACTAGGATTACGCCAAGGTGTCCACCAGCTTACATCTTTGCCGAAATAAGTCACAATATCACTAAGAGTTACTAACATGTCTGCTACACTTGATAATGCCTTGCTTATAAGAACAGAAGCCCTAAGTGCTTGACTGGTTTGCTTCATACCGCTTTTGTTAAAATTGTTTAATATAGGATCTATAATTCCTTTTTTGACTACATCTCTACATATGACTTCCATGGACTCTGAAAATCCAGCTGAAAATTCTTTTATATCTTCCATAACGCTATTACCCCAAAATATATACTTAGGGGCTGTCAATGAAACCAAAGATGATCCTATTACTCTTACCATTTCTATTACAGATATAATTGCTTTAGTCATGTCTTCTGAGAATTTAGCTAAGAACTCGACTCCTTTTAATCCTCCTACTTGATTGGAAACATTTTTGATTAACTTTCCAATTGCTTTCACGAAATCTATAATAAAAACAGAAATTCCAGAAATCATTTCTGTCGCATAAGGAAGAAAAACTCCAAATGCAAGAGATATTCCTGCGACAGTTATCGGATTGAGAACGTATAAAATCATCATTCCTGTTTTCCACAATTGGAAAATCAAACTGCTTAAACCACCGAATAAAGATTTTATATTTTCTACTGTTTCATCAATTTGTTTTTTGTCCAATCCAGTTCCAGAAATTATCTTGCTGCAAAATTTAAAAACAGATGCTGAAAGTTCTAAGAAAAATGGAAGTCCGTAATTAAGTGCAACAGCACCTGCTGCTATGGCGCCTAGAATAAGAGGATTAAAAACAATAAAATTAGCGCCAAGTCCAAGAGCGTACATTCCATATATAGCTGCTGCCATTCCTACAGCTATTAGTCCTAATCCGCCAATAAGAGCAGTTACCGTTTCTACTGTTTCTTTTATTTTAGCTGTGTCTAAATCTGCACCGCTTAGAATGCCAGCACACCACTTCATTAATGTGGAAGCTAAATACAACATGAGTGGCATGGCAAGGAAAAGTGCAGCAGATCCAGCTGCAATTAATCCAAGGCTAGTCAATATACCGGGACCTGTAAAAAATAATATTGCTTGCCCACCAGCAGCCATAAGTCCCCACAAAGCCAATGCCATTGCACCCGCTATCAGTGTCAATCCTGCTATCAGTGTTATGACTTTAGTTATTGTTTCTTCTATTTTTTGTTGAGACAAATCTGAAGACTCAAGAACTTTTGCACAAAAACTAACAAGCATAGCTGCTAAGGTTATGATAATAGGAGTTAATATTATGAGGAAAGCTGCTGCTGATCCTATCATGGCCCAAGTAACTACTGCTTGTGGCCCGAAGAACAATGCATTGGCTCCTGCTCCGATTGCCAAAAACACACCAGTTGCTAATGCTACTGAGGCCATTATCGCAGTTAATCCAAGCACTAAATAAATTATGCTTTTTGTAGTTTCTTGTATGGTTGCTGAATCTAACAATAAAGTGTCTAGAATTCTTTTTGACATGAAAATTAAAGCAGCACCAAGACCTACTAACACAGCACTAATAAGCAGTAATGGAACTGCACATAATGCTAATTTGCCTGCCAACATAAGAGCATTTTTAGCAAAACCAGTGAAACTAAAATCTTTTGTTGCTTCTATGACTTCTGAAACTCCGACTATCATGGCCACAGCAGCCCCCATTATAGCTCCGATTAATATACCTGTTTCGACAATGTTGTCTGTGTTTATGTCTGCTATGCTTAAAACAAGTCTTCCGATTGCTATTAATGCTGCTCCTAATCCCATTACTGCTAATCCAAGTAAAAGCATTGCTGGCATCATCTTAATTATTTTGAAAGCAAGACCGTATGCTCCACTTGTGAAGCCTTCTGAGTTCATATCTTTATATTGTTCGATCATCGCCATTGAACCCATAATAAAGGCAGCACCAGCACCTGCGACTGCTGCTATTACCAGTCCAACTTCCATGATTCTTCCAACATCTAAATTTAATTCTTTTAGAATTTGATCACCGATTAATACAAGTGCTGTTCCCAATAGTAATATCGCAGCACCAATAATCATTATTGCTGGTGCTGCTTTAGCCATTTCTTGTGCTTGTCCACTCAAAGAAGATATATCGAATCCCATGATAGAAGGAGCGCCTTGATTTTTTATGCTTCCTTTTTCTTTTCTATTCATCGCTCCTTGTTCTTTTGCGTTAAATTTTTCTTTTTTATTGGTTATTTTATCGTCTAAGGTATTTCTTTTGTCGTTTTTGATTTGGAACTTTTCATCCTTGATCATTTTTCTTTCATGTTTGTCTTTTGATCTTTGAAGTGATTTGTCTGCACTTTCTTTTTCTCCTGCTTGTGGTGTTCTTGGAATACCAGCTTTTTCTTGTTCTCTTATAGCTTTTTTTTCTATTAATCTTTGTTTAAGTGCATCGTTAGCTTCTTTGTCTATTTTGCCAGTACTTGGCACAGCAGTTGGTGTGCGTTGCGTCAATGCAGCCATTGGATCTGATTTTCCAGTTGTTGTTGCTGGCGGAGCATTTTTGTTGACACAGCATTTGTTTATCGACTGATCAATTGATTTTAAACTTTCTAGCATTTTATTTAAAATCTTTGCAGCATTGTAATCATGAACACCAAGACAATTTTTTTCGCTAGCTTTTTTATCAAGATCTTCGGTAGCTTTTGCTGTTGCTGTTTCTGCTGCATTTGGAGGAATAGCATCTCGAATTACTGTCGTATCTGTTTCGGTTCTAGGTGTTCGGGGGGGGAAAATATCTTTCCACTTGGTTTGTATTGCGGTTATAACACTCTCAAATGAGTCTCTAAGATTTATTCCCTTAGATATTGTGGTAGCTGCAATATTAGCTACGGTGGATATTCCTGTTATGGCATTTCCTATTTGTGATGTACCTAACAATGTTAGTACGGCACCGCTCCAAGTTCTAAAATAATCATTATATTCTCTAAGGGTTTGCTCCATGCTTCTTGCTGGATCAAGTTGTGCCTTTGCAGCGGTAGAGGCTTCTTGCTCTGCTGATGTAAGTTTAGAAGACAACACTCTCATTGCTTCTGGATTGTTGATTGCTTTTTCTATTTCTGAAGAAGAAATTTTAAGTTCTTTTTTTCCGCCAGCTTTTAAACTTTGATTTATACTATTTATCGCACTTACAAATGCTCCTTTTGCAACTTCTTTATCGGAAGCAGCTGTTAGTCCAAGAACATTTAATTCGTCTGCATATGTGCTGGCCCTAGCATTAAAGTTAGCGAATGCTTCTCCCATATTTTTTGCATTTTTAGATGCTTCGTCTAGAACAGTCAAGACGGCAAAACTTGCCGATAATTTAAGAGATCTTTCTTTTTCTACAATTATTGCTTTTTCTTCTAAATTAAGATTTTTCTTTTTTTCCTTGTTTAGATCTGCCAACTTTTCACTTAAAGTTTTAGTTCCTTCTTCGAGAGATAGAATTTGACGCTTTGCTTGATCTACTTCGATACCAAAAGCAGTTTTCAAAGTCATATTAATATTGAATTTTTGTGCATCTGTCATGCCTTCTATGGCTTCTAGACTTTCGACTCCGAACATCTTAAGTGTTTCTCTCATGCCCCTAGCAATATCTTTGGTTCCTTGTTTTGTCTTTAAAATTGAACCATTTATAAGGTCTGTTGTTCTGCCTACTGCGTTTGCAGATATAAACAAGAAATTTTTAGTTTCAGAAGATGCTTTCATCATTAGATCTGTACTACTAGACATTGCCGTCAAAAGAGGTGCTAGTTCTTTTTCTATACCGAATTTTTGTGCGCTTGCAGATATAGATTGAATGTTTTTTGCTGCTGCTGAAGTTAGTTGGCCAGCATTTCTCATTGTTTCTATGAATTGCATGCTACTTTGTACGGCTTTTGATAGTTCTTTTCCGGTCAATCCTGAATTTTTAGCTACTTCACGCATACCACGACCCATTTCGGCAATTTGCATTTCACTCATGCCGTATTGGGTGTTTAATTTTTGGAAAGTATCAGACAGTTCGCCAGCTTCTAGTCCGAGTTGTTTTTCGGTGTTTAGTTGGGCTGTCGTGATGGCCTTTGCCATTTTCAATTCTCTATTTCCAGACTTCAAAGCATTCCCAAGATTTTTTTGAAATTCTTCTCTTGATGCTCCAGTTTTTTGAGATGTCTTTTCTAATAGCGTATATTCGCTCAGTAATTTTTTATTTGTAGACAAAGCTCCTGTTGTTTCATATGCGATGTCTTTTTGTGAAGACACAAAGGTTCTTTCGTCTTTAATTATTCCTTTAAATGCTTTTTCGTGTGCATCCCCAACGCCAGCGAAAACATCATCTGTAATCGAAGCCACATCTTTGAAAGAACTTACAAGGTTTCTTGTTCTGCCTCTTTTACGGTCTGCTATGACATTTTTTTTGTTTTCCTTTCTTCTTTTTTCTTTGTCTTCTTCGCTTAACTTTTCATCATCATCCCAATCATCATAAATACTGGATGTTAGTTTTGGTGATGGTTTTTTATTTGGTTTGTTTGCTTTCCTTGCTGCTTGTCTTGCTGCTTTTTTTGCTGCTTCCTCTGCTGTTACTGTAGGTCCTGTAGTTCCTGTTCCTGTAGGTCCTGCTGTTGGTTTACTTTTTTTCTTTTTACTTAAGTTGTTAGATTCTTCTATAGCTTTAGTGAGTTCTTTCATTCCTTCGACAGCTTTAGTGTTTGCCTTCATTTCTTCCGTGAATGGCTTAAAAGCATCTTCTAATATTTTCTTGAGTTCCGACATGTCTGGAGGATTAGTGCGTCGATCATCTTTTTTTTCGGTGTTAATGCTCATGAGAAGAGCTTTTATTTCTCCCATGGTCAAGTTAAGGTTTTGTATGTCTACTGTGTCTGCCATTTAAATGCCTATATTAAAATCTTCTAAAGTATTTATAGTTATTACACTTATGTTATTTATTTATTCTCTATTTTATTACTCTGTGAGACCATTTCGTTTGCACTCGGATTGGTAAGTCTTTGCAATTGTTCCCTAACAGACTTACGAATAGCTTCAATTTCATTTGGGTTAAACGATCTTACAGAGGCAAGAACATTGAGAAGAAATGTCGTATTAAGAGTTTTTAGCTGTCTGATTCCAGTTCTTCTGTATTGTCTAAAAGCTCCACTTATATATGAATCTTCTTTTATATTTGCATAAGAAAAGCCTAGATTATTCACATTAGGCTGGAGTAATTTTTTAATTGTTGGAAATGTCAAATAATGAAGATTCACACCTCTTATGTGTATTGGGTTTTTTTGCGGATAATTCACATCAGTAAGTAACACTAAAGGGTAAGGATCGTGACCCGGTTTGTGGAAAATATAGTTAAATACAATCAAACTTCCTTTGTTTACAGCTTTGACCATTTGATTGTAAATAGGGCCATATTGATTGGCTCTTGCGGTTGGTCCATAAACATCTTCAATTATAGAAGGTATAAATAAGTTATCTGCCATATTTTATATATTAATTTTAAAAAAATTATATGATAGACTTTGGGGAAATAAGGTATTTGTAGTAATTTAAGAATTTATCCCAAGCATTATGTGTTATTGACTGTCTGTTTATCTGAAAAAAGTGTAAAGCGTATGTTTTATTGCACAATTTATTAAAATCTATTCTTTCATAATCCATAAAGTCTCTTTGCGTGTTGTCTTTAAGTATTTGATATGTCGTTGTTCCAGAACTAAAAGAATTAACATGAAGTTTATTGGGGTGCATTCCAATTACATGACTTCTAGGAATTAAAATATGTTCGCCTTTTTTGAGAATAGATGTAATTAGTCCTTGTTCGTCTCCGCCATTTACTTTTTTCGAAGGTTTACATATATCCCAAAGATAGCAGAGTTTTTTCTCAAATTTAAAGTTTGGTGGCAATCCGATGATCCCAGAATTCAAAGCGAAGTAATCATCGAAGTCGTTAATCGATTCGTAGATTCCCATATGTATTGACGCATCTTCTAGCGTAAGG
>Ga0209500_10000597_pt1 | contig 30542 bp, 25 predicted proteins | sample S_140212_EF_Meta_FD_187323 | JGI IMG/M metagenome (GOLD analysis project Ga0209500, IMG submission 187323) | Freshwater microbial communities from Lake Simoncouche, Canada to study carbon cycling - S_140212_EF_MetaG (SPAdes) (version 2) | ecosystem: Environmental > Aquatic > Freshwater > Lake ...
CCGCCCTCGGAGCATCCGTCGACCCGACCCTCCCGAGCCCCGATGCTCCGGCTGGTTCGCTCCATCCGCTGTCCCGTACCCGCGAACGTATCCTGGCTTCCTTCCGTAAGCTAGGCTTCGTCGTCGCTGACGGTCCCGAGGTCGAGACGGAGTGGCATTGCTTCGACGCGCTCAACACGCCGGCCGATCACCCGGCCCGCGATATGCAGGATACGCTCTACATGCCGAAGGCATTCCGCTCCGCTGACGCTCCCCGCAAGGCCGACGAGGCGATTCTCCTCCGCACGCACACGTCCAGCGTGCAGGTCCGCACGATGCTCTCGCGTAAGCCGCCGTTCCGCATCGTCGCCCCGGGCCGCTGCTTCCGCCGCGACGCGGTCGACGCAACGCACTCCGCCAACTTCCACCAGGTCGAAGGGCTCTGGATCGACCGTAACGTGACGCTCGCCGATCTCCGCGGGGTCCTCGACTTCTTTGTGAAGGAGACCTTCGGCGCCGACGCCGAAATCCGCCTGCGCCCATCGTTCTTCCCGTTCACGGAACCGTCCTTCGAGATGGACCTCCGCTCGCCTAACTTGGGCCGCCTCTCCAACCGCTGGCTGGAAATCATGGGCTGCGGTCTCGTCGACCCGAAGGTGCTCGAGCTCTGCGGCCTTGACCCGAACGAATGGTCGGGCCTCGCCTTCGGCCTCGGCCTCGAACGCATCGCAATGCTGGTCCACGGCATCGACGACATCCGCCACTTCTACAACAACGACACGCGCTTCCTGCGCCAGTTCGCCTAAGCCATGAAAGTCTCTTTCCAAGCCCTCTCCCGTCACCTCGACCTCGCCGGCGTCACCGCCGAACGCGTCGCGGAAGTCCTCCCAATGCTCGGCCTCGAGGTGGAGTCGGTCACGACCTTCGGCCTCGCCCCGCTGCCGCTTGTGGTGGTCGGCGAGATCAAGTCCTTCGAGAAACACCCGAAGGCTGATCGACTCAGCGTCTGTCAGGTTGATGTCGGCGATGGCGCGATCCGCCAAATCGTCTGCGGTGCCAAGAACTTCAAGACGGGTGACCGCGTGCCGGTCGCTCTCCCGGGAACGGTGATGCCGAGCGGTTTCGCAATCTCGGTCTCGAAGCTGCGCGACGTCGACTCGGCGGGCATGATGTGCTCCTCCGAAGAACTAGGACTCGGCAAAGGCGAGGACGGTCTACTCATCCTGACGCCGCGCCAGCCAGCCCTCGGCACGCCGCTCAATTCTCTTTTCGGCGCCCCGGATACGGTGCTCGAAATCTCGGTCACGCCTAACCGTGGCGATTGCCTCGGCATCCGCGGCGTCGCCCGCGACCTCGCCGCCGCTCTCGGCCTGACGCTCAAGCCGCTCACGGTGAAAACGGCCGCTGGCTTCGCCGCCGCGCCTTCCGCTGCCGACGCGGTGAAGTTTGTCCGCTCGTCCTCCGAGTTCTGCCCTTACTACACGCTCCGCACGCTGAAGAACGTGAAGGTTGGCCCAAGCCCGGAATGGCTCCGCCGCGACCTCGAGGCCGCCGGCCTCCGTCCGATCAATAACGTGGTCGATATCACCAACTGGGTGCTGCTCGAACTCGGCCAGCCGCTCCACGCGTTCGACGCGAAGAAGGTTTCCGAAGGCATCGAAGCCCGCCCCGCTCGCGAAGGGGAAGAGATCATCCTGCTCGACGGCAAGAAGGTGAAGCTCGAGACCGGCGTCTGCGTCATCGCCGACGCCCAGCGACCTCTCGTCGTCGCCGGCGTGATGGGTGGTGTCGATTCCGGCGTGAGCGACTCGACGACCGAAATCCTCCTCGAAGCCGCGTGGTTCCGCCCCGGCGAAATCCGCCGCGTCGCCCGCCGCATCGGCGTGTCGACCGACTCTTCCCACCGCTTCGCCCGTGACGTGGATCCGGCCGGCGTCGAGCTTGCCTCGCGTCTCGCCACGGACCTGCTCACCGAACTCGCCGGCGCCCAGGTGGCCGGTCCCGCCGTCGCCGTCGGCCAGCCGCCGCGCGCTGACGTGATGATCGAACTCCCCGCCGGCTATGTCGCCGCGAAACTCGGCACGCCGATCGCCGATGCCGATGTCAACGCGGCCTTTGCTCGCTTGGGTTTCACGGTGAAGCCTTCCGCCACCGGTTTCTCGGTGCTGGTGCCTTCGTTCCGTTCCGACGTGACCCGTCCAATCGACTTGGTCGAGGAATTCATCCGCATCCATGGCACCGATAAGGTGCCCGCCGGCCGTCCGATTGCCCCGCTGCCAGGTGACGAAGATGCGCTGACGTCCGTCTTCACCCGCGAAGTCTCCGCCCGCCTCGTGGGCGCTGGTTTCACGGAGTGCTGCCATTACTCCCTCCGCGACGCCGCGGAACTCGAACGTACGCTGGGCGCTGATAAGGCCGCCTTGGTCGCGATGGATAATCCGCTGACCGCCGAACAGACACACCTCCGTGCGTCGCTCGTCCCGGGCCTCGCCGGTGCGCTCGCGCTCAATCTCTCGGTACACGCCGATCCGCATGGTCTCTTCGAAGTCGGTACGGTCTTCCGTCCGCAGGCCGATGGTACAGTACGCGAATTCGTCTCGGTCGCATTTGCGATTGTCGCCGAGCCGGTGACGCGTTCCTGGAAGTCCCGTGAAGCCTTCGACGCTCTCCGCGCCAAGCGCCTCTTGCAGGATGCCGCCGCGCTCGCCGGCGTCGCCTCCGTTCGTCTTTCGTTCGCCACCGCAACGGGTGGTCTCTGGCAGGCTGATCACGCCGCCGCCCTCGTCGACCGTGGCCGTGCCGCGGAAGGCGCCTGTGGCGTCCTCGATCTCCGCTGGACGCGTTCGCTCGGCCTGAAGAGCTCGGTCATCGCCGGCGAAGTCTGCTTCCCGCGCTCGGCCTTTGCCGAGGCCCGTAAGATTCCGCGCTTCGAGGCCTTCTCCTCTTTCCCGCCCGTCACGAAGGATGTCGCGGTCATCGTCCCGGTCGACGTCGCCGCCGCCGAAGTCGAAAGCCGCGTCCGCCAAGGTGCCTCCAAGGCCGCCGGCAAGGAGTTCGCGCTGGAGTCGGTCAACTGCTTCGACGTCTTTACCGGCCCGGGTCTCCCTGAAGGCCACCGCAGCCTGGCCTTCGAAATCCGCTGGCGCCACGCGGCGCGCACGCTCACTGACGAGGAAACCAATCAAGCCCTCGGCGTGGTCATCGCGACGCTCGAGAAGGGCGCGGGCTGGACCGTCCGCCGCTGATTCCCATGGCCGAAGGTTTCGATATCGACCATCTCGCGAAGCTCGCCCGCCTCAGCCTCACGGCCGAGGAGAAGGCGCTCTACTCGTCGCAGCTCAACCAGATCCTGGGCCACTTCCAGGCGTTGGCGGATGCCGACCTGCCTGCGACGATCGATGACGCCCGCGTCGTCGACGAAGCTGCGCTCCGCTCCGATGAGCCGGGTCCGGTCCTCGGCGCCGAAGCCGTCACCCGCATCGCCCCCGCCTCGCGCGATGGGCAGATCTCCGTCCCGCGCGTCGTGGACGACGAATCCTAAGCCATGGCCGACGCGCTCCATACGCTTTCCGCCGCCGAGCTCGGCCGCCGCCTAGCGGCCGGTACGCTCACATCCCGTGCCCTTTGCGAAGCCCTCATCGCCCGCTACCAAGCGGTGAACGATAAGGTCGGCGCTTTCACGCATCTCGACCAGGCCGACGTGCTCGCGCAGGCCGAAGCTTCCGACGCCCGCCGTAAGGCCGGGCAGAGCAGGGGTCCGCTCGAAGGCATCCCGGTCGCGATCAAGGACAACATCGCGGTGAAGGGCCATCCGCTCACCTGCTCGAGTAAGATGCTTGCGCCGCTGGTCTCGCCCTATGACTCCCACGTCGCCGAACGCCTCCGTGCCGCCGGCGCGATCCTCTACGGCCGCCTGAATATGGATGAGTTCGCGATGGGCTCCTCCACGGAGAACTCGGCGATCCGTAAGACTTTCAATCCTTGGGACCTCGCCCGCATTCCGGGCGGTTCTTCTGGCGGTAGCGCTGCAGCCCTCGCCGCCGGCCTCGTACCGCTCTCGCTCGGTTCCGATACCGGTGGCTCGATCCGCCAGCCCGCCTCGCATTGCGGCGTGGTCGGCCTGAAGCCCACCTACGGTCTCATCTCCCGCTTTGGTCTCGTGGCCTTCGCGTCGTCGCTCGATCAGATCGGCCCGATGGCCCGTAGCATCGAAGACTGCGAACTCCTCCTCAACGCGCTGGCCTCGGCTGACGCGCGTGACATGACCTGCTTCGGCCCGTCTGACCGCGCGCTTACGCCGTCCGGTGACGCCAAGAAGCTCCGCATCGGCATCCCGAAGGGTTTCCTCGGCAAGGGTGTTGCCCCGGAGGTCGCCGCCGCGGTCAATGCCGCCGTCGAATTCTACCGCGCCCAAGGTTGCGCAATCTCGGAGGTCGAACTGCCCTCCGCCGACCTTGCCGTGCCGACGTATTACGTCGTCGCGACCGCCGAAGCTTCCTCGAATCTCGGCCGCTACGACGGCGTCCGCTACGGACATCGCTCCGCCTCCGCCGGCACGCCTGTCGAGATGATGACGGCCAGTCGCTCCGAAGGCTTCGGCCCCGAAGTGAAGCGTCGTATCTTGCTTGGCACGTTCGTGCTCAGCGCCGGTTACGCCGACGCCTATTACGTCCGTGCCCTCCGTGCTCGCGCTAAGATTCGTGCCGAATACCTCGCCGCCCTCGCCGGCGTCGACGTGCTGCTCACCCCGACCGTCCCGACGCCCGCCTTCAAGGTAGGTGAGAAGGCTTCGGATCCGCTACAGCTCTACCTCGAGGACATCTTCACGATTCCCGCCAACCTCGCCGGCCTCCCGGCGATCTCGGTGCCCTGCGGTAAGTCTGGCCACCTGCCGGTCGGCTTCCATCTCGTCGGAGCACCGCTCTCCGAAGCCAAACTCCTCGCCGCGGGCCGTCTCTTCGAGGCTGCCCACGGATTCGCCCACCAGCAAGCCGCCCTATGAGCAACGCACCTTCTGATTGGGAAGTCGTCATCGGCCTCGAGGTTCACGTCCAGCTGCACACCCGCGCCAAGGTCTTCGCGTCGTCCCCTTGGGGCTTCGGCAAGGAACCCAACGAGCAGGTCGACCCGGTGGTCCTCGGTCTTCCCGGTACGCTGCCGGTGGTGAACCGCGAGGCGGTCGAGAAATCGATTCTCTTCGGCCTGGTCGTCGGGGCGTCGGTTCCGGAGCACTGCTCCTGGGATCGTAAGAACTATTTCTACCCGGATAACCCGAAGAACTATCAGCTCACCCAGAAGGATTTCCCGGTCGTCGTCGGCGGCCAGGTCGAGATCGAGCTCCCGGGCGCCTCGCGCAACGTGATGGGCGAGCACAAGTTCATCCGCATCCACCATGCCCACCTCGAAGAAGACGTAGGCAAGCTCAGCCACGCGGGCAGCGGCTCTCTCGTCGACTATAACCGCGCCGGCGTGCCGCTCCTTGAAATCGTCACCGAGCCGGACCTTCGTTCCTCGGCCGAAGCCGAAGCCTTCCTGCGCTCGCTCGTCGCGATGCTCACCCAGGCCGGCGTGGCTGATTGCGACATGGAGAAGGGCCAGCTACGTTGCGACTGTAACGTCTCTATCCGTCGTCGAGGCGCCGAAAAGCTCGGCACCCGTACCGAGACCAAGAACCTTAATTCCATCTCGAGCGTCCGCGACACGGTCATCTACGAGACTGCCCGCCAGATTCGCGAACTCGAAGCTGGCCGCTCGATCACCCAGGAGACCCGCGGTTGGAACGCCGAACTCACCCGTGGTTACGTCCTCCGCGACAAGGAAGACGCCCACGACTACCGCTACTTCCCGGATCCGGATATCCCGACCCTGAAGATCTCCCGCGAGACCGTCGCCCGCCTCGCCAAGCTGGTCCCCGAGAACCTCTACGACCGCCAGCGTCGCTACATCGAAAAACTTGGCCTGCCTTACACCGCCGCCTCGGTGCTCGTGAACGACCGTGCGCTCGCCGAATGGTTCGAGCTCGCTGTGGCCGCTCACCCAGCAAACCCGTCTGGTATTGCGAACCTCGTCGCCAACGACCTCTTGCGCGACCTCGCCGCTTCGGCGGGCGCCATCGACGATTCTGGGATTACCCCCGTCTCGCTTGCTTCCTGCCCGATCAAGCCGGCGCAGCTCGCCGGCCTGGTGAAGCTGACCGACGACGGCGTGATTTCCAAGCAGCAGGCCAAGGAAGTCTTCGCCGAGATGTTCAAGTCAGGTCAAGACGCCGCCGCCATCGTCGACGCCAAGGGCCTGCGCCAGAATAGCGACACCGGTGAACTAGAGAAGATTGTCCAGGAAGTCATCGCTGATCCTGCCGTGGCGAAATCCATCGCTGAATACCGCGCCGGTAACGAGAAGGCCATCAACGCGCTCAAGGGCCCGATCATGAAGCGCACGCAGGGCAAGGCCAACCCGGTCCTCATTGATCAGCTGCTTCGCAAGTTCCTCGGATGAGCGATTCCTCCGCCTCTCCCCTGGCCGCCGGCATCAAGGCGTTGCGGGATATCGCCCTGCCGTTGGCGATTATCATGCTGGCGGCTGCCGGACTCGTCGTGGCGTATTATAACGTCCCGGAAGTCGCCACGGCTCTCAATCGTATCGGTGCCATCAACGCGGCCAATCCAATGGCCTTTGCCGCCATCTGTACGGCCATCACCTCCGGCCTGATCCCTTGGTGTTTCCGCATGATCTTCTCCGGGTTACGTCCGGCACATCCCTTCCGCGACCTCCTGCATAGTATGGTCTGGTGGGCCCTGATGGGGATGCTGGTAAGTTACTTCTACACCCTGCAGGCCGCCTGGTTCGGTAGCGAAGCTAACCTGCGGACCGTGCTCCTCAAGGTCCTCGTCGATATGGCAGGTTTCACCATCTTCATCGGCGCCCCGTTCAACGCCATCTCGCACCTTTGGAAGGATTGTGGCTGGGACACCGCCCGCCTGCGTGCGGCGATGGGTCCAGGCTGGTATCGCCGCCTGGTCCTCCCGAATCTGCTGACGAACTACTTCGTCTGGTTCCCCGGCACGCTGATCTTCTACAGCATGCCGACCGACCTTCAGCTGGTCGTTGCCAATTGTATCGGTTGCTTCTGGGCCCTGATGTGCGCCCGGATTGCGGCCCATTCCGGCGTCCCGACCGCGGATATCCACGCCTGAGTTTAAATCGGGCGGTATCGGCAACCCTCGCTTGAATCCCCGCTTTGCTTCGGCGAACCTCCCCCTGTGCCCGATCTCTTCGGAGAAATCGAACCCGGCGTCGCCGAGGTGGTCCCGTTTGACGGCGGGGCCCGGGCCTACTCGTACTCGGTGCCGGCGGCCCTGAAGGAGGTCCTGCAGGTCGGTCAGCTGGTTCGCGTGCCCCTCGGCGGTCGCACGAGCATCGGCGTGGTCTGGAAATATCCGGCCGAGCCGCCGCCTTCTGCGAAACTCCGCAGTGTGATTTCGCTCGAACACGAGCAGCCGGTGATGACTCCAGACTGCTGTAAGCTGGCCGAGTGGATGGCAGGCTACTACGGCTGCGGCCTGAACTCGGTCCTCGAGACCGTCCTGCCTGCCGCGGTCCGTAAAGGCGTCCGCCCGGTGCTGCGCCGCCTGCTGACGCTCATCGCAGCACCTGACGCCGAGACACTCGCTAAGCTGCGTAAGAAGGCCCCGCGCCAGGCGCAGGTCATCGATTACCTCGCTGGTCAGAAAGAGCCCGCCGACCGCGCCAAGATGGTCGATGGTCTCGGCATCGCGCAGCAGGCCGTCGATGCGCTGATCAAGGCAGGTACGGTCAAAGAAGACGCCAGCGTGCTCTGGCGTGTGGCCTATAACGACCCTTATGCCGAAGGTGAGACCATGGCCTCGGCCGGCCATACCCTGAACCCCGAGCAGGTCGCCGCGGTGACTTCGGTTACCCAGACGCTCGACTCAAAGGCCTTCCGCGCCCACTTGCTCCACGGCGTCACGGGCTCCGGTAAGACCGAGGTATATGTTGCCCTTATTCGTAAGGTTGTGGCTGAAGGCGGCTCGGCGATCTTCCTTGTTCCTGAAGTCGCGCTCACGCCGCAGACGGTTGGTCGCCTCCGTTCCCGCCTCGCCGACCTCGGTGCCAAAGTCGTCGTCTGGCATAGTCATCTTTCCGCCGGCGAGCGTTTCGACGCTTGGATGGCGATGTCCCTCGGGCAGGCGAGGGTAGTGGTCGGCGCCCGTTCTGCGGTCTTCGCTCCGCTTCCGAATCTCCGCCTGATCGTGGTCGACGAAGAGCACGAGCCCTCCTTCAAGCAAGGCGAGACGCCGATGTACCATGGCCGCGATGTCGCGGTGATGCGCGCCTCGATCCTTGGCGCGGCCTGCGTGTTGGGCTCCGCGACGCCCTCCCTGGAGACCTGGAAGAACGCGACCGCCGGCCGCTATGCCTTGGATGTCATGGCGAAGCGCGTCGACGATCGCCCGATGCCGGCCTTCCGCATCGTGGATATGCGTCGTGAGGTCCTGCACTCGAAGGGCCAGCACATCCTTTCGCGCGAACTCACCGACGGCATCGGTGCCCGCCTCGAGCGACGCGAGCAGACGATTCTTTTCCTGAATCGCCGCGGCCATTCGCGCTCGCTGGTGTGCCCGGATTGCGGCGAAGCTGTCCAGTGTAAGCGTTGCAGCGTTTCGCTGACGCTCCATCGGACCGACGACACCGCCCGCTGCCATCTTTGCAATCACCAGGAGCGGGCCCCAGTGCTCTGCCCTAGCTGTCGCTCTCCCAAGGTCCGTTGGAAAGGTTACGGTACCCAGAAGGTCGAGGAGACCATCGCTCAGCTCTTCCCCCGCGCCCGTGTGGCCCGCATCGATGCGGATACGATGGGCAAGAAGGACCTCTTCCGAAAGGTCCTCTCGGATTTCCGGGCCGGTAAATACGACATGCTCCTTGGTACGCAGATGATCGCCAAGGGCCTCGACTTCCCGCGGGTGACGTTAGTGGGCATCATCGACGCCGACCTTTCGCTACAGTTGCCAGATTTCCGCGCCGCCGAACGCACGTTCCAGTTACTCACCCAAGTCGCTGGTCGCGCCGGCCGTGGTGACCTCGAGGGCGTGGTCGTCGTGCAGAGCTTCCAGCCGGCTTCAGATCCCATCCAGTTCGCCAAGCGGCTAGACTTCCATGGCTTCGCGGCCGCCGAGCTCGAGAAGCGTGCTGAATTCGGCTACCCACCAGATCGCCACCTCATCCGCCACGTCTTCCGCGGGCGTAATGCTGAGAAGGTGAACTTCGTCGCGGATGCCTGGGTCAAGGAGCTGGAGCGCCAGCATCCCGGCCTTTGCGAAATCCGCGGCCCGGCCCCGTGTCCGTTTGAAAAGGTCCAGGATCAACACCGCGTCCACATTTGGTATCTCGTCACTGGAGTAAAATCGCTCCTCGCGGCGATCTTGCCTCTGCGTGCCAAGATTCTCGGCGATGATGAAGTAATCGACGTCATCGACGTCGACGCGCAGGATTGTGCGTGACGCCGCCGAAGGGCGGCGGAGGGTAGGGGCGTGGCTTCGCCACGCCCTCCTATGCTGGAGTGCGCGATAAATCTCGCCCCTACCTCGTTTCGCCCTGCGGCGAAATCAGAACCACCGCTTGCGCTTCATCCAGATGATGATGCCGGTCGTGAGGACGACCATTGAGCCGAGTGCGAAGAAGTAGCCGTATTTTTCACCCCAAGGGGTGTGGATCTCCGGCATGAAGTGGAAGTTCATGCCCCAGAGGCCGACCAAGAATGTCAGCGGGATAAACACCGAGCTCATCACCGTCAGCACGCGGATGACTTCGTTGGTCTTACGTTCCTGCTGGGTGTGGTGGTACTCCTGTAGGTCCTGGAGAATCATGCGGGCGTGCTCGATCCGGTCGGCCGCGCGGATGGCGTGGTCGTACAGGTCGCGCAGGTACATGTCCAAGGTCGTCGGTAGCAAGGCGTGCTCGTAGTGCTCGAGCACGCTGACCATGTCCTTCAGCGGCTGAGCGAGTCGGCTGAGGCGCACGACGATGCGCTTGAGGCGGTAGACCTCGTTAAGGTCCCAGTCGTCGGTACCCTTCAGGATCGAGTCTTCGAGCTCGGTCGTGGCGTCCTCGATCTCTTCGGTCTGGTAGAGGAGTCGGTCGACCAGCGTATCCAGCAGGGAGTAGACGAGGTAGCCGGCGTGCCACTTCCGGATGTTGCCTTTATTGTCGGCGATACGTTTCTCGACGGCTTCGAAGACCTTCTCGTCGTTTTCGTGGAAGGAGATGACCCAGTTTTGGGCCGCGACGATGGAAATCTGCTGGCCGCGCGGGGTGTCTTCTTCGACGCCGATGCGGACGGCGCGGGCAATGGCGAGGAGCTTGTCGCCGTGTTCTTCGAACTTTGGGCGGGAGGTGGCCGTTAGGATGTCTTCCTGGGCCAGCATCGGGATATCGAAGAAGGCACCGACGATGTGGACGATCTGGGGGTCGGTGATACCGAGAACCTGAATCCAGACCATCCCTGGTTTCCCAGCATAGCGTCCGACCGAGTCCAGATCGGCGAACTCGTCCACCTTGCAACTGTTCTCGTCGTAGGAAATGACCCGGAACTTGGTCGGGGCGGTCGATTCGAACGGCGAGGCGGCCGGCAGCTGGCCTGGGGCCCGGCCGATCTCGGTATCTTCGTAGGCCGCTTCTCCGGGCAGGGGGGCGGCATCAGCCTTGAGGTTCAGCCGGGCACGCAGGTCGCTCATGCGTCGCTCTAGGAACGATCGTGCACGCGCCATTTCTTGCTGACGCCTCTGCTGATGCCGGCTCATGCCGCCATCTTCCTAACGAACAGGGGGTTGTCAACGGGTTCGGCGGGGTCGTCACCCCTTCGTCACGTTGCCCCTAGGCCTCAGGGTTTCCGCTGCCCCTTGGCGTTACGTCGGCCGTTCTTACCGATACCCATCGTGACGAGTTTGCCCTGATTTACCTTCTGGAAGAGGTTGTTCGAGTTGGTCACCCCGAGGCAGTAGAGTACGGCGGCCACGTCCACGGACTTATCCTTATGTACCAAGCCGGCGTTGGCTAGCCAGGATGCCAGCGCATGGTGGAAGTTGGGCGGGCTGATGTCTAGGTTATCGCCGCCGTAACGAAGCCACAGTTCAGCTCGATCCTTCATCGTGCAGTTGCCGCGCTTCTCCTGACGTTCATGGAGATGGGTGAGAAGTTCGGAGAGGTTTTCAGGAAGTTTCGTGGGCTCGGACATCTGAGGGGAGGGAGGGCGTGAAAGGGGTAGTGGGCGAAGGACGATGCCCCGCAGGGCACTGTGATCGATGAGCCTCAGGAATAATAAAGCGACAGTTTGCTGGGAACACCTAATTACAATCTGACCGCTAATATTATAAACTAATAGAAAGCACCCGGCTGCGTGGCCGGCGTGGATTCCCGGGTGGTGGTCGCGACAGGACTTGAACCTGTGACTTCAGCAATGTGAATGCTGCGCTCTAACCAACTGAGCTACGCGACCGTGACCCGAGAAGTCATCATATCCCTTCGGGGAGGGAGGCGGGCAAGCCTGTTTTCCTGCTGGAGAGGGGCTTATCGGCGAGGTGGCTTGTCTTTGGTCAGGTTAGTCACAATTCTATGGAAAGATGGATACCGCCACCCCAGTCGCCAGCCCGCGTATCGCCGACGAGCGTCTGATCCGTCTGACGGCTCCGGCTGGGGGGAAGGTCCGTGCCTTAGCCACCCGCGAAGCCCAGGGGAGTTTCCTTCGGGTCGCGATCTCTGGCGGAGGCTGCAACGGGCTGTCCTACAAGATGCGTTTCGTGGGCGAGGCGAAGCCCGCCGACATCTTAGTCCGCTCGGAAGGCGTCGAAGTCCTCGTCGACCCGAAATCCGCCCTCTATCTCCGCGGCACTCAGCTAGACTATTCCGATAAGATGATTGGTGGTGGTTTCAAGTTCTCCAACCCTAACGCCAAGGCCAGCTGTTCGTGCGGGGAGAGTTTCTCGCTTTGACCGCAGGTCAAAGCGAGGGGGAACGCTGGCAAGCTGGCACGTGGGCAAGGGGCGGTTTACTTGTCTTGGGTAGGGACGTGATTGCCATCACGTCCGTTCGCGTACGGAGGTAGAATTTTGCACTAACTGGCTAAGACCCGACGACTCCCTCTGGCGGCTTCGAACGGATGCGATGGCAATCGCATCCCTACCTCCTAGTCCAACGGTATCTCGTCCTTGGCGCCCGCTTCGTAGCGTTCGCACCAGGACTTGGACCAGGAGGCGAAGTCCCCTGCGGCGATGTGGACGTGGGCCTGGGCCATGAGGTCCTGCAGGAAGTGGATATTGTGGAGCGCGAGCAAGGTCCCGCCGAGCTGTTCGCCGGCGTGATGTAGGTGACGGAGGTATGCGCGGGAGAAGTGACGGCAGGTATAGTTCTCCATGCCTTCGACCAACGGGCGATGGTCGTCGCGATAACGCAGGTGCTTCACGCTGATCGGGCCGTCGGGCGTGAACGCACCGCCGTGGCGACCGATACGGGTGGGCATCGTGCAGTCGAACATGTCGGCGCCGAGCGCGACCATGCGGAGCAGCTGGGGTGGCGTGCCGACGCCCATGACGTAGCGAGGCTTATTCTTCGGAAGCAAGGGCGCGACCAGTCCGACCTGATGGAGCATGTGCTCCTCGGGCTCGCCGACGCTGACGCCGCCAATGGCATGACCAGGAAAATCGAGCCCGCCAAGCTCCTCGGCGCAGCGGATACGCAGGTCGTCGTAGACCGAGCCTTGGTTGATACAGAAGAGATGACGGCCCGAGGCGAGGAAGCCGCTGTCCTTGGCCAGCTGGAGCATTTCCTTGGCCCAGCGGATGGAACGGTTCACCGCGACTTCGCACGCGGCGCGCTCACAGGGGTAGGGCGGGCATTCGTCGAGCACCATGGCGATGTCGGAGCCGAGTGCGTCCTGGATGTCGAAGCAGTCCTTCACGTCGAGGAACAGTTTATTTCCATCGAGATGGGAGCTGAAATGGATGCCTTCGTCAGTGATTGTGCGTAGCTTCGCTAAGGAGAAGACTTGGAAGCCGCCGCTGTCGGTCAGGATCGGCTTGTCCCAGTGCATGAATTTATGGAGGCCGCCAGCGGCGCGGACAATCTCACGGCCCGGGCGGAGGTTCAGGTGGTAGGTGTTGCTGAGCAGGATCTGGGCGCCGGTCTCGGCGACCTGCTGGGGAGAGAGCCCTTTCACCGTGGCCTGGGTGCCCACCGGCATGAACACCGGCGTGCGGACTTCCCCGTGAGGGGTCTTCAGGACGCCGAGGCGTGCCGCCGTGGTCGTATCGGTCTTAAGCAGGGTGAACACAGTCGGAAAAGTAGGGGGGAGGCGGGGAGGGTGGCAAGGTCAGGAGGAGTAGAGTCGAGCGGTTGGCGGTTAGCGGTTGGCGGTTAGGATGAGCGATTCATTAGGCCGCAGCAGGGCGGTTGAGGGTAGGACTGCAGCTTAGCCATAGCCTCCGTATCGGAGTGCACGATGAATCGTGCCCCTACCTTGGTTCGCCCTGCGGCGAACTGTTTTCCTACCCGCCAACCGCTAACCGCCAGCCGCTGTTACCTGACGTTGCCGTTGAAGCTCAGCCGCATCCCCTTCGGGGCATCGGCACGGATCTTACCGTCTTCGAAGACGCACACGCCGTTGACGAAGGTGCGTTCGATGGTGCTTCCGAAGGTGTGTCCTTCAAAGGGCGACCAGCCACATTGATAGTGCAGTCCGGCCTTGGTCACGGTCTGCGGCTTCTTGGGGTCCAGGACGACGAGGTCGGCCCAGTAGCCTTCGCGGATGAAGCCGCGCTGCTCGACGCCGAAGAGGACGGCGGGAGCATGGCAGGCCCGTTCGACGGCGGTCTCAAGCGTGAGCACGCCTTGCTGGACGAGGTCCATCAGCACTTGCAGTGAATGCTGCACGAGTGGCAGGCCGGAGGGTGCCTTGAAGTAGGGCTGCGATTTTTCCTCCCACGTGTGCGGGGCATGGTCCGTCGCGATGACGTCGATGACACCTGAGGCCACGGCGGCACGGACGGCGGCGCGATCGGCGGACGTCTTGATGGCTGGGTTACACTTAATCTGGTGGCCGAGGCGGGCGTAGTCCTCTTCGGCAAACCAGAGATGATGCACGCAGGCTTCGGCGGTCAGGCGCTTGCCTTTGAGCGGCGCGGCGCTGAACAGCGACAGCTCCTTCGCGGTGGTGATGTGCAGGATGTGTAGGCGCGCGTCGTGACGCTTAGCTAGCTCGGCCGCCATTGAAGACGACGCGTAGCAGGCCTCGGCGTCACGGATGTGCGGGTGTTCGCTGGCTGGGACGTCTTCGCCCCACTTCGCCCTGGCGGCGGCTTCGGCGACCTTGATGCGAGGGGTACCCTCGCAGTGGGTCAGGATGATGGTGGGCGAGTGGCGGAAGACGGCTTCCAGTGTGGCGGGGTTATCGACGAGCATGTCGCCCGTCGATGAGCCCATGAAGATCTTCAGGCCGCAGACCTTGCGCGGGTCGATGGCCTTGATGGCATCGAGGTTCGTATTGGTGGTGCCGAAGAAGAAGGAGTAGTTGGCGACTGAGGTGGCCGCGCCGATGGCGTATTTCTTTTCTAGTTCCTCGTGCGTCGTCGCCGAAGGGTTCGTATTCGGCATCTCCATGAACGACGTCACGCCGCCGGCGACGGCTGCACGGGCCTCGCTGGCGATGCAGGCCTTATGGGTCAGGCCGGGCTCGCGGAAATGCACTTGGTCATCGATGAGCCCGGGCAACAGGAGCTTGCCGGTCAGGTCGTATTCGCGATCCGCCTTCGTGCCAGCGGGAATCGTCCCGATGCGCTCGATGCGCCCGGCGCGGAGGAGGATGTCAGCACGGAAGCGACGTCCTTCGTTGATGATTTCAGCGTTACGGAGAACGATGGTGTCCATGGGCGTGGTTATTCAGACTCAAACCCCGCCCGCCGCAAACGGGAAACTCCGAATCAGCCCGAGATCTTCACCATGTCCGGAAGGTCGGCCTTCTTGACGCCTTCCGGGTTGATATTGACGGCGGACACGCGGAACTGGGCGCCGCGCTTGTGGTTGAACTTCAGGATGAAATTGGTGACGACCAGGTTCTCGGCCGGGTAGAGCTCGGCCTTGCGGGCCACCATGGTGGTGACGAGTTCTTCCACCTGTTCGGCGGTGGCTCCGGGGAGTTTGGCGAGCGTGGCCTTAGCTTCCTTGATCTTGTCGCCGCCTTCGATGGCGGCATTCCAGATGAGGATAGCGACATTCATGGCGCCCTTGGCGGCGGTGTGGTTGCCGCCGGCCTGTTCGAGGATGGGCTGGGCGAAGTTGATTAGCTTGTCGGCGAAGCTGGGTTCGCGGGGGGTCGTGTCGACCGGGGCCGGCTCGGGGCGGGCGAAGTCTCGCACGATTTCGCGGGGCTTGTTGTTGCCGAAGGCGCCGGTGGTCTTGCGGCGAGAATGGGGGGAGGCCATTGGAAAGGGATGTGGCCTCCTAGGGAAGCCCGTGCGGTGACCTCGGCAAGCCCTTTCCCTTGGGCGTCCCTTGACACCCCGCCTAGGGTAAGCCAGCCTGCCCCTACCGCCACCTGCCGTGTCTGATTACAGCGAAGTCATCCGCGCCCATCGCCGCGACCATCTCGCGAAGCCTCATTCGCTGCCCACGGGCGTCCACCGCTACTTCGAAAGCACGCTATTGCCGCTGCCGGTCGAGCAGGTCTTCGATTTCTTCTCCAAGGCCGAGAATCTCCAGGCGATCACGCCTCCGGAACTCAGCTTCCGGATCAAGACTCCGTTGCCGATCATCATGAGGCAGGGTGCCTTGATTGATTATGATTTAAAAATGAGCGGCGTGCCGTTCGGCTGGCGCACGCGCATCACGCACTGGGAACCACCCTACGCTTTTGCTGACGAGCAGATCAAGGGTCCGTACGCTGTCTGGTTTCATACGCACACGTTCGCCGACGAAGGTGGCCGCACGCGCATGGACGACGAGGTGCTCTACAAACTTCCACTTTGGCCGATGGGCGAGGTCGCCTATCCGTTCGTGAAATCGAAGGTCCAGCGTATCTTCCGCTATCGCCGCGCGAAGATCCGCGAGATCCTCGGCTGCTAACCCTTACTTCTTCGCTTCGGGCGGCGGCGGACAATCCGGTAGCATCGCACGGGCTTCGAAGGCCGCTAGATCAGTGCGTCGGCCGGCCCAGCCGATACCGCGGATGAGCAGGCTCTTCACGTCAGGCCGACTGAAATTCACGTAGGTGTGTCCGGGGATGAAGACGAAGGCCCGCTGGGCGCCGGCCTTCTCATAGGTCCAAATCTGGGTCTGCGCTTCAAAGCCTTCGCCTTTCTTCTTCGGCGTGGGAGCGGTCGCGAGCGGGTGGATGTCGTCGCGGAGATCCATGTCGTAGTAAATCTCATCTTTCATGCCGAAGTCCGCGATGTCTTTCGAGATACCATGAGTCTTATCGACAAACTTGAGTTCCATGGGGCCTTCGCGCCACTTGGTGACCTTCTGGCGCCAGGAACCGCCGACGAGGTCCTTGTAGAAATCGGCCGAAGTGGTGCCGCCCGCGACGGCGCCGGCGTGAATGACGACGAAGCTACCGCCGCGCTGCGCGTACTTCTCCACGCGAAGCTTTTCGTCTGCCTTGAAGTCGCCGCCACCCTGACGGTGGATGACAAGCACGTCGGTGCGTGCGAGTTCCTCTTCGGAGGGGAAAGTCTGCACGCCTTTATCATCGGCGTCGCCAATGGAGACCGTCATGCCGGCCGCGTTCAACAGCGGCCGCCAGTCGCGGGCGAAGGCTGGGTGATCGTGGTCGCCCGGGCCGTGGGTCTTCGGGCCGCAGCGGAGGAACACGCGCAGCGGGGCGGGAGCGTCAGCCGCGAAGGCGGAGACAAAGGCGAGCAAGGGGAGAAGGCAGCGCATGGAGGAAGATTGAGTGCAAAGGTGCAAAAGTGCAAAGGTGCAAAAGTGGGGAAAGGGGTAGGGATGGGGTAGGGGTAGAAAAGGCAGTAGGCCAAGGGAGACCGGAAACCGGATAGATTGATGCGGTTATTGGCACCCCAGCCAATTATCCGGTTTCCGGTCCCCCTTTGAGTGAGATGTCCTGTCTTGGGTAGGGATGCGATTGCCATCGCATCCGTTCGAAGCTGCGACCGAGAGGTAATCGGCCCTTAGCCAGTCCTTTTAAAGCCGAGCGTAGTTTGGCGAACGGACGTGATGGCAATCACGTCCCTGCCCAATCCGTCGATTAGCCCACCACGCCCGGCAATTCTGCCAGTGACGTAATAAAAGCATCGGCGCCGGCCTTGACCTTGGCGCGGACGGCGTAGCGGCCGAAGCCGACGACCTTATCGGCGTCGCCTTTGACTTCGAGGTCGCTGGCACCATCACCGACCATGACGACGTGCGTGGCCTGGTGCTCGGCCCGGAGGCGTCGCGCAACGACGTTCTTGCCCTTCGACCGCGAGGTCGGGCAGGACTCGTCGAAGCCGGCGTACGAGCCGTCGGCGTTGAAGCGGAGGATAACGGCCTCGACGCGGTCGATGCCAAGGAACTTGGCGAGGGGGAGGATGGCCTGGGTGAAGCCGCCGCTGACGATGGCAATCTTCCACCCAGCGGTGCGAAGCTGGTCCAGTGTGGCTTTGGCGGTGGGCTCGACGGTCGCGATATACTTCGCGCCGATCGCTTCGAGTTCGGCCTTGGTCGGCTTGATGATGTCGAGGCGCTTGGCGAAGATGGCCTCCATCGGCGTGCCACCATCCATGGCCGCGTTGGTCATGTCTTCGACGGCCTTGAAAGTCTCAGGCCCCCGCAGTCGGCCCAGTTCGTCGATGCCCTCGATGGACGAGAGGGTCGAATCACAGTCGAGGAGGAGGAGCTTCGTGGCCACGGGGGAGTTCAAAGGAATATGGGTCAGGGATGCAAGGGTAAGGGGATGGTTTTGGCGGTTAGCGGCTGGCGGTTAGCGGTTGGAACCGATGCAAGCGAAGTATCCCTCGAACCATTGTACTCGATGTCTTGGACTAACCGCTAACCGCCAACCGCTGTCCGCTCTTGCCCTTGTTCCTCGATTCTTAATCCTTGCCCCTAATATGGCCTGCACCCCTCCTGCCTCCGCTTCCGAAGTCTTCTGCCGCGCCGCCAAGTGCAACCGGCTGATGGGTCGAGTGCTCGTCGCTCTGGCCGTCCTCTTGACGATCATCATCGTGAAGGATGGCGCGGAGTTCATTCGCAACTCCTCCTCCGGTAACGTTGGCGGTGCCGAACGCATCGTCGGCCATCTCACGATCTTCGTCGCGCAGTTCACCCTCTTGCTCTCCGTGCTTTTCCTCGCCCGTCGCCGCTCTTCTGCCGCACATCACGCCCAGGTGAAGTCGAATAATCTTAAGGCCCTTGAGCTCCTCGCCACTTCCGCGACCGACGAAGCCACGAAGAAGGATCTACTCTCCCGTGCCGCCGACCTCGTCGCCGGCAAGCCAGGTTGCTGTAAGTAAGCATGGCGCAAGGCGCCATGCGGGGAACCGCTGGCATGGTGAAATACTGCGAAGCAGTGAAGTGAAGGGAGGGACAGCACCACGTGCTGTCCTTTTGTTGGTTAATATTCTCGGCTGGCGGATGGCAATGGGTAGGGACGTGATTGCCATCACGTCCGTGGGCGGACGGACATCGGAACGATCGGTGACCTTGCCCGGCTAGTCGCGCGCGCCATTGCGAACGGCGGTCATGGCAATGACCGCCCTACCCCCGGCCGCTAGGGCAGCATGCGGTGCTGCTCGACGCCATGTTCGCCTACTCGAAGCGTGCCTGGATGATCCGCTCGTCGCGATGGCATGCCCGCAACCACGCTCCGGCCAGGCTCTCGCTACTCGTCCAGCGGGCACTGACCATCACGGATTGCTCATCACTGTCCCAGCACCAGATTCGGCCTTTGTCCGGTGGGTACTGGTAAGCGGTCACGGCATGCGACCAGCCGTCGCCGCTGATGATCAGCACACGCGCCTTGATGCCGTTACGGCGCAGGGCCTGCGCCATAATCACGGCTTCCGGTAGGCAGGCGTTATCATAGTCACCGATAACTTGGTCGGAGGCGACGGGCGCGTGGGGATTGCTCGCGCAGCCGCTCACGGAGAGCAGTGATGAAGCCAGTAGGCATCTCACGATAACGAGGTACGCGGCATGTCGCGCGCACGCACCTCGGCAGGGGTGGGGGTTGTCGGGGGTTGCGCAGGAGGCGTCCGACGGGGGCGGTCCTGGACAAACAGCCGGCATCACCCGAACGGATGAAGCGTTGTTCATGTATACGATTATGTATCAAGCCCACACTGGGCAACCCCTCAGGGCCGACTAGGGAATCATCCCTAGCCGCCCGCCTGCCTACTTTGTTTCGCGGTCGCGCTTCTCCTGCTCAATGGAAGCCTTGATGGAATCGTTGAAGGCCTTGGTGCGCTCCGCCTCGGTCATTTCCGGGGCGGTAGGCGCCGAGCCTTGGTACTCTCCGCCGACCCAGCGTAGCTGGCGCACGTCAAGATTACCGGCATTCTTCCAAGCGTTGCTCGGTAGGGCCACCTTGGCCCCGTCTTTCACGACAGTCGCGTGACCGCTGATGCTCAGATCAGTCAGGGTCGACCAATCTTTCAAGGGTTGGGCGCCCTTGGGGTCGACGGGCTGGAAGTCTTCCAGGCTGAAGGTGAGTGTCATCCATCCGCCGCTCGCTTTAATCGGCTTCGCGGCCACGTATTCGCCGGAGCCAGCTCCGAAGGCTCCCCAGGCGTTGCGCGTGACGGTCACGTAGAGGAAGGCGTCGTTCGCTGGGTTGATTTCAAAAGCGAGGCGAGCTCCCTGCGGGCCGCGCCAGAGCGGGTCTTTGACTTTGCGCGTGGTGGCCAGCCAGTGATTGGGGTTACCCCAGTTCAGCCGGAACCAGTCCTGCCAGCCGTTGGCGCCGGTATCAATCATGCGATTGCGTGGGGCGGTCGGGCGGACGCCTTGGGCGGCGAGCTGTGCCCCGGTGGTTACAAGCATGCGCGAGCTCAGGGTGAAGACGTCGCTGGGACCCACGCCGGGTGTGGTGGGGGTTTTTCGATACTCCATCGGTGCCTCGTAGGTCACGTTGACGAAAGCGAAGAGCGGGTCCTGCGCCTCGAGCGTCGCGACGGTGGCAATCCACTTCGCACCGGACTTGATGGCTGGTACGGTACGCCAGAAGCGCGTCAGCGCATGCGGGTCAGCCGAAACGTAGATGTGCATCGATTTGACCGCGCGTGATTCATCGGGTGTCACGGTGAGCGTCGCCTCGCCCTTGGCGGTCGGGGTGGTGAGTTGAATCCCCGGTGTCTGCGGCAAGGTGAACTTCCCCTTCAGGTGCTGCTCGAACCAGAGCGTGGCCGTGAGGTTGAGGTCGTCGGAGTGTCGGTGATTGAAGTGAGGCGAGATGGCTAGGCCCAGGATGCGGTCGGGTACGTCGCGCCAAGTGTAGGCGAAATTGTCGATGTGCGCGTGAAAGTCATTGGTCGGCGAGAACCACAACGTAGGGACCTTGAGCCGCTCGATGTACTTGTTCTCGGAAATGGTCGCGAGATCCCGGGCGGAGCGTTTGGAAGTCTGGACTCCGGGCGTCAGCGCGGGGTCGCCCGTGAAGTCGCCGGAGCCGCCACAGGAAGGCACGGCGGCTTTCACGCGGGCATCGATCCCGGTGACCATCGTGGTAAGCCGTCCGCCCATGGAGTGGCCGGTGACGCCGAGTTTCGCCGGATCGACTTCGGGCTGTTGCTCGAGGAAGGTGAGGGCGCGACGGGCGCTGAGCGCGACGAGGAACCAGTTGTCGTTCCGCGGAGAATCGATGGCATCGAGCGTGAATTCGTCGGGAGCCGTGCCGCCGGCGAAGTGGTTGGTCTTATTACGCTGCGGCGGGTGTGTGGCGTCCAGTACACCCCAGTCGGTGTTGAGGCCGTCGTAGATTTTGCCGTCGGCGAAAGTCATCTTGTTGCCACCCCAGTTGAGCGAGACGCTGGCATAGCCGAGTTTGGCGTTGGTGGTCACCGCGGCGAGGCTGGCTGACTGGCCGCCGCCGTGGATTTGCAGGATGGCGGGCAGATTCTGTGCGCCTTTAGGGAAGGCGTAAAAAGCCGCCATGGTTGCGGGCTTTCCTTTGAAGGTGCCGATGCGATAGCGGATGACGCGACAGACGATGCCGTCTTGCTCCCATTCCTTGGTCACCTCGACCTCTAGCGGCTCCTTGCGCGGATCGAACCCCGCCCACAGTTCATCGAGGTTCTGCGGCACCTTGCCGTCTTTCAATGGAGGTAAGGTCTCGGCGCTCAGGTGCGTCAGCAGGGCCAGTAGGGCTGTCAGGCAAAGCAGTAGAAATCTCATCGGGGTGAGGGCATAGTGAGGCTTCGTTGAATGCTGACGAGCCGTAATAGGAAGGGACGGGTCTCCTTGCCGCCCGTTCTTCAGATGACGGGAGCTACGACTGCCTCTTCTGTCGCTTGTCGTGATGACGACTACTCGAACCGCGAATGCAGGACGTGATCTTTGCGCTGGCATGCCCGCAACCATGCCGTGGCCAGGATTTCGCTACTCGTCCAGCGGGCGCTGACCTTCACGGATTGCCCGTCGCTATCCCAGCACCAGATCTGGCCCTCTTCAGGCGGGTACTGGTAGGCGGTCACGGCGTGCGACCAGCCTTGGCCGCTCATGATGAGTACTCGCGCCGGGATGCCATTGCGGAGCAGGGCCTGGGCCATGATGGCGGCTTCGGGTAGACAGGCATTTTGATAGTCGCCGATGACTTCATCGCTGGCGACCGACGTAACGGTCGGCGGGGTGCTTGCGCAGCCGGTCAGCCCGAGAATACCCGCGGCCAGCAAGCCGCCCCATAGCGACCCGAGTAAATCAGGCGTGGAGAAAAATACATGCCTCCGATGTGACGCATTTATTTTCATATTTATCTTTTTACTCGGCGGCGCGATTTGAGCAAGTACACGAGCGTGACTAGTCAATACACCCTAGGTGTGTTTTTAGACAAAGAGCGCGTCGCAGTCAGGCGAGGTTACGGACAGGCAACGGACGTGATGCGGACGCTTACCGAATCGATGAAGCCGAGTGCTAGCGTCATTGTCTGCGTTGAATCTTTTTCTTCCCGAGCAGAGTCGACTTCCCTCCGCGGGATAGAGATTCGCTAACGGTATTCTTCCAGGACTTTTAACTCTTCCGCATCCACCCAATCAATTTACTGAACCAGCGAGTCGGTTTGGCGGCGTTGTCACGGCGCGCCTGGAGGAGAGCGAGGATCTCCGTCTTACCAGCCAAGGTGGCGAAGTCGGCGGGGGTCGAACCGCCTTGGTCGGCCACCGGATCGGCTCCGGCATCGAGGAGCAGGGTGGCGATCTCCACATAGCCCTTGAAGGCCACGCCTCCAAGGGGCGTCTGGCCCTTGTCGTTGCGGAGGTCGACCGTGGCGCGCGCCTTGAGCAGCATCACCACCGTCTCGGTCTTCCCGTGGTAACTGGCCAGCATCAGCAGCGTGTTGCCCTTGGCATCCCGTAGGTTCACTTCGAGCCCAGCCTTCAGCAGCGCTGACAACTCCGCAGCCTTCCCTTGGCGAGCTAGGTCAGCAGCGGCCTCGGGGAGGATATCTCGGGTTGAACTCATCGCCCGACTACTTCCCGGTAACGCTTCTCGTAGTCGGGGTGGTTGGTGCCCATCCAGCGGTCCCAGAGGTTGAAGTAGAGTCCGAAATTTCCTTTAAAGCTGTCGTGGTGCTGGATGTGGTTCGTCGGGGTGCTGAAGAATTTGCCGAGCCAGGAATCCATGAGCCACTTGGCGTGGAACTCATAGCCGGTGTGGCCGGCGACGGCGATGGTGACCTGCAAGAACCAGAATAGGCCGAAGGCGAGCGGGTGAATGGGTAGGGTGAGCGCCACGAGCGGGACGATGCCGGCTTGGATGACGGCCTCGCCCGGGCTGACGCAATAAGCGGCCCAAGGGCTGGGGTTATGGCTCTCGTGGTGGACGCTATGGAAGAGGCGGAAGAGCTTGGGGTGATGAATGAGCCGATGCGTCCAATAGAAATACGTGTCGTGCATGAAGATGGCCACCGCGACGCTGCCCCAGAACCAGCCCCACCCGAAATCATCAATGTTTAGATAGATACGCGTCCAGCCGGCCTTGCTGAGCGCTATCGTCGCCGCCCCGACCAGCCCGTAGATGACGACCGACAGCGCAGACCACATCGCCTCGCGCCGCATATCAGCCCACGTCGGCATCTCCTGGATGATTTTACGCTTGGCCCACCAGCTGCGGCACAACACGTAGCCTAGGAACCACGCCACTCCACCGACGATTAGGTAATGCGTCAGGTCATATGCCGCGATGAACATGGTGACCTTCCAGAAACCTGGTAGATCATTAGGAAGCGTGATGGGGGGCATAGTTGGTAATTAGTTTCCAAGCAAGGCCCGCAGGCTGGCTTCGTCGAGGATGGCGACGCCGAGTTCCTGGGCCTTGGTCAGCTTCGAGCCGGCTTCCTCGCCGGCGACGACGAAGTGCGTGTTCTTGCTGACGCTGCCGGAGACTTTCCCGCCGGCCTTCTCGATCAGGTCGCGCGCTTCGTCGCGTCCGAGCGAGGGCAGGGTGCCGGTGAGCACGAATGTCTTGCCGGCGACGCCTTCGATCGAGCCCGCCGCGGCGGCTTCGGTAAGGTTTAATCCGGCTTGGCGCATGGCCTTCACCCAATCGCGGTGATTAGGGTCGCTGAAGAAGGAGAGGATGGACTCGGAGACTTCGATGCCGACGCCGGAGATGACGGACTCATACGACACGCCGCCTTTCTTGCCAATCTTGGTGATGAGGAGGTCGCTGGGCTGCGCGGACTCGAGTGCATCCATGGACTTGAAGTGGCGGGCGAGGTCCTTGGCGGTCTGCATGCCGACGTTCGGGATGCCGAGTGCGTGGATCGCGCGCCAGAGCTCGCGCTGCTTCGCCTGCTCGAGCCCGGCCATCATGTTGTCGACGGACTTATCCTTAAAGCCATCGAGGATGCGCCACTGGGGTGGGGTGATGCCGAGGGCGTCGACCGGTACGTTGACGAGTTCGCTGTCCACGAGTTGTTCGGCCACGGCGTCGCCAAGGCCATCGATATCGAGGCACTGCTTGCTGGCGAAGTGGACGAGGCGGCGGATTTTCATCTCACGCGAAGGCGTGCGGAGCTTGTAGGCGGCTTCCTCTCCGTCGCGGGCGGCATCAAGTCCGAGCTCCTTGAGGCGGGCTTCGAAGTCGAACGGCTGGGCGTCGACGGGGCGCTTCTCGAGCACGACGCCGAGGACTTGCGGGATGATCTCGCCGGCCTTCTGGATGCGGACGGTGTCGCCTTCGCGGATATCCTTGCGGGCGATCTCGTCGGCGTTGTGCAACGTCGCGCGGGCGACGGTCGAGCCGGCCAAAAGGACGGGGTCGAGTTCAGCGACGGGCGTAATGGCTCCGGTGCGGCCGACCTGCATGCTGATCTTGCGAAGGATGGTCTCGGCCTGGTCGGGCGGGAACTTGAACGCCACAGCCCAATGCGGGAACTTGCTCGTCGTGCCGGCACGGCGCTGATCTTCGAGACGATTGACCTTCACGACGGCTCCATCGGTCGGGAAGGGGAGGTCGCGGCGGAGGATGTCGAGCTGCTGAATCGCTTTCCAGGCAGCGTCCACGCCTTGCTGGACGTCAATGTCGTCGCGGATCGGGAAGCCCCAGGTCTTCAATTTATTTTTGAAATCCTTGAGCGAGGCAAAGGATGAGTCCGGTTCGCAGGCGCCCAGGCCGTAGCAGACGATGCTGAGGCGTCGCTTACGGGCTTCTTCGGCGTCGAGGAGCTTCACCGTGCCGGCGGCGAGGTTGCGCGGGTTGGCGTAGAGCGGCTCGCCTTCGGCTTCGCGCAGCTGGTTGAGGCGTTGGAACTCGGCGAGCGCCATGTAGATCTCGCCGCGGACCTCGAGGAGGTCGGGCGCGCCCTTGAGCGTGCGGGGAATCTCGCGGATCAGGCTGACGTTGGCTGTGACGTCGTCACCACGGGCACCGTTGCCGCGGGTGACCGCACGGACGAACTGGCCTTTCTCGAAAGTGAGCGACACCGCCACGCCGTCGACCTTCGGCTCGACGATGAATTCGAGTCCCGAGCCGCCGAGGGCTTTGTACAGACGGTCGCCGAAGGCGCGAAAGTCGGCTTCGTCGTACGTGTTATCGAGCGAAAGCATCGGGGCCTTATGGTCGGCCTGCTGGAAGCCTTCGGACTTATCGTCGCCGATGCCGAGGTCGGGGCCGGCGAACATGGGAAACTCCCGTTCCAGGTCGGCCAACTGGTCGACGAGTTTATCGAATTCGAAGTCCGAGATCTTCGGGGCGTGCTTCTTGCGATACAGTTCCTCGTGCTCGGCGATTTGCTTCCGGAGCTCGAGGATTTGATTGCGGGGGGAGGCCGACATGGACGTCTGCGGAGGATAAAGGGGGGAGGGCGGGAAGGGGAAGGTTTAGATACTGAGGGGTAGGGGTGGGGGTAGGGGTAGGGACAGCACCACGTGCTGTCCTAGGTGCAAAAGTGCAAATCGGCCTTCGGACTGTGCAAAGGTGCAAACGTGAGAGACCATCGTTTCGGGTGGCAGGTGGCGGCCTCAGGTGGCAGGTGGCGGGCGGGAATCCTCATTTGACTCGATGTATTTCCTGCCCCTCCCCCGACCCCTATCCCTACCCCTTCCTCCACCTTTGCACCTTTGCACTTTTGCACCTTTGCACTTACAACTCCCCTATGGCCCACCCCCCTCTGCCCGCCAACCTCCGTGCCCGTCGTGATTTCCTCCGTCAGGTCGCCCTGGGCGCCGCGCTGTTTGCCGTGCCGGGCGCTTTTGCTGAGGCTCTGACCCGTACGCCGAAGCAGACTGAAGGGCCGTTCTATCCCGACAAGCTGCCGCTCGATACCGATAACGACCTGATCATCTTGAACAACGGCGTCACGCCCGCGGTCGGTGAAGTCACTTGGTTGTCTGGCCGCATCCTTGACGAGCATGGTGATCCCGTGCGCAACGCGTTGGTCGAGATCTGGCAGGCGGATAACAACGGCGCTTACCTTCACACCAAGAGCGGCAATTCGGCCAAGCGGGACGGAAACTTTCAGGGGTTTGGACGCTTCCTCACTGGATCTAACGGCGAGTATGTTTTCCGCACCATCAAGCCCGTGCCGTATAAGCCTCGCACGCCACACATCCACCTCGCCGTGCGGATCAAAGGGAAGAAGGAGCTCATCACCCAGTGCTACATCAAGGGCCACGAGCAGAACGCCAAGGATGGCATCTACATGGGCATCAAGGACGTCGCGCAGCGCGAGAGCGTGTCGTTATCGTTCGACCCGCTTAAGGGCTCCAAGGCGGGTGAACTCTCCGCACGCTGGGATGTTGTGTTAGGGTTTACGCCGGAAGGGTAGCTTCACAGGGTGTGCAAAAGTGCAAATCGGCCTGCGGCTTGTGCAAAGGTGCAAAAGTGAGAGAAGGCTGATTCAGGTGGCGGGGTAGGGACGTGATTGCCATCACGTCCGTTCGCGGCGGCGTAATCTTTTCTCAACCGACCTAAGCTAAGATTCGACGACCTCGCGCATTCGGCTTCGAACGGATGCGATGGCAATCGCATCCCTACCTTGAAGGCCCGCTACCCGTCACCTGGGGCTGCCACCTGAAAGTGATGCCTTTGCTTCGCAGCATGCCAGCGTGCCAGCTTGTCCCCTCGCGGCTCCGCCGCGCTAGCTTCGCAGCTGTTCACCATGCCAGCAGATCCCCACGCGCGCTCCGGGTGCGCCCACAAAAAAGCCCCCGAGGTCGGGGGCTTGATGTTTACGCGGGAAGCGTACCTTACTTCGCGCGGGCCTTGACGAAGTCGATATTGGCCTTCACCTGCGGGACGCTATCGTTCCAGTCGGCTTCATGCTCAATCGAGATATGGCCGTCGAACTTCTGGCGGACGAGTTCCTTGATACAGCCGTCGATATCGCAGACGCCTTTGCCGGCGACGACGACTTCGGACTTACCGAAGGTGGCCTTGTCCTTAAGGTGCACGCTAATGATGCGGCCGTCGAGGATGCGGAGGCATTCGACGGACTTCAGGTTCGAGGTGGCCCAGTGGCCGAGGTCGGCGCAGGCGCCGACGCGGTGGTCGCGGCTTTCGACGACGCCGAGGATGTAGAGGGGATTCCAGACCTTGTACTTCGGACGATCCATCGAGCCGCCGTGTTCATGGAAGGCGACTTTCATGTCGAACTCGATGGCAGCGGATTCCCAGTGGGCGATCTGTTCAGTGGATTCGGTGCAGACGGCGTAGAGGCCGAGCTTCTTGGCGAACTTCATGATCGAGTAGACCTCTTCCTTGTTCTTGGCGCCAACGACACCGTAGTTCACGGCGCGCACGCCCTGACGGTCGAGTTCGGCCTTCATCTCAGCGAAGGCGGCGTCGGACATGGTGTGGTTCGTCTTGTCCTTGGAGCCGGGCTTGAGGGTGTGTCCAGGGAAGATTTCGATGATGTTACCGCCGGCTTCCTTGGTCTTGGCGATGGCCTCGAAGAAGGAGAACTCCTTGAAGGTGTAGGCTTGGGCTCCCACGAACCAGCCGTTCTGGCGGTAGGATTCGGGGATTGGATCGGCGCTGACGCTGGCGGCGGCGGCGAGGGCGAGGAGGGTGAGGAGACGCATGGGTGTGGGGGTAAGGACAGAGAAAGGAGCCTAGGGTTCCCTAGGTCAAGAACCCCTCGGTCGAGGTATGGCGGAAAACCCGCGATTTAGGTGCTATCGGACATGAATTTATCCAAACTCCGGGACTGGTTACGATCTTGGTGGCAGGTCCGCCCTGAGCCCGTCGGTCTCGGCGCCTGGGGGGAGCGGCAAGCCGAGGAGTATTATCGGAGACAAGGCGGCCGATGCTTGGCGACCAATTGGCGACACGGGCGCGATGAACTCGACCTCGTCATCCTCGAGGGTGAAGTACTCGTCTTCGTCGAGGTTAAGACACGGACGGCGGAAATCGGCGGGGAAGGGTACTGGGCAGTGAATCGAAGGAAAAAGAGGGCTTTGCGGCGGGCGGCGGCCGGTTGGCTTCGGCAAATCGGGGGCAAGTGTCATACGCGCTTCGACGTCGTGGAAGTTCTGGTTTGCAAGAAAGGCACCGTCCGCCTCCTTCAACACCGTGGCGAAGTCCTCTTCGGGCGGCGCCGCTTCTAGACTCCGATGTCCGACACCGACCGTCATCCGTTCCTTTCTGGCCTGAGCAAGCACCGGGGCGCCCAGCCCACTTGCGTGGTCATCTTCGGCGCCTCCGGCGACCTAGCTGCCCGCAAGCTTCTACCCGCCCTCTACAACCTGGCCGTCGACAGCCTGCTCCCCGCGGATTTCCACCTAATCGGCTTCGGTCGCAAACCCATACCCGACGCCGAGTTCCGCACCCAGGCCGCGGCCGACCTCAAGAAGTTCTCCCGTCGCGAATTCCGTCCCGATATCTGGAAACGCATCGAGGACAATACCACCTATCAGGCCGGTGGCTACGACGACCCCGCCGCCTTCGCCGCTTTGAAGGAACAGATCGCCGCCGCCGAGAAGCGCGCCGGTCGCCCTCTGCAGCTCGTCTTCTACGTCTCGACCCCGCCCACGGTCTTCGAGCCGATCCTCGAGAATCTCGGCCAGTCCGGCCTCGCCGCCCGCGGCGTCGGTACTGACCTTGAGAGCAAGGTCATCATCGAGAAGCCGTTCGGCAAGGACCTCGCCTCGGCCGTCCACCTCAACGCCGTTGCCGCGCGTAACTTCCGCGAGTCGCAGATTTTCCGTATCGACCACTACCTCGGCAAGGAGACCGTTCAGGATCTCCTCGTCCTGCGTTTCGCCAACCCGATCCTCGAGCCCCTCTGGAATCGTCGCCACGTCGACCACGTTCAGATCACGGTCGCTGAAGAACTCGGCGTCGGCACCCGCGGTGGTTATTACGACGGCAGCGGCGCCACGCGCGACATGCTGCAGAATCACACCATGCAGCTCCTCGCGCTCGTCGCGATGGAACAGCCCCGCTCGCTTTCCGCCGAACACATCCGCGACGAGAAGGTGAAGCTCCTTGAATCCATCCAGCCGCTCCGCCTTGGCGCCAACGCCGACGCCGTCCGTGCGCAATACGAAGACGGTCTCTCCGCAGGCGAGAAAGTCCCCGGTTATCTCGTCGAGAAGGACATCCCTAAGGATTCCGCGACCGAGACCTTCTGCGCACTGCGCTTCTCGATCGAGAACAGCCGCTGGTCCGGCGTGCCTTTCTACATGCGTTCCGGCAAGCGCCTCGCCCGCCGCGTCTCCGAGATCGCCATCCAGTTCAAGCAGCCGGAGTCCGGCCTCTTCGCCGGCGACGCCCGCTACGACCTCGCGCCGAACCGCCTCGTCATCCAGATCCAGCCCGACGAAGGCACGACGCTCGTTCTTAATTCCAAGGTGCCCGGCCTCGAGCCGCGCACGCAGCCGGTCCGCCTGAGCTTCCGCTACGCGACCACTTACGGCTCCAACACGCCCGAGGCCTACGAGCGCCTGATTCTCGACGGTATCGTCGGCGATCGCACGCTCTTCATTCGTGGCGATGAGACCGAAGCCTCCTGGCGCCTGTTCACGCCGCTCCTCCAAAGCTGGCAGCAGCAGGGCCGCGAAGGCATGGAAACTTACGCCGCAGGCTCCTGGGGTCCGGCAGGTGCCGACGCCCTCTTGGCCGCCCACGGTCACGCCTGGCGGAACGCCGGCCGCTGATCATGGCCCATCCGTTGATCGACGCGCTCCCGGGTTTCCCGGTCAAGATCTCCGCCGTCCTCCCGTCGCTCGATAAGGCGTGGGCCGACGAAGGCGAAGAGGCTGCGCGCGCGTCGCAGATGAATCTCGTGCTGATGTTCGGCGCGAACGTCTCGCCCGAGGATGCGCAGGCCCGCTTCGACGAAGCCATCCGTTTCGCCCAACGCTATCCGTGCCGCCTCGTGATCCTCGCCGCGCGCCCGGTCGCCGACTCCGCCGCCGCGCTCGAGGCCAAGGTCAACGTCCTCTGCTTCTTCGACCCTTCCCGCCGCGGCAAGCGTTGCTGCGAGGCGCTCATGCTCGCGCACGGTGCGCCCACCGCCGAACTCGAATCCCTCGTCTCGACCTGGCTCGAAGGCGATCTCCCGGTCAATGTCTGGGCCCACGGCGTGACCGTCGACGAATTCAAGCCTTGGCTCGCGTGGACTTCCCGTTGCCGTCGCGTCGTCGCCGATCGCTCTCTCGTGGGCGACGAGTTCTTTAAGCTCGCGTTCCCGAACCCGAAGTCCGTCCGCGATCTTGCCGTCGCGCGCTGCTTGCCGGTGCGCCAGGCGCTCGGCCAGTATCTCGCCGCGCACGCCCCGGCCGAACTCGTCCGCGGCCTGCGTTCCGTCACGGTCAATCACGGCACTGGTCTCCGCGGCGAGGCCGCCGGCCTGCTCGAATGGATGCGTGGCTGCCTGACGCATTGCGCTGGCCTTTCCCGTTCGC
>Ga0209500_10000598_pt1 | contig 30534 bp, 38 predicted proteins | sample S_140212_EF_Meta_FD_187323 | JGI IMG/M metagenome (GOLD analysis project Ga0209500, IMG submission 187323) | Freshwater microbial communities from Lake Simoncouche, Canada to study carbon cycling - S_140212_EF_MetaG (SPAdes) (version 2) | ecosystem: Environmental > Aquatic > Freshwater > Lake ...
AGTAACGATTTGGCCCATGCCCTTCATTGTGCCTGTACGTGGGAAGTTCAGCAACATAATAAATGATGAGAACAACTGCATACCTTCAGTAAATGCGGAGAACACAGCGATGTGTTTAGCCGTATTTTGTTTAGTTGTATTCTGGTCAGAAATGTCCAACACATATTCGTGTTTGTCTTTCATCTCCTGATACTCAAGGAACTGATTGTACATTGTATCAGGTAGACCAAGAGTTTCAATCAGGTGTGAGTAAGCAGCAATGTGTAATGCTTCACGAGCTGCAAAGCCCAACAACATCATACGCACTTCAGGTTGTTTGAAGTATGGTAGATAGTTATTGACATAACCACCTGCTACATCAATATCACCTTGTGTAAAGAAACGGAAGATATGGGTCAAGAATTGTTTCTCGCTTGCAGTTAAACGATTCTTCCAATCTTTTACATCTTCAAGCATTGGCACTTCTGTATGTAGCCAATGAATCTGTTCGTGTTTTAACCAGGCCTCATAGGCCCATGGGTAATTAAATGGTTTAAAACTGTTACGTTCATCCATTAGATTTGATTTTACTTTTTTAATCATTCAGCCAGTCCTCTAGTTCTTTTAATGGTTTCATACCAACCAATCGTTTGGTTTCTACATCATCTTGTAGCATAACGAGTGTCGGCACACCTCTAATACCAAACTTGGTGGCCAGTTCTGAGTTTTCGTCAATATCAATAACTTCAATTGAAGTTTCTGTAACAACGTCTTCTAATGTTCTTGCTAACATCTTACATGGTTGACACCATGATGCTGTAAATCTAATTGCTTTTTTCATTTTTATTTCTTAATTTATTAAACTGTAAAGGAAGAACCACAACCACAGGTTGATTGTGCGTTTGGATTTTTAATAACAAATTGACTACTCATAACTTCTTCTATATAATCTATTGATGCGCCTTGTAAATAGTGCATACTCATTGAATCTACTAAAATTTTTAGACCTGGTTTTTCTATGATAAAATCATCTTCATTCGGTGATTCGTCTAGTGTAAAACCATATTGAAATCCTGAGCAGCCACCACCTTGGACAAACACTCTCAATTTCATATTAGGATTGTTTTCTTCCGCCAATATGTCAGTTATTTTAATATTGGCCGAATCTGTAATTTCTATATCAAACATATCAACCTTCACAAGCAAGACATTCGTTACCTTGTGCGATAGCGCTCATGTCTAATTCTTGTATAATTTGTCTTTCAATTTTCTTTGATACTTTATCTGCTTTTGCTAACTTTTCTGAACGGCAGTAGTATAGGGTCTTCAAACCTTTTTTCCATGCCAAGAAGTGAGCAGCGTGCAAATATGACACATGGCAATCTGGTCTAAAGAATAGGTTGAGTGATTGTGCTTGGTCAATATATTCTTGTCTATCAGAGGCATGTTCAACAACCCATCGTTGGTCAATTTCCATTGAGGTTTTAAACACATCTTTATCCCAATCAGACATCCAATTCAAATGTTGTACAGAACCATCATTAGAAATTATAGATGACCAAATTTGATTATACTCATCTTGACTAATAAGATGGTTATCATCCGACAAATGGTTTTGAATTAATCTATCCAAATAACGGTTCTTATTTAAGAAAGAACCCGATAAAGTATCCTGGCGATAAGCATTGGCACGATAAGGTTCAATAGAAGGAGAAGTATTGCCCATGATAATGGAAGAAGAAGCATTGGGAGCAATAGCCATGAGATGACTAAAACGAAGACCAGTACCTGTTGCATCCGGCGCTTCACCTCTTTCCATTCCCAATTGCTTGTTCGCTTCATTTAACGTTTCTCTGATATGTTTGAAGATTTGTTTGTTTTTACCAACTGCGAGAGCAGATTCAAAAGGAAGGGAATTCCTTTGTAAGTAAGCATGAAACCCAAGAGCGCCAATACCAATGCTGCGCTCACGCTGGGCAGAATATTTGGCTCTACTGACTGCATCAGGAGCATTATCGATAAAGTGCTGTAAAACGTTATCAAGCATCTCAGCCATGTCCCGCAAAAATAATTTATCATTTTTCCAATCATCATAATACTCCAAGTTAACAGAAGATAAACAACATACAGCAGTACGCTCTTTATCTGTTGGTAGAATAATCTCACTACACAAATTAGATTGTCTAATTTTTAGACCAAGTTTCTTTTGAAACTCTGGCATTGCACGATTACTTGTATCAATAAAATGCAAGTAAGGTTCACCTGTTTGCATACGCATTTCAAGAATACGTTGCCATAAATCTTTAGCAGATATTTGGTCACGAACAGTACCATCATGTGGGTCTTTCAAGTGCCATGTATCATCAGCCAATGGATCCAACATAGAATTTTCAATCAATTGCATGAAATCATCCGTAATGTTAATACCATGATGTAAATTCTGGCAACGCATATTCTGGTCACCTGTTGGTTTACGCATCTCTAAAAATATGAGAATATCCGGATGGCTAATGTCAAGGTAAGCAGCGTAGGAACCACGGCGAGTCCTACCTTGTCTATAAGCGAGAGATGATGCGTCATATGTGCGAAGATGTGGCATGACTCCAACACTTTTATCATCCGCTGAACGAATACCAATTCCAATTCCAACTCCTCCGCCCAGCATACTGAGCCAATTTACTTCTGCAAGAGTACTGACCAAACCTTCAGCACTATCATCAAGATAAGGTAAGAAACATGATATAGGCAAACCACGCTTACTGCGACCATAAGAAAGGATAGGAGTACTGTAAGATAACCAATGCTTGCTAGAATACTCATACAAACGTTGAGAATGTTCTTTGTTACTACCAAAAGCGTTTGATACATATGCGAACCTTTCTTGAGGCGATACTTCTTCCTCTTTCATATAACTCTCTTTTAATCTTTTGATGCCTAATTCATCAAACAAACCATCACGAGAATAGTCTACCTCAATACCGTGAACGATACTTTTCATTTATTACTCCAATTTTTATTATTCTGTTACAAATTCATCTGCCATGGGAAATACCGTGGCGATTACTTCAGCACACTTTAGTGCTATCTCTCTGTGTTCTTTCTGTGTGCCGTTTGCCGAACGGAGTTGTATGTAATGAATCCATGAACGTAAAGTTCCGTTCATGTACATACGAGATACGGTGTTGCCTTCTGGTAGAACTGCACGAGCCTGTTCTTTAGCAATGCCGTTGGTGACAGCCCAAGTATATGCTTCTTTGGCTGCATTGATTACTGCTTGTTGTTTCTCTTGCCAAATATTATTCAATTCACGGTCATTAGCATTAGTCAAATCTAATTCAACACTATTCTGTCTATTCTTGGTGTCTTGTAAACGTGCTTCACGTCCAACAAATGCTAAGTCCTTTGTTGGGTCTGCATATCGTTGGGAGAATTCTTGAAAAGAAAACGAACGGTGTCTCAAAATCTGTCTCGCAATATCCCTTGTTGTTTCAATTTCTAAACACATACTGGTCATCTCCAATGGAGACCAATGTTGGTGTTTAATTAGATAACGAATCAACTTCTCACTTGTATCTTTGTTATTTTGGTTACTGGGATTTGAAACCCTCGCACAAAATGCCACCAACTGTTGCACATCATCTATGCCTTCATCAATAAATTCTTGAGTCGGTGCTGAAAAACTAACCATCTTAACGTTCATATCAAACTTTCTTCCACATGTTAAAATTCATTTGAGCCCTAAGGCCTGTGAATGAGTTACTACTTATAATATTTTGGATTTCGTCCGGTGAGATGCCACCTAAAATCATTTCATTTATATCTTTACCTTCAATTCCATTAGGCCATATAACTACAGTATGTTCCAACTTGATTGCATTTTGCATCATCTTAACAATTTCTTTATTTCTAGGTTCATTGTCAAATATCAAAGTTATTCCTTCTATTGGAATATCTCTTGCAGTTAATGCCAAATTAGCATCACCAGACGCCAGACAGTTATTTAGAAACAAAGAGTCAAGAGGACCTTCAACTAAGAGGACCTTCTCCTGTTTGTTGACACGCTCGAGACCATATATTAATTTGTTCTGAGAGCCGTTTGTGCGTACAGTCACATAACGTAGGTGTTTATCACCAGTCTCCAATGCACGACCTGATACTGCAATCAATTCATTATATTCATCATAGAATGGAATGATTAGACGAGCATCATCTACAATCTGTTTGCCATGGTCAGGGACCAAAACATCTAAGAATTGTTTATAGTGTGATGTGAATAGGAGTTTATCATAATATTTTTCAGGTATGCCACGTTTAGTTACATAGTCTAAACAAAAATGTCCACGTGGCAACCTGTTGACCCATTCTGCATGTTCGAAGACTTTTTGTGTTTCGACTTTTCCGAATCTTGGTACGGAGATTTGTAGAATTGAGTTCGCTGAATGGGAGTTATTGGTTGTACCGTTCTTGTACCGTTCAAGTACATACTCTTTATGTATTGATTGGTCGACATGTTTGACGAGATTAACAAGATTTGTACTCACTCCACAATTATGGCAACGATAGAACATATCATTGCCTTTATTAAAGGCATACCCACGAGCCTTGAGTAAATTCTTTTTAGAATCACCACAAAATGGGCAAGAGAAATTAAACAACCCGTCTTTCTTCTGCTTGAAGTTACGCAAGCGAGAAGAAATCAGGCGAAGATACTTAATATTTGTTGAAATTGACATAGACACATACTATAACACACCCTCAACTAGGTGTCAAGTTTTAATTAAAAAGTTTGCCAAAACTGCTAAAATTTACGTTAGATACCAACCAAACTAATACAACTATGCCGCCTGCAGCCATCCATTTCCATTCCATAATCTTCTTTAATTCAGTATCTTCTTTTTTGTTGCGTTCGGCAATGTCGTGGCGCAAAGATTTGATTTCATCCATAATCCTACGTTCCGTCAATTCGACCTTATCGGACAATTCACGGCTAATTGTAGTTATTCTGGAGTGAAGTTCTTTCACGTCAGCATCTTTTTCTTCTTCTCTTTTTCGCATATCGTTATAGATTTGTTCTACAATCTTTTCTTGGTTTTGAGCCAGTTTTTCTATGACCTTGTCCATTTTGTCGCACAAGGTCATAATTGTGGCAACCTGAGTTTTCAGGATACCAACATCGATTTTTACATCGATACATTCTTTGTCTGACGGATTCATTATTTTTTCTCAGGAATCGGAGTGCCTTCAAGTTTCTTGTGAACCTTAATTTTTTTGCACTCTTGAACTGGCTTGCCGTCTTTACCTACCACCACTTTACCAGATTTATCGGTCTTATCGTGGCAAACCTCTTTAACTTCGCCTGCAGCCATTGCTGGATGATTCCATGACAAGAAAGAAACGCCTGCTACTAGACATATTGTCCAAAATAAATTTTTCATATTTTTTCCTTAGAGTTCTGGTTGATAAGCAGCTGCTGGTGCTTTTTTGCCACCAAAACCGGTTACGACTGCTGGTTGTTGAGATTCAAACGTTCCGCTTCCAAAAGCTGGACTTGGATTAAAGCTTGTTGGTGCAGGTGCGCCGAATGAATTTGGTGTTGCAGGACCGTTGGAGGAACCGAATCCTCCTGCTGCAGGTGCGCCGAATGTTGTTGTGACGCTTTGTGAAACGGGTGCAAGTCCGCCATTGTTAGCTCCTCCTAATTTTTCCTGTGTTCGACCCCAAGCAGCAAGACCTAGAACAGCACCCATGGCCATATGAAATAATCCTGCACCTTGTAGTGTGATTGGATTCCATTGTGTTTCAACACGGCCGCCGCCAATTACTTGAACTAAGCTCCAAAGAATTGGAAATAACACGAAGTCGGCCATACAAACTAACATATACATCCAACCCATGGCTGGACGCCATTTACTATTCATCCAGTCTTCTTGTTTTTTTGCGCTTTCGCTTTTTACTTCTTCAGCCATATCATGCTCCCAAAACGTGCAATGCGTGGTTATAGTGTTTGATTCTATCATCTAAACCGATATAACCGCCATTGATAGCCTTGGTTAAACCTTTAATATCACCCACATCAGCAAAACGATTAAGGTTGTTGGATTCCCAGAACCAACAAGCAGACTGAGCAGCACCTTCAAATGTTGATAGGTACTCTGAAGCATCTTCAACTGAGGTTTCAATACTATCTGCAAATGCTTGATAGTTATTTTTACCTGTCAATTGAATTAGACCACGACCACAGTAACGGTATCCGTCACCACTTTGTTCATCGCCATTTCCCATGCGACTAGCATAAACACGATTAGCAATTGCTTGTTGTTTATTTGGCATACTTGCATATGCGTTAGCTAATTCATCAGTTGGGAAATATTTAGGAAATATCTTACGAAGCGTTACTGCTTTGTAATTTAAGTTCTCTTTGATTGCACGAAAACCACCAGATTCGTGAGCGCATTGTGCTATGAAAGCTGCAATACGTTGTGGTGTATTGATTTCATAATCTGGTAGTAACTGTTCTAAGGCCTCATGCCATTCATTAAGATATGGATTGCCTGGGATTAATTCTTTTAGTTGTTCTTTTGTAATCATGTCATTCCTCAAGCAAAGGCTAATGCTACATCACAAAGCGCAACAACATAACGGAATGTCTGTTCGTCACTGGCACATTCTTGGGCGGCTTTAACATCTTTAATTTCTAGTAAGAGATAATTGCGTTCTTCTAAACCAATATTACCTAATTGATATTGTTCGATAATGGCTTGTATTTCTATTTCTAGCGGATTCATCTTGCCTCCCATGCGGATTTGGTTGCATCAATTCTCATTAATGACGTTTTCTTACCTAACTCACAAAAGGTTTTGCTTCCACCTTTACTCATACGAACGTAATGACTGTATAAACCCTTAATATTTTCGTGTTGAGGGTCTTTTCTCCATTCTGTATATTTCTCAAGTTGTTCAGAAACCTTAGTAACTTGAGACCAGTCTGGTTTTTCGCAGTCTATATTTTGCGTATCTATATTTAGTGTTACCAATTTGTCAAACATTACTGGATCATGGTCTCTTGGCCAATATTTTTTAACTTGGTCAATAGTGGAACAGCCTGAAAGTGCAAAAAATGCACATATTACTAATAGTTTTTTCATTTTACACTTTCATATATTTGTTTTTGTATGCCATACCATTCAATCCAAGCATCCAGTTTTATCGAACACTCATGGTATAAAGTATAATTTGAGGTTACTGTCTTAGCAATCTCGCTTAATTTTGTGTCATCACTCAGTTTGGCCAAAGATGGACACTTTTGCAGTAGTTCGTTTGGTGCCTGTGGAAATTTTGGTGTAACTGGAACTGTGGTGCAACCAGTTACACATAATACTAGGCAAGCAATCAGTAATTTCATTTTGACTGCTCCGTTGCATCATTCAATGCTTTGATAAATTCTTTTGGAATTTCACATTGACCACCAGGTAAAAACTTTGTGTCGTACTTGGTTACTTCTCTATCAACATATTTTACAATATCTTGGCCACGTTCTCTGACCAATTCAGTCTTTGTAACTACTTTCGTTACTATCTTAACATTTTCTTCTTTTGATTTTTCTTCTGCTGCAGCAACCTTTTGTTCCATCTCAGCAACTCTTGCACGCCATGATAATTCGTTCTGTAGACCGCCTTCAAAATAAAGACCAAATAAAAACAGCATGATACCTACAATTTTAATTAAAAAACCATAAGGTGCAATAGGAGGAATTTTAGATGTAAAAAGACCTATTACTGAAATTACTATTCCAGAAACAAAAACAGCATGAACAAATAATGTTAATGCTGTTGGCGAGATTGCTGACAAAAACCACATCATGCTAAGTTTGGCGGATTACGATTGAAAGTGCTAAAAGGCATTACTTGTTTCTTGTTCTTCTTTGAGACACCTGGCTCGCCTGATTTGCCAACACCAATGCCAGCAATGTTACCATCACCTGCATTGTTTACTGGTGCACCACCGACTAAACCAACACCATCTTCTTTTAATTTTTCTTTTTTCATAGTTGTCTACTTTATTTTTCTCAACGCATCTGCAATAACTACATCGATGTTAATATCCGAAGACCTTATGTCGTGACCTTTAATACCATACACCACATCAGGCATACAACTCAAAAACAAAAGATAAGTCTTCAGAGAAGGATAATCATCTTTTGATAATTTGAAAAACAATATTCTAGATGCAACTTCGGGACCAAAAACGTTATAGAGAACAATTAGATGGTTTAAAACTAATTGTTCTCTAAGTTCACCAATTTTTCGGTATCGCTTAAACAAACGATTCAAATAAACAAATCGTTTCATGTCTTCTTTAAACTCACTCATTACCATATTGGGCTTATCATAAGCCTTAATGGCATACATCATAATATTTTCGCTATTCAAATTATCAAAATTCATTTTTAATCTTCGGTGTCGTCTTCCTCGTCCCCTAAGATTTCTTCTAAACCTTCTTCATCAGTTAATTCAGCATAAAAATCATAGCGACCGTCATCAGTTGGACTATAAATGATATAGAGATATACATCATCGTTAATAGGTAATGCCATTTCATCACCTTCAGGATCAAGACCGTAAAGCGCTGGCATTTCTACACCATAACGCATCAACACTTTACGTAGTCTTTGGACGCCAGATTCTGGTGTCATCAATATGTCATCCAACTCTACATCAAGACTGTTATTGATTGAGTCTATTACGCTCGCATCAATAGAAGCCGACCCTAGAGCCGGCATCTCACATTCACACTCTTGTAGATATTGTTTAAAATTCATTATGCGTCAGCGAATGTTGTGTCATCGTTTGCGGATGCACTACCGTCTGTTGTTGACAACATAGAGCCCATTGCTACCAATGTTTGTGTGTGGATACGACCTGCACGACCGCCGGTACCTTGAGTTACAAGGTTCCATCCAGAGTGAGCGCCACGAGTAGTTTTGTTATTAGCAAGACCTTGTTCTACTACGTCAATGCCAAAGACACCAACTTTAGCGCCGGATACGTAAGCGCTAGTAGTTGTGTTAGCATACAGAGTTTGACCGTTTGCTGATACGCCAAAACCGCCTGCTACCGCAAATTTTGGTGCAGAGGTGTTTGCGTCTGTGTTAGACCATAAAGCCATTTTGTTTCTCCTAAAATTGGAATTGTTTTGTTATTTATCTTCTTTAACTATCTCACTAGACAAAATTGGATCAGCTTCGAACTTATCCTTTGTCTTGGCTGCTTTTTCTTTAGCAGATTTAGAAGCATCCTTAATGATTTCTGCTTTGCGTGATTCTTTTAAAGGTTGCTTTTTTGCATCGTTATCAAACTGTTTTCTTGTTGCTTTAACGATACCACTAAAACGTTTATTACCTTTAGCGTAGTCACCCGCTTTGTCAGCCTTACTAGCGTCTGCGCCAGCAGCCTTTTTATAACGACCCAAAGTATCGTTGGACAATTCATCGATTTGTTCAACTTCTTCTTTAGCCATTTTTCTTCTTGCCATTACTGCGGCAATTTTAGCACGCTTTGCAGCGGCTTCTTTATCATGTGGTTTATCAGAAGGTTTAACATCTTTCTCATATGCATCACTTTCATTCATGTGACCATATTTTTTCTTGTACCAATCAGGCATTCCGTTCTTTTGACGGAAATATCTAACAGTTGCAGAATCATTGGCCTGGTCACGATACTTGTTTTCAGCAGTAGTATTATGTGACTTCATTGCTTCAGCAGCCTTATGTGCATCTTTAGCAATATACTCTAATTCAGCATTAGTCTTCTTGTGATACTCATGGCCTTCTAAAGGATGACGTTGAGAAGGACGACCTTCAGTCAATTCAACTTCTTCTTTCATCTCGGAGTACATGTAGTCAGCTGCTGTTTGAATATAATCAGTAGCAAGAGTAATCTTAGATTGAACCCACTCAGGCATATCTGTATCAGGCTTCAACATGTCTTTAATCATTTCAGCGCAACGTGTTAATGTTGCTAATTGATTTAAGGCCATGTCGCCTTCATAACCATATTCTGATTCGTCTTTAGCTTCAGAAACTGGTACACAATTAGGAACTTTTTTACCGTTCTTATCTTTCATACCAACCATTTCGTAGCCAGTCCAACAAGGGTCTTCACCCTTCATTTTCTTTTCTTCTTGCATAGAACGCTTCTTCACATGAGCAAGTTGTTGAGCAAACTCTTGGGAAGAAACGGCACCATGTTCTTCATCATCAGTAGAAGTAGCAGGACCTTTATCGTGCTTTGGGTCCAGTTTAGCAAATCTGATGGATTTGAAAACGTCTGATACTTTTTTCATTACATGTTATCCAATGCTGTTTGGTGACCATCTAACGCACCTTTATGCCAGTCGGCGTGTTCTGTAGTACCCTTTTTATGTGGATTATCTGCCAACATTTCTTTTTTTCTTGCACGAGCAGTTACTTTAAAACCAGAATCCTGTGCATGGTCTGAAGCATATTCATGGCCTGCTTTGTAATGTTCAGATTCAGTTTCCTCTTTCATAGCTTGCTTGGTTGCAGTTGCATACATTACAGACTTAGCATCTTTACCATAACGCTCTTTGAAACCTTGTAGGTTCTTCTTCATCGACTTAACGTTCTTCTCACGTTTTGCCATTTCAGCATCAGTCATCTCACGTTCGTCTAATTCAATAGTGGACATTTGTACACCATTAACATCGTTCAAATCGATAACTTCTACTGTTGTATGTGTTTCTTCTTGTTGAACAGCTTGAACTGAAGGTTTAGCAACATCAGCACCTTTTTTCTTACCATCAAACTTGGCCTTTTGGTCTGCAACTTCTTTTGCATAGGTGTCATTATCAACTTCTTCGTTCATGTGAATCTGAGATGCTTTTTTGGCAGCTGCCATTTTGGTTTTTTCCACGCCAGTTTTATAGTGTTTACTAGTTTCGCTACCGTCCCAATTTTTACCGCCGGAATGATATTGCCAACCTGATTCGTGCTTGGTAACATCAGCAACGTGTTCACCTGATGGTGAATGTATGCGGCCTTTATCGGTATGTTTCATTTTGATTTTGTAACCATTTCCAATATCAGATTCATTCAAATCTTCAACTTCTTCGTTCATGTGAGCTTGTACTGCCTTTTTTGCAGCTGCTGCTTTTGTTTTTTCTACGCCGGTTTTGTAGTGTTTACTTGTTTCTAGGCCGTCCCAGTTTTTGTTACCAGAGTGGTATCTCCAACCTTCGCCGTGTTCTCTTGTTACAGTAGCTACATGTTCGCCCGATGGAGAATGTATGCGGCCCTTATCAATGTGTTTCATTCTGATTTTATAACCATTTTCAATATCTGATTCATTTAAATCTTCAACTTCTTCTCTTTTGATACCAGCAGCAGTTAGTGCATCAGCTCTATCTTTATATGATTTAATATCAGGAGCAGCCTTTTTAATCGCATCTTTAACTTGTTGAGGAGCATCACTCTTTTCAACATGCTTCATTGTTGTTTTGCCTGCATGACTCATTGCTTCTGCAAGACCTTTTAGACCTTTTTCTTGAAGCGCATCAAACATTGATGAGAAGCCTTCATTCACACGAGTTGAACGCTTGAAGTTTTGACGAGCACCATACTTACCACGAGCAGGTTTTTTTGGTTTGTCAGCAGCTTTTGCTAATTCATTTTCTTTTGCATAGTCAGTATCGCCGTGTTCAGCGCCTTTGCCTGCATAACCGTAAGTACCTTTGTGAGTATAAGAACCATTTTTTGATTCATACTCTTTTAGTTGCTCAGTTTCTTCCTTCTTCATAGCACGAAGTTTGGCAAAATCTTTGCCATCAATTTTTTCATCGTCAACAACATCAAGTTTTTGTTGGTTTGGATGGAGTTTCTCAGACATAATGTTTGCAACTATGTCTGCTACGCTTCTTGTGGTTTTATTATCGAAATTTGACATGTGTTGTCTCCTAGTTTTTTGTTTAACAATTCCATTTACGCAAGGCTAATGCTTTACGTGATGGTTCACCATTTGGTTTTTTCATTGGACCTTCCATGCCACCCATACGAGCACAGAATGATTTTCTACGATTTGCTGCCTTAGAACCAGGCTTTAATTTAGAAGGCGGTGTTGTAACTGCCATTGAAAGTTTAGAACCTGGATTCTCTGCACGATATGAAGCAATACCTTTGCGATTTAGACCGCCTTCAGGATTTTTTCCTTCTTTACGGCGCCATGCAGCTGTCTCATACAGTTCAACATCATCAACCGATTCAAAATCTTCCCAAATCGTTTCTGCATCTACACCGTGTTCTTCGGCTAATTCTTGCACCATTTCTTCAATCATATCAAACTGTTCATCCAAAGACAAAGAGGTAATATAAGTTTTAAATGTTTTCATAGTACGTTTTTACTTTTAAAGGTAGAAAGGTTGATACCTTTCTTTTTTAGTTCATCTTCTTTTTGAGCACCGATTGAAGCACCAGTTTCATCACCTTGCATTTCTGATACAGGAGTTACTTTAGAATCTTTTTTTCTAATCTTTTCGCCCATGTCACGACCAAGAGATTCACCAGCGCCAGCCATCGATAGACCAGACTCTATGCCTTTGTCGATGGATTCCTTGACGGTTTTCTCTTTTTGGCGGGAACGGAGTTCTTCGAAACCGGTTTTGCGGATGTTTGGTTGGAGGGTTTGGGCTGCAAGGGTTTGTTTGTCTTGGTGACCGGTGAAGGTGTCGGTTCGACTATCGGCAGGCTCGGTGCCTTCTCTAATGGTTCCGGTATCTTTTCTACCACCGGTTCTGGCCCTAATTGAACTAACGGTAATTGTTCTACCGATGTTTCCACTGGTGCAACTGCTGTCTGTTCTGGCTTCTTGAATAGGTTCTTGATAAATTGTAACATCATTTTTCTCCTCATGTAATTTAACTATGTAACCACCGTGTTTTTTGTCGGTGTTCTGTTGAACGGTTCCACCTTTTAAGTGGGCTTCTTTTGCAGCGCTTCTACGCAACATAAAAACTCTAATTTTACCATTCTCCGATTTCAGATAATTTGTCTTTTCATTCTCTGAAAGCATTTCTTCAAACTCCTCATTTACTTTATTAGGAGTTTCTTTTGGTATATTTGTTGGCAACTTTTCAACTGCAACAAGCTTATCGTGTACAACTCGGTATGTTACTTTACCTTTTTGTCCATATCGGCCAAAACCATAATACTGTAGGCCTAATCGGCGTGCTTCTTCTGTTGCACCAGATTCTGGATGTGGTGCAATTGAAGATTCGCCTTTTGGAATTGGTTGTGTGTCTTTCTTATCCAATTCAGAAGCAACCCATTGTTTTGCTTCATCATTCTTTGGAGGTGCCTTAACAAACTTCTGTATCTTTTTGTACAGGTCAAGGAATTCTTTTTCTTTGGCTGCACGAACTTCAGGTGCAGCTGCACGTAAATCTTCTGAGTTATCTATTTCAGAATAGTTATCACCAAACATCTTAGCAAGTTCAGGTCGTGCGTTTTGAACTGACTGCCATTTTTCTTTACGAATGTCTTCTGGTACAGAACGGCCACCACGTTGACCACGTTCTACGTTACGTGATGCCGATACCTCATCACGGGTATTAACCATAATCATTGAAGACTCATAACCAAGTTCTTCTAAGCGGTCTTTAATCTTTTTAATCTTTGCATGGTCATCACCAGTACCATTGATGATAATACCATTTCGACCAAGTAGAGCCAACTTTTGTCTCAACTCAGTCATAGACTTTGCTTTGGTGCGAGCAACTTCTCTAGCACCTTTTTGTGACTGCGGCATTCTTTTGTCTAGATTTCTTTTGTCCATCAAGTACTCAAGAGCCTTGTCAGAGTTAATCTCGGTTAGACCATGGCCTGCAAGTGTTTTGTCAAGCACATAGTCTTTACCAGAACCTGGTCCGCCGCCCATAAAGACTGCTTTGAAGATGGACTTATCGTGAACACCTTCAGTAAGAAATTCTGAGAATTCTTCAAAGTGTTCGTCAATCGATTCTTTAACACCACCGATATACTTGTCTAACATACGTTTGACTTTATCGGCACTAGATGCTTGTGGGTATAGAGATTTTACGATTACTCTGCGGCCTGCATCATCAGCCTTTTGGTACATATCACGTACTTGGCTACCTGAGTATACTTCTTTCTGACCAATTTTGAAGATTTTCTTTTTAGTTACAAAGATATAACCGTGACCGCCTTTAGGATTAAAAGAGACACAATCTTTAAGAGATTTGAATGGTTGATAGTAAGCAGGTGAACCATCTTTCTTAGTATAGTTCACAGGGTCACGCTCTGAGCGTACCAGAATAAGAACATCTTTTTCTGGATTGTATTTGTTTAATATTTCTTGGGGATTAACTGGTTGAACAACTTGTACAAAGTGGTCAACAACGCCGGCCTGTTGTGCTAGAAATCTTTTATCTGCAAAGGGAATTGGACGGTTCTTTGTGTCGTTAGAAGCTGCAACATAGAAGTCAGCACTAGGGAAAGCACGCTTGGCTTGTTCGTATGAACTCATGTGACCGGCGTGAAATGGCTGGAATCCTCCGCCATAAACGACAATAACTTTACGTGGTTCTGCCTTCTCTGACAGAAATTCTTTAAATCTCATTTACCCGCCTCTGCAGCAGTTATACTATTATAAGTGTTTTTTTACCGTAGCCATGGCCGAACCGATGACTTGGTGCATATCGTAGTATTTATACTCCGTTAATCTTCCACCAAAGATTACGTTCTCTAAAGCATCTGCTTTTTCTCGATACTTCTTATATATGGCCGTGTTCTTCTCATCATTTATAGGATAGTAAGGTACTTTTGTTTTATCCCATTCCGCAGGCATTTCTTTGGTAATGATAGTGAAGTCGGTCTTTGCCTTAGTAAAGTGTTTATGTTCTACTATACGAGTCCATGGCACACTGGCGTCGGGATAGTTAATCATAGCACTACCTTGTGCGTTATCAGTCTCCAATCGTTCATGGATGAAGTCCAAAGTACGATACTCTAACTCACCAAACTCATAATTAAAGTACTCATCAATCTTGCCTGTGAACACAATCTTATCGGCAAGTTGGTCCCACAAATCTTTATGTTTGAAATAATCGGCATCTACTCTTACGTCTATGCCTTCAAGCATACGTTCAAATAACTTGCCATAACCATCCTCAGGAATGCCTTGATGTTTATCATCAAAGTAATTGTTATCGTATGTAAAACGTAGAGGTAAACGCTTAATGATAAATGCAGGCAACTCTTTAGGGTCTTTCTGCCATTGTTTCTCAGTATAGCCTTTAATCAAGGTTTCGTATATGTCACGGCCAACCAATGAGAGAGCTTGTTCTTCTAAGTTGGTTGGTTCACCAGTAAAACGTTGAGAGTTTATAACTTCTTTGGCCTGGTCAGGTGTTGTTACACCCCACATTTCATAAAACGTATTCATATTAAATGGTAACGAATACATTCTACCTTTGGTTGTGGACTTTGGTTCAAGCCTGAAGTTGTTAAACTTGGAAAATTTATTTACAAATTCCCAAATGCGGTCATCATTCGTGTGGAAGATATGAGGCCCATACAAATGAACATCGATGCCATCCACATTTTGTGAGTAAGCATTCCCACCAATGTGAGAACGATTATCAATGACTAAACATTTTTTGCCTGCATCAGTAGCAAGTCTAGCGAAAGTGGCACCAAAGAAACCAGCACCAACTATTACGAAATCATATGGTTTCATTCTTTACGGATACTTTGGTTATATTCCCAAACTGTTGAGAACAAACGGTCATCAATATCGTTTTCTTTGAGTGTGTTAATCAAAGCGTTAATGTCTTTAGGGAAACAGTAACCGCCAAAACCCATCTGACCATCAGGACCTGGAACTTTAGTGTGTGAACCACCAATACGTGTATCCGAACAAACACCATCTTTAACAGAATCAAAATTCATTCCAAGTTTCTGACAGATTTGGAATAGGTTGTTAAAGAAAGCAACCTTAGAAGCTAAGAATGAATTACAAAAATACTTAATCGTTTCAGATTCATTAGAAGAAACAATCTGAATAGGAGTATATGGAAAATATTGAGTGTAAAAATCTTTTAACTTGAAACAATATTCTTGATTGCCGCCAATGATGTTGCGGTCAGAATTGCGGAAGTCTTCAACAGCATTTACTGCGGTCAAAAATTCTGGATTATGTACAATATTAAATGGATATTTACGAGACAATTTCTCAGTAGTACCGATTGGCACAGTTGATTTAATCACAAACAATGGGTCTTTTTTAAACGTTCTAGACCGTGCTTCAATGTCCATAAAGAAAGCATTGACAAAAGACAAATCACATTCACCATTTGATTGCATTGGTGTAGGAAGACAAATGAAAATAATGTCAGAACCTAACACTTCTTCTAATTCATTTAGTCGTTTCTCGACTTTAACGTCATACACCTTTGTAAGGACTTTGTCCTTAAAGTTTTGGTAAATTGCATTACCAACAAAACCATTACCAATAACACCAACTTGCATATTAAACTCCATTCATAATTTTACTATACAGGGATTTAAAGTTATCCCCATCCATCTTATCAAACATGTGTACAAAAGGTATGTAGTCGTACAACTCTATGTTCTGGCCGCCTTCTGTTTGTAACTTAGAAGGTATCACCATATCAGGTGTGTAGTTAAATGTCATAACTGGCACTTCATCAAATGGAACTGGATTCATATTGAAGTATGAGTGTGCGATAGCAAAGATAATTTCATCTACACGACCACCTCTAAAAGCACGGCGGCATTTATATTCATCATATCTATAGAACACCACTTTACAGTAATTAAAGAACTGTTCTAGGAAAGAATTCTTTCTCAGATAAAAGAAACCACCATGAACATGAGGTACGTGTTTACCATATGCTTTCGAAACTTCTTCGATAGCACCCCAATGCCAGTTAGGATCATTCTTACGACCTAACATTCTAATTGGAAATGGTTGTTTTGACATATAATCCCAAAGAGCTTCTGGATTATACTGACAAAGAACATCAGAATCAACAATTATGTTTTCTTCATAAGGTAAATATTTTTCAAAATTGATTCTAGGATAAAGACAATACTTCTCAAAACCTGTGTCACAGAAAGTCCACAAATCATCACGAGGATTGAATTCTATTAGTTTGTCAAACACACCCATAGCCTCAGCATATTCACGGTCTTGTTCGTGAATTAGTAAACTCATAGGCCTATTACAACCAGACTTACGAATAGTTTCGAGTAGTAGATATGACTCTAATATGTATTGTTTACCAAGACCTATTAGAAAATAACCTTGATTTAACGCCATGCTTCTGATACCAAATTAGGATATTTTTTCAACTTTTCAAGCAATGCTGCTTCACGAATTTCAATTTCTTCACGGTTTTTAAAGAATCGAGCATGCCATTCTACAGAAATATGGTTAATATATTCCATAGTTCCGTCAGCAATCATTTTCTCTAATGTATCAAACTCAGAGCCTTCAATGTCCATTTTGACAATGATGTTGTCTTCTGGTTGAAATGATTCTTTGATGAATGAAGAAAAGTCGAAACATGTTACTTCACGCTGTAACTTAAACTGGTCATTAGCTTGCATACCCCATGGATCCCATTTGTCCAACGGAATCACGGAAGAACCCATGCCTGTGTCGTCTTCGCCAGGTGGTGTTTCAATATTAACTGTGATAGTACCATTGTGGTCACTAACAGCTGCATTGAAGGCACGAACGCCTGGAGTTAGATGGCCATATTCTTTAATGAACTTTTCAAAGGTAACAGGATTTGCTTCGAACGTATAAATTTCCCAAGTTTGGTCCATATTAAATCGTTCAATGAATTCCCTCATACCTTGGCCGTAATGAGTACCTAAATCTAAAAATACATTTTTCATATTATTTCCAAGCAATTAAAATACGGCTATCTGCAGCCGCAGTTGATGAATCGTCTATAGTTTTTACTTTTGTTCCCGTTGGTAACACATCAGTAATTGAATTAAACCAAGCGGCATTAGGAATATCTTCAATCACTAATATACCACCAGGATTAAGTTTTGGATAATACAACTTAGCACACATTAACATAGATTCTAAATTGTGGGGGCCATCATCATTCACAATGTCAAATGTACCTAGTGAGTCAGCAAACTCTTTAGTGTAAGCATCTGCAATGATGATTCGTGTTCTATTTGGGTCAACACGACCTTGAATATTTTCTAAAGATTTTCTAGGTTCAATATCAACTACAGTAATATCACCTTGAGGAAAATACTTATCCCAAGCAATTGTAGAGGCACCATGATAAGCACCAATCTCCAACAATTTTACAGGTTTATCTCGCCATTGTTCAAACAATGGATCATAGTCTTTAGTGTATGGATGCTTAGTAAGTTTATCTGTTCCCCAGCCTTTAGCTTCATCAAGGAACAAACCTTCCTCTTCCATAATCTCATGGAGAGATTTATACATTATAGGTTATCTTTCACATAGTCTTCAATACGTTTTTTAGGTGACCAACCGAAAGTGGTATTAATTTTAGTGTTATTAGCTAGTGTGATATATGCTTCACCTAGTCGTGGTGGAACAAATTTAATATTATCTGAAATCATTTGAGCAAGTTCAAGCACGGAATGATTTGTTCCTGTGCCAACGTTATAAACTTTTCCGTAAGTGTCATCAGCTGATACTTGTTCATGTTGCATAGCAAGAATGTTTGCTTCAACAACATCATCAACGTGTGTGAAGTCTCGGCGTTGAGTACCATCACCAACGATGGTTAATGGTTGGTCAAATCTTTTTTGGCGCAAGAACAGACCAACAACTGGTGCATAAGGACCTTTTAGTGGTTCTCTTGGACCATATACGTTGAAGTAACGGAAGATTACTGTATCAAGACCAAATAGGTCGGTGTACATCTTACACAGTTTCTCACCAGATACCTTTGAAACAGAATATGGATTCAAGCAATCATCAGACATTTCTTCGGAAAGTGGAGGTTCATTCTTTAAACCATAACCAGATGACGTAGAAGAATACATAACACGTTTTACTTTTGCTTCACGAGCACATTGAAGTACTGTTGCTGTGCCGAGTGTATTTGTCCTAACTGCTAACAAAGGATTTTCGATTGCTGGTTGAATACGAGATTCGGCCGCACAATGGAAAACATAATCAGCGCCATCGTAAATTGGTCGAGTATCTCCATAGTTTGCTATGTCTAAAATAAAATATGTTGCTTTAGGATTAAAATAAAAGTGGTCGTGTACCTCTGACGATTCATTGTCAATAACAACAACTTTATGACCCATTTCCACCAAACGATCCACAATATGGGAACCAATAAAACCGCTGCCACCTGTTACAATAATTTTCATATTCATACCTCTAAAATAAGTTCTTTCTCTACTTGAGATTCTGTAAAATTCCATTCTTCGTTGTAGTGTTCTTTCATAAACTTAGGAAACACATCTAACAACAACTTGTCCATTTCTGCAAAAGCATTGCTCTTATCATAAGAAGATACTTTCTTTGGATGATACATCTGTGAGCAATGAATTACTGCAGCGTCTTCTTTAGTTAGGTCACAAAGGACCTTGTCAAATCCCCAACCAGAATAAATGTCATATCTGTTCCACAAATCCAAACAAAGTGGAATCAATGATGTATGAATAACTGGTCCCATAACTTCAATGAAGTTGGTCTTAGTGTACTTGATGCCAGGTTTATTACGCAGAATGGGATAGAATACATCCGAATCATTAGTAACAGACAACTGAAAAACTTTCAAATCTCTTTCTTTAGCCAATTCAAATGCACGATTTAGGTTTTGTACATCTGTAATCAAATCATCATCAAAGAACGCCACATACTCATACTTTTTATAGTCGAGTTTTTCTAGGTATTCTTTGGCAAGATTCCATTTAAAACCACGTTGCTCGGCAAGGCCATCATACGTACCATCTTCTGGCTTGAATCCAGAATATTGTATCACAAAGGTTTCATAATTGCGGTTATCTTTCGTGTAACGCCAATGATTATCTTTATCAAAGCGGGCATCAAATGTTAATGGATTACCAACAGGACAAAAAACTAGATTACGCATATTTAGCCTCAATGATTCTACTCCATTCAGGCACTCGGTCATATTGATGAACAATAGCGTGTGGTGTGCCGGTACTTGTACATACCACTCCATCTTTCATAATAGGACTAGGTTCAAGCAAGAATTCACGGAAAGAATCAATCTTTCTAGGGTCAACTGTTGTACCGCATTGTGCAGCCCAACCTTCTTCACTCATTGTGAATCGTGTAATGTCTTTGTATGGCTTTAGATTCAATAACACATTAAGTCCGGCTTGGTCAGGACCACCGCCACCAGGAACGTTAGCAGGTGCGCCGCCGCAAGACAAGAAAATGTTTTGCATTAGGTCTAACATTGTTTGGAATTTACCTGCAATGACACCAGCATTGTAAATTGGATTCTCTTGCATACGTTCAGCAATCAATGGACCAAACGATAGGTGCATGTTTTGTTTGCCCCAAGGTTCATCCATATAACGTAGTGATTCGCAAGAAGCAATAATTTCTTTATCGCCAATATTGTTGTCAACCCATGTAGATGGGTTAGATTGAAAAACAACATCTCTTACATCTGTAGTGATGATGTATCGATATTGTTCTTTGTTTTGAAGTCTGTTTAAGAAGAATGGAATGTGAGCAAATCTCTCAAGGCAAATATTAAAATTTTCCTTGTTATAAACCAACTTGTTGTTTTCATCATCACGGCCAAAAGCAAAGATTGTATAGTTGCGTTTAGCTAGTTCTTCTGCTACTTCATAATCTAAGTTATAACATAACATTACTTTTAGACCATCGAATCCCGATTGGTCAAGGGAGTTTACCCACGTTTTAATTTTATCATAGTTGTAATTTGTAATACAACCAACCACTATATCTCTCATAATAACCTCACGTTTTAAATTATCAATACTTACTCTTTATATATTGTCTAAACTTTTTAAAGTCCTGACCCGGAGTGTCTTTCATATAAGACTGAACCAATGTGGAAGTACCATCTTGGCCTGCGCCAGCCTTTGGTAGAATATCTGGCTTAACTTCTTCATGTACACTCTTATGTAGTTTAACACCAGTAACGTCTTGCACCATTTTCCAGGCATCTTTATGACGCTTGTTCTTTACGTGGTCATCAAACTTCTTTTTCTGTTCGTCATTGGCTTTCTGTTTGAACTTAATCAACTCCATAATGCCTATGTTACCAGCGTATGCAGCTTCGGTCAACTGCTTTCTGGTTTCACGAACCTTCTTTATTGCATTAATGCTCATCTTAACCTCTGGTTAGATTTAAAATCTTTTGAATTTGTGCTTCTAAAATAGGCTTACGATTTGGCCATTTGATAACTGGTTGTTCTGCGGTCTTCAAAAGGTTTGTTAAGAAAGGCATAATAATCTTTTCTACTTGTTGCAAGCGAACTTTATATTCCTCTACAGTTTCATCTTTCTCAGCAATAATCGCATTATATTCTTCTTCATCTACTGCGGTAAAACCAAAATCATCATCGCCATATTCGGCCATAATTTTACTAATGTCATATTTTATATCAGCCATTATTTACTCCAGTTCTTGGCAGCGTTAAAGTTTTGATGAGCGAATTCTAAACGGTCAATTAACTTCAAAGCACCGCCTGAAAGTTTATCTACACAAACAAATCCCTCAGGACCCGTTACTTTGAAACCATCATCTGTACGAACAAATGTATCTACTGAAGACTTGATTGTTTCCAACTTACGGACAATCATAACTTTAGCATCAACAATATCATTCATCAAATCAAAAATTAATTTTAATTGACCTGCATTACCACGGAAGAAACGCATAACTTCAGTCTTTTCACCAATACGTTTCTTCTTTGTGTCTTCTTTCTTGGCAGCCAAGATTTCTTTATTCAAACGGTCTTCAATCCAACGAATCAATTGTACTGTATGTTGTTGAGTGTCTTTAATGTGTTCGCCTGCACGGACTTTGGTATTGTTAAAAGTCTTAATGTACAAGTTAAATGTTTCGTTAGTAGAAATTCTATTCAACACGGCAGGATTAATTGATTGGAATATTTTGCCAGCAGTTGAAAGAATATCTGTTAGTTCTCTTGTTTCTTTATCAGTAAATGTTGCGGTGCCTGAAGCATCTACAAACGAAGCATCACGGAACCAAACATCTTTAGTTTGCGTAAAATTACCAACATCTATATTGAATGATGCACGTAATGAGTCCATCGATTTACCATTATATGTGGTGTGAAATACAATACCCATCTGAGCAGCCATCATCTTTTTGGCCATTACTGAATCGGAAGGCACAGCATAAACAATAGTGTTTGGTTGAAAGGTGATGTATGATTGTCCATCAATAGTCTTGCTATCAAGGTCACCTTTACTAAACATCATGTCGCCTTGAATGATACCTTTGATTCCAAGTTTTGGTAAGAAAGCCAATGCGACTTTCAACTTATCATTCAGACCAGGATTTGGATGGTTCTTATCAATATCATCATTTGTATAATTCAGTTTACCTTCTTTATTGAAGACTGATTTAGTACCAACAAAGAACTTCCCATTATCTGGATTGGTACCACAGATAATGGCAGGTGCACCATCCCACTTTGTGGTAATGTTGGTTTTATTTGAAGAATGGCCGGCCAACATATCACGCAAAGAACGTAGAAAGTTAATAGAGTCTCTAGCGCCATTAACACCATTATTCAGGACATTGTCCTCAAGGTGTTCTAGGTGAAGATTAGCACCTTCTTTGGATGCTTCTGATAAAAATTGTGTGAAGTTCATGTTAGTATAATTTTCCAAACGGCCCAAACTGACTACCTTTTTTCTGTGCTAAAAAACACATGTCAGTTAAAAGATTGTCTCTTTCTTCTTTTTTCATTTCAGAAATATTATATAAAAAATTTAATTGCATTAATTTAGAATTTGCTGTGTGTGGTTCAAGAGTAAAAACTTTTTGCATGTTGGAAATAAATTCATCTTCATTTTTTATACCAGTGTCAACATTTGCAGCTGAAATTGAAGCATATACTTTCTTAGCATATTTTAAAGATGTATCATCGTTAAATTCTGCACCGGTCATTGGATATTCTTTATGATTGTTTTTGAAAGGTATTTTATAATCTTTTAATAATTTTGCTAACAAGTCTAATGGTGTTTTACCTAAACGAGCTTTAGTTCCAGCAGAAGATGTGGGTTCAAATTTTAAATTATTATAACCTGATGTGCTATTTGCTTTAATTTGAAAATCATATTTTACACCACCACCATCTACAATAATTCTTGTATCTTGTGTTGCAAATTGTGTCCCATTTTTCAAACTCAACGGACACTTCATAGATGAGATATTAAAATTATAATTTTTCTTATCGGGAAAATCATCTTCATTAATATTCACTTCTTCATATTTAGCTTCTTTACCAGAAATTAATTTTAAAGAAACACCAACAAGTCTACGTTGTTTGTATAAAGTCCTCATAAGAGCATTTAACTCTAACAAACTGGAAACTTTTCCGTCTTCTATTACTTTTTTAATGTCTGAAATAACTTTTCGTTCATCTTGAATACACCAAATATCAGCAGGATCCCATGAGTCTTTTTTAGAAATTTTAAACTTTGCACGAACCAATTCTGTAATAAAATCCATAAATCCACCATCTCTATTGAATTCTGTAAACTTAGCTGATGAAAATTCTTTAAACATTGTTTTCTGTTGAGCATAAAAAGCTTTTAGCCATTCAGCATTTATTGCTGGATATATTTCTACCAACTCCTTATATTTTTTATCTTTTACAATATCTTCTGGACTATTGTATTTTTGATTGTCATTTAGTACTCTGCGAAAAATCCACGCAGAACCTAGTTCTTGCATCCTTGTTAATTCAGCTGCTGAATAAGATTTAGCCATATAAACACTCCGATTGTTATTAAGTATTTATGCTACATCATTTATCGAATAATGTCAATCTCTTTATCACCTGTCCAAACTTCTGTCTCATTTCTGATACGACCTTCAGAGGTCAAGGTTTCGAATCGATTTGCAGCCTTCTTCCTCCACCAGTCAATTACGTTCTCCAGGTGGAATTTATCGTAGTTTTCCTTGTCTGGAATCAATTTATCTGTTCGTCCCATCACTACATCCGCAAAGTTGCTAAAACCATAGTTGGATGCGTAATAACGCTTCTTCTCAGTAAGAGATAGTGCGTTAGTAATTGTTTGTTGAAACCCAGCGTATTCTGGCTCACCTTTCAATGCCTGTTTAGTGAGACTGATAATCCTGTTGGAGATTTTCAGTTTGCGACTAGAAGCATCAGCAGGTACAATCTCACCGAGGGCAGACTCAACGTAGTTCTTAATGTCATCATAAGGTTTGCCGTGCATCATCGGCAAAAAATCAGAATCCGTTAGTCCCTTGAATCTTAGATAAGGTTTCATACCATCATACTGTGATGATGATTTGGACGTGCCATAGAGACTTGTGGTCTCAAATAGACACGTATTCATATCATACTTGGCGTTCAACTTCTCACGCACCCAATGTGAACAACAGATAGCGGCAAGTAATTTACCGCCAAGGTAATTATACCCAAATGGTTGAGCAGGCACAATAACAAAACCCATAATTGAAGTATTGTTAAAGTGTTTGCCGCCATTAGGTACTTGAGTGAATACACCGCCAAGCATTTCATTTCTTGGTTTCATATTGATAACTGGTGAACCAAGGCGAATGAAACCAACCCACTTTTTAGAAGTCTTTTCCCAAACAGCCAATCTCAAACAACGGCCAGGAATACTGGTCATGTTTGAGTGAGATGAAATCATATTCAAGTAAATGTCCCAAGTATCTTGAGGCAGTTCAATGAGTTCAAAGTCCATGTCATTAGGATGCATGGTAAAATCAGAGAACAAGTCTTCTTCAGGTCCCATGCCAGGCAGAGTAAACGGCCTGTCTGATAATGAATTCAACTTTTGGTCACGAATGTAATCATCAATTCGGCCAAAGCGGTCAAAATAATTAGAGAAGATGGTGGCACAATAAAGGCCTTGTTCTTTAGTTAGTTTTTGCATTTTAAATAATGTGTTTCGCAAGTACCATTAAACTCAACCAAGTCCACATAGTGTTGAAACCTACAAGAGTTGGCAATAATTTCTTGTTTGAAGCCCAAATCAAAGTTAGACTTGTAATCAACGTCAACCAATACAACCACCAAATTTGAATACCGAAGATTAGACCTGGAATAATGATAATGGCTTTTGCCAACCAACTAACAAACTCTACGGTGTTGTAGTCTGTCCAATATTCTTTGGTGAACCACATACCATAACATTCTTTGACTTTAGCCCAACCAATGTGTGTATAAGACACACCAATTAGAATAGCCCATACACCAACCGCAAATATTATTTGTAAATCACTCATACTTTAAACCCCTCAAATTTTTTCTTACCAAATTTATTTTCACGATTACCAAATGTGTTGATTGGTTTATCGTCTTGTACTTGTCCCGAATCTACAATGTCTTGTTGTGCGGATTGCTCAGCATCATATAGTTTCATCTTAGAACGGTCAACACCAATAACAAATCGTTTATAGATGTTAGGATCACCATAACGATTTTTCAATTGTTTCACCATCAACTGATTCAACTGTTCAAGTTCTTCAGTACTAATCAACGCAAACATAAAGTCGGCAGTTGCAGGCAGACCAAACGATTCAGAAGTATCTTCCAAACCAACGTCTGTATTACTAAAACCTGAACGAGTTGTCTGTGTAGCAGAAACAATCGGTACATTAAATTCAACCGCAAGTCCACGGAGTTCTTCAGCAATGGCCTTGATGTAACTATAAGAGTTAACGTTAGCACCAGGTTTAATACGAGATGAAGCACAAATATTTAAATAATCAATAAAAATAATTTGCGGTTGAAAATTCTTCTTCAAATGCAGTTCATTCAGTAAAGAACGGAAGTGCAATGAATTTGCAGAGGCAGTTGGATATTCTTTGATAATCAACTTGCCGTGTGTTTTACTTTTGAGTGTGTCAAATTTACGGTCATAATCACTCTTGGTCATAGAATGTAAATCATTCATAGACACATTCAACAAGTTCGCATCGATACGTTCAGCGATACGTTCTTCTGCCATTTCTAATGTGATGTAAAGAACATTTTGGCCTTGTGACAGACACGAAGCCGCAACGTGACACATAAACATGGATTTACCAACGCCGGTACCAGCAAGACAAATATTCAATGTTTTGTTTGGCAAGCCGCCTTTTGTAATCTTGTTTAATAGGTCAATGTCGAATGGGATTCTAGATTCTTGTTTATGGTAAAAGTCGAAACGGGAACTAGAATCATTGATATAGTCGTGACCAACGTTACTATCAAAAGAAACACCAAGCGCATTTGAAAGGAGCTTTGGGATTTCTCCCTTGCTTTTTGTAGATTTAGTATCATCAAGAATCGATACAGATTCCATGATAGCATTATATATCGCCTTGTCCTGACAGAACTTTTCAGTTTGTTCCACCAACCATTGTTGTTCGGTTGGTTCTTTTTTGTTATGATTGATTTCATCCAACAGATTTAAAGCACCCTTGACCTCAACATCATTCAATGATTTGGAATCTGTAAGGTCAATAACGAGTGCCTCATGGGTTGGAAGCGTTTTATATTTGTTGATAAATTCGGACACAAGGTTGAAGACAATCTTCTCCTTGTTGTCCGAAAAATAATCTACATGAATAAACGGTAATACTTTTCTGGTATATTCCTCAGAATAAACGAGGTTTTTCAGAATCGTTGTTTCTAGTTTCATCTTGTACTTTTGCCAATAATATGTGTGATAGGATATTTCCCATGAGTATACTAAAAACCTCATCAGAAGTCAAGTCATCTATGTCATGTTCACCTGGATATACGATAGTGTAACCGAATTGCAAACGAGGTACTGGACCAGAATCATCCACCCTAACCTTATTGTAATGGTATACTACGCCACGGTAATCTGGCGATAGTACCTCTACGCCGGTGATTTCAGAATTTTTAAAATCTATGAATCTAAAATCTTTATTCTCCGTCAGCGTCATCGACTTCTCCCGAAACAACATCTTCTTCCAAAAGGCTGCCATACGAGATAGCAAATTTAGATTTAACATATTCTTTAAACTCCGCATTAGTCAGAATTGAATCCCAAAACTCTCCGTTTAAGGTATCCGCCATTCGTTTCTTTTCACCAATCTCACCTGTCTCACGATTTACTTTTGCAAACCAACCATTAGATGGTTTGGTTACAAAGCCGCCTTCAAGTGCAATGTCCATTAGGCCCGAGTACTTCTGGATACCGCCTTCGAATGTAACGAGGAATGGAAACTTGGACTTCTCACGGACAAAACGAGACTTCTCAATGTTGATGGTAAAGTTCCAACCAACAAGGTCAGTACCATCTTTCTCTTGTGACTTACCAATGATGAACACTTGGTTAGCAGAGTACATACCGCCAGTACCACCAGACATAACAGACTTACTAAACATTTCCATAGTTTGGTAAGTATGGTTAACTGCGATACAAGGAATATCTTTAGTTGTCAAGTGTGGTGTAACAATACGCCACAAAGATTTCATAACACGAGCACGAGACATATCTGCAACTGACTTTTCATCCAATGCGTCTTCAACTTCTTTCTTGGATGCGAGGTTACCAACAGAGTCGATAAAAATAATCACTTTGTCGCCACGTTCGATTGCTTCGAGGCGCTTTGAAATATCAAACTTCAACTGCTCAAGATGTTCAATTGGAATGTGGAGAACACGGTCAGTATCGATACCATTGGTCTTAATATAATCTGGTGTGATACCAAATTCAGAATCGTAGAACAAACAAACTGCATCTGGATGTTTGTTCATATATGCTTTGACAAGCACTAGACCAAGGAGAGATTTAAAGTGTTTAGATGGACCTGCAAGAAAGGTAAGACCTGAAACAAGGCCGCCATCTACTTGACCGGATAATGCCAGATTAATAATTGGCACTTCAGTCTGTACGCCTTCTTTTTTGTTGAAGAAGGTAGATTCACTTAGCAGTTCCGTAGATTTAATGGAACCAACTTTTTTCATTTTTTCGAGTAAACTCATTTTATTTCCTTTATGTTGTGTTGAGTATTTTAAAGTGGGGAACTACCCCACGTTTTTATTTATCCAAAAAACGATTCTAGGCTGTTTTGTTTTTCAATTTGCCAATCAATCGTATCAAGAATTGCCTTTATAGGGTCAATGAACGTTTTATCAAATTGCATATCATAATCAACATACGATTGAAGACCGAATTCTTTTGGTAAACGACCTGGGAAAGAAATCACAGAATCTTTTAAAGGATTAGGCGAGCGCAGATATGTAAACTTCAACTTCTCGCCTTCTTTAATGAGAGGGTAAGTCTTTGATAGTTTCATATCATTCAACAGTTTATTATACAACAAGGCGCCTTTCACATGGATAGGAGTGCCTTTCTTGTAAATTTGTGTTGAATCGGCATACTCTTTCAAGCCATTACAACCACGAGGAAAGGAGATTTCTTCAGGAGGTAATGTTTTAAATTCTTCACGGAAGTCCATAATAAACTTTTGCACAGTTGCTTCGTCAGTATTAACAACCAACTTAATAACATCATACATCTTTGTACGAACAGCTGCAGGTGTAGATGACTTCACCATTTCTAAACCCATAACTTTCATATGAGGTTCAGAGTATTGAACACCTTCGTTGTTATACACGTTTAGAATGTAACGTTTCTTAGCAGTCCAAATGCCTTTGTCTGCAAGAGCTTCACGTTTCATTTGCATTTTTTGTTGGTAAGCGTGAACATACGTAGCAAGCTCTTGATAACTCGAATCGATAAAAGGTTGAATTTTCTGTTCACAGACTTTATCCATGAAGGCGATGATTGCATTAATATCCGATTTGTCTTTATACACCGTATCAACAAGCTCACCAAGGCGGAGATAAATCGAATCTGTGTCTGAGGCGATAACATAATCTTTGTCTGTCTTTAAAATATTATTCATAAATTGGTTCAATTTACCTTCGATCCAACGAATAGACAATTGACCAGCTAATGTCACAGCAAGTGCAAGGCGAATATCGTAAAAACGGAAGTATTGGGAACCAAGAACACCATAAGCAGAGTTCAAAGATAACTTCTTCGCTAATTGCAAGTTGTCGTAACGGGCGACCAATTTAGCAATTTCTTTTTGCTTGATTGGGTCTTTTTCATTCTCATACTCTTGTTTATGTTTAAGCATCAATTTCTTAAACTTTTTACGGTCTTCATACAATTCTTCCATCATACGAGGCAAGAAGCCTTGTTTGTCTGTACGAAAGAATTGGCCGTTTGGTGTCAGAGTAACACCATTAAGTTTTGATGTATCAATCTTCTTAGTCAGCAGTTGGTCAACATTAACACCCTCCGAGATAATAGCTCGCATTTCTGGAGTATAATCACTTGGGTCAATCAACGTTTCTGGTGACAAGTTGTATTGCATCAACAAATGTGGATACAACGAGTTCAAGTCAAATGAAGCCACGTTCATGTGCATACCAACTTGAGGGTCTTTAACGTATGCGCCTTCGAAAGCAGAATCTTTCATCTTGAATTCTTTAGGCGGTACAACAATACCTTTCTCAAGCAAATAGGAATAAATCAAAGAATCCCACATTCTTGTCTGAGCAAAAATGTCTTCATAGTTTGATTTGGTATCGTAAGCAAGAGTTAGACCAAGTTCAAGGAGTTTTAACTTGTCTTCGAGTTGAACGACAAGTCCCACATCTTTGATGTTATACTCAATAAATTTTTGATAGTTAAGTCGATATAGTTGGTGTAAGTTGTCATATTCATCATAAGAGATTTTGTTTTCGCCAAGTTCTTGACTGGCAATATGGTCAAGGCGATAAGATTCTTGTGACTTACCATTAGGCGCATACCACTTATACAGTTCAATGTAGTCAAGTGCAGCAACACCAGAGATAATATAAGCGGTCAACTCACGACCATGTTTACCTTTTACTTTGCGTTCCCATACATTATTCCAAGGCGACAATTTCTTAACTTCGTCTTCGCCAAGAATTTTATTGAAACGATTTACAATATAAGGAATATCAAAGAACTCGGTATTCCAACCAGTAATAACATCTGGATAGTCCAGAGTCCAATAGTTTAGAAAACGCTTGCAAAGGTCATACTCATCTTTACATTGAAAGTACTTCTCATCACCTTTGACTTGATATTCACCACAACCAAATACAACAGTTTCACCATTGTGAATGTGTACACAGATAGCGGTGATTGGTTGTTCGGCACGATATGGGTCAGGAAAACCATTCTCTGAGCCAACCTCAATATCAATAAACGCAATGCGAATATCGTTA
>Ga0209500_10000599_pt1 | contig 30525 bp, 29 predicted proteins | sample S_140212_EF_Meta_FD_187323 | JGI IMG/M metagenome (GOLD analysis project Ga0209500, IMG submission 187323) | Freshwater microbial communities from Lake Simoncouche, Canada to study carbon cycling - S_140212_EF_MetaG (SPAdes) (version 2) | ecosystem: Environmental > Aquatic > Freshwater > Lake ...
GTGGCTATAAATTCAATGTCCACCGCAGCACCGCGACGAAGCCGAGATGTTGAGCGTTGTGCATCAATATCGGCTGCGACTACAAACTTCTCACGTGCAATTGGGTCTTTCGAATCCATAGTGACGCCGCCACCGCCACGCATTACAAACTGACCTGGTGAAGTTCTGCGCATGCCAAGCCTGTCTGGGTAGGCCGACAATAGAACAACGCCACACAAGGAATCGACGGCATCATCAGAAACATTGTCGACAGTAGGAATCGATGACCGTCGTGCAATATCGCGTGCTGCTTCAAGAACACGCCGAGTGGCACCGCGATCTGCTGCATCGTGGTGTGCAATGCCCAGTACTGCTTTCACGCGTAATGCAAGGTCGGCAGGCAAGGTGTCTGGTTTACCGCGCATGATGTCGCGCTCTTCCAACAATGCTGCAACAACACTCGCGATCCAACCGTGAGGGTGAAGGTCTCGATTGCGTGCAACCATGGTGCCAAGGCGAGGGTGCAGTGGCAAACCGAGTACAGACCTACCAAGTGGCGTGATATGGCGTTCGTTGTTTAGTAAGTGCAACATTGTCAACGTATCCGTAGCTACGCGTAATGATTTCTCGGGCAGAGCATCAAGAAAGGACAACTGCGCAAGCGGGGTTCCCCATGCGGCAACTTCCAACGCCACACCACACAGGTCAACTTGGGTGATCTCGGCCGGTAGATGTGGAAGGCGAGTGGAGTCTTCGATGCGGCTCCACATTCTGTAGGCAACACCTTCACGTACGCGCCCTGCACGGCCACTGCGTTGATCAGCAGATGCTCGAGACGACGTAACAGTGACTAATTCGGTGAGTCCTGTGCGTGAATCAAGACGTGGCACGCGAGCGATACCGGCATCAACCACAATGTGGACTCCATCAACCGTAAGAGACGTCTCAGCGATGTCAGTTGACAACACCACGCGTCTGCGGCCGAGACCACTCGCGTTTAGGGCTGCGTCTTGTTCAGAAAACGGCAGAGCACCTGCAAGGCGTAAAACATCAACGTTGCCCGCCACGCGTTCTTTCAACAATGTTTGGGCCCTATTGATTTCGCCTATTCCAGGTAGGAACACCAAGATGTCACCGTCGTCAGTGTTCAGCGCTCCAAGAACTACATCTGTAATAGCATTTTCAAGACGGTCATTACGTTGGCGTGGTACGTATCGCACATCAATCGGAAAGGTGCGTCCTTCTGAAGTGATGATTGGTGCATCGCCTTGGTCGTCTGAAAGCACGTGGGCAAACAATTGTGTTTGCGCAGTGGCGGACATAGCCAAGATCTTTACGTCTGTAGAGAATGTCTTAATTGCATCAAGTAGAAATGCAAGACCAAGGTCTGTCGGCACGTTTCGTTCGTGAACTTCATCGAAAATCACTAGAGCAGTGCCATCAAGTGTCGGGTCGTTTTGTAAACGGCGAGTCAGAATTCCTTCGGTCAGAACTTCAATGCGTGTTGTGGCACCGATCTTTCGTTCATCACGAGTTTGGTATCCAACAGTGTCGCCTACTTTTTCGCCAAGCATGAAAGCCATGCGTTGCGCAGCAGCTCGCGCGGCAAGCCGGCGCGGTTCAAGCATCACAATTTTGCGACCTGCTACCCAGTCTTCGTGTAATAAACGAAGAGGAACAAGAGTTGTTTTGCCTGCACCAGGAGGTGCGATAAGAACGGAGTGACGACGAGAGGCGAGAGCTTCTCTTAGCGGCGCAATGGCCTCTTCAACAGGGAGACCTGTGTTCGGTAACGAATCAGACAAGTGCGGGTGTGCCGCGAAACGAGCCAGGATCGCCGGGCGCAGGAATTGTGGGTCGAGACCAACTGGTAAGCGCTGCAACAGCTGCGGCAACTTCTTTCCAATCAGCTGATGTCCAGCCTTGAGCGGCAACAGGAACAGACCCGTCAGATTTGATGAGTACAAACGCAGGAAGTTCGGTCAATCCGAGTGCCTTCACTGCAACGCGATCTGGATCGCAGAACACTAAGAACTCGTCGGCGTATGGGCCAAGGAATGCGCGAGCGTCGCTGGCATCACAGGTGACGATGAAGTTGATACGAACGGCAGCACCAGAGAATTGACGAAGGATTCGAACTGCGGTTTCAAGAATCCATGAGCTCTCGTTTGTGAATGGGTCAAGAACCACCGAAGCGAGGTGAAAAGTGGTGAGCCACTGATGAAGAGTCTTCGCATCACCCGTAATAGGGGTGAGGGTGAGGTCCATGCTGGGATTGGGGAGAGATGCGGTTGCCACGGCTTCAACGCTAGTTCAGTAGCGTTGAGAACATGCACCCCATCGAGCATCTCCGTTATGTGGCGCGAGCCCACGGGGCAGACCCGGTGGAGGTTGCTATGGGTGCGGCCGATGCTCTTGCGGGTATTTCCCGTGACCCGGCGGCGGCTTTGGTGGCGGCTCGTCGGTTGGTGGAACATCACCCCACAAACGCTCCTCTGTGGTCTGTGTGCGCCCATGCCGTCACATCAATGGACCCGTACCGCGACGTAGATGATCTGGCGCGCCGAATCGCTAACGACGCCACAGCAACTCACTTGGTAGACGCTCTTGATGGCGCGTCAACAATCTGCATGATTGGTTGGTCTGGCCATCTTGTTGATGCGCTCGCTCGTCGTGGAGACATTCATGCGCTGGTAGTTGATTCTTTGGGTGATGGACAAGATGCGCTGCGTTACTTGTCGCGTCGTGAAGTGAGTTGTGAACTGGTGGCTCCTGAGGGTCTTGCATCGGCAGCTGAATGCGCTGATGCGACAATCTTGTCTGCACTCGCAGTGGGTAACGACAGTGTGTTGTGCGCAGGTGGATCATTGGCTCTTGCCGCTGTCGCATATTGCGTTGAACAGCCAGTGTGGATGGTTGCATCAGAAGGAACCCGTTTGCCGGCCGGATTGTTTACAGCCATGGTGGCTGGAGTGCGTGACCGCCCTGACCCATGGGCGTCAGGATATGACGTTGTGTCGCATGCACTCATCACATCCGTATTTGGTCCGACCATTACGTCAGGTACTGCTGACTCTCTTGCCCGCATGAATGCGTGCCCTGCTGCCGATGAGCTTCTTCGGCGCAGTGTTGTATGACCATTCCGTCTAGTTTGGGAATCTCGAATCAACAAGGAGTTTTCTGATGGGCGAAATGGTCGAATTTAAGAGCAATGGCGGAACATGCACTGGTTATCTTGCCGGCACAAGTGGCCCAGGTGTCATAGTCATTCAAGAGTGGTGGGGCTTGGTTCCTCACATCACCGACATTGCTGACCGTTTTGCGGCAGAAGGTTTCGTTGCACTTGCTCCCGATATGTATCACGGTGAAATGACGGACGAGCCAGACCTTGCTGGCAAGTTGCTGATGAGTATGAATCTTGCAACAGCAGGAAAAGATCTCAGCGGTGCAGTTGATTTGCTACAAGAACGTACTGGCCGCACCAAAGTTGGTGTCACCGGTTTCTGCATGGGTGGTGGGCTTGCGCTGATGGCCGCATGTTTGCGTCCTGATGCAATTGCGGCCGCTGCACCGTTCTACGGTGGCATGCGCCCAGACACTGTTATTGAGTGGGACAACTTGGCTGCAGTTGTCGAAGGCCATTACGCCGCAACAGACCGAGGCACAGCTGCACCAGAAGCTGTGAAAGAACTTGAAGCCACATTGCGCGCCAAAGGCAAGAACGCCACGTTCCATGTGTATCCAGGAACCCAGCATGCATTCTTTAATGACACTCGTCCTGAGGTGTATGACGCTGCAGTTGCGAAAACTGCATGGGATCGCACCCTTGCGCTGTTCCGCGCGAATCTCTAACTCAGAAAATTAGGAAAGTTCAGCGATTGCGTCAGCGATTGCAATAGCGCGTTGTGCGTTTGCAACGTGCAGATTTTCAATCATGCGGCCGTCAAGCTGCACAACGCCTTTGCCAGCGGCAAGTGCTTCGTCGAATGCTGCAATAACTTTGCGTGCGTGTTCCACTTCGGCTTCGCTAGGTGACCATACGTCGTTTGCAACGCCAACTTGATCAGGGTGAATCAGGGTCTTTCCGTCAAAGCCCATCTCGGCACCTTGAACGCACTCTGCACGGAATCCGTCGGCATTCTTGATGTCGTTGTACACGCCGTCGAGAATTGTTTTTCCTGCTTCACGTGCTGCAAGCAGTGCGGTGTGAAGGCTCGGATAAAGCGGTGCGCGACCAGGCACTTGTGCTGCGCGCAATTCCTTAGCCAAATCGTTTGTTCCCATAACAAGAACTGCAACGCGCGGGTGTGCGGCAATCTCACGGCAATCAAAGATTGCTGTTGGTGTTTCGATCATCGCCCAAATCATCATCTCTTTTGGTGCGCCAGCGGCATCAAGTGCAGCTGATACTTCATTCACTTCAGCAACAGAGTTGATCTTTGGAATCACAACTGCAGACACGCATGCTTTTGCAGCTGCGGCAACATCTGCATGACCCCATGGTGTTGCAAGTGCATTGCAGCGAATGGTGAGCTCGCGCTTGCCGTATTCGCCAGAGTTCACTGCTGCAATTGCTTGCGCACGTGCAAGGTCTTTCGAATCTGGTGACACTGCATCTTCAAGGTCGAAGATGATCGCATCGGTTGAAATTCCTTTGGCTTTTTCTAGCGCGCGCTCATTAGCGGCGGGCATATACAAAGCGGAACGGCGTGGACGTTGTGCAGACATGGAGTCTCCTCAGTGTTGTGGGGGTTTAGAAACCGTATGAAGCGGCAAGTGCAGGGTCGCGCTCTGCCAATTGGCGAGCGAGCTGAACGACAACTTTGCACTGCTTAACAGATGCATCGTCTTCCATCTTGCCGTCAAGCATTACTGCGCCGGTGCCATCGCCCATTGCGTCAATGACGCGCTGCGCTTGCAGTACGTCAGAGGGACGAGGGCTAAATACGCGCTTTGCAATATCAATCTGTACGGGGTGAAGGCTCCATGCGCCAACGCAACCAAGCAGGTACGCATTACGGAACTGATCTTCACACGCAACAGTGTCTTTGATGTCGCCGAATGGGCCATAGAACGGAAGAACGCCGTTCATCACACAGGCATCAACCATGCGGGCAAGCGTGTAGTGCCACAAATCTTGTTGGTACACGGTGCGTGCACCTTCGTAGTTGTCGCCCTCTGGGTCTGCACGAACGATGTAATCAGGGTGTCCACCACCGACACGGGTGGTCTTCATGCGGCGGTTCGCTGCAAGGTCTGCAGGTCCGAGTGAAATTCCCTGCATACGCGGAGACGCTGCACAGATTTCTTCAACGTTTGCTACGCCGCGAGCTGTTTCAAGAATCGCATGAAGCAGCAATGGCTTCTTCAAACCAGCGCGAGCTTCAAGTTGTGCAAGCAAGCGATCGACATAGTGAATGTCTTCCGGTCCTTCCACTTTTGGAATCATGATGACGTCGAATTTGTCTCCAGCTTGGGTGACAATGTCGATGATGTCATCAAGGAACCACGGAGAGTCGAGGCTGTTGACACGTGTCCACAATTGAGTGGTACCGAAGTCGAGAGTGTTAGCAACCTTGATAAGGCCGGCACGAGCTGCCGCTTTGTCCGCCATCGGAATTGCATCTTCCAAGTTGCCGAGAATGATGTCGACGTTAGGAATGGTGTCTGGAAGCTTCGCTACCATTTTTTCGTTGTGAGGCGGAAAGAAGTGAATGACACGACTGGGCTTGAAAGGGATCTCTTGCACGGGGGCTGGAGCTCCGGCGGCAAGGGGTTTGAAAAAGTCACGAGATGGGCGCACGTGTTAATCGTATGCGGGGACTGAGTCTGGGGAAACATTGCCGGACGGGTGGTTGATATATACACATTAAAAGTATGGATATACTTCGAAACATGACCAAACGCTTAGTGGAAATTCCCGACGAATTGCTTGTAGCCGCTCAGGCGGCCCTCGGAACCGCCACCATGAAGGACACTATTAATCAGGCGCTCATCAAATCTGTGGGTGAAGCCGAACATGAATTAGACAAAGCGCTTCAATTCGCTTCAACATTCGATACGAGTGGCCATGAGAGCGCATGGCGCTGAAGTATCTCATCGACACGAGCGTTCTTCATCGTTTGAAGAGTGATGAAGTGCTGACAAAAGTTCGTGCACTTGCGTTGAACGGTGAAATTGCACGTTGCTCAATAACTGATCTCGAGTATTTGTATTCGGCTCGTAACGAAGGTGAATGGGAAGGTGCTTCACATCTGCTGTCACGATTCTTCAACATTGAAATTCAACCTGAACATTTCACTCGTGCCTTGCAGGTTCAAAGAATTCTTGCGCAAAAATCTCAACGCGGTCGGAAAATTCCAGATCTCATCCTTGCAGCGGTTGCAGAACAATTAGACCTCACGTTGCTTCACTACGACATTGACTTTGACCACATTGCAGAAATCACGGGTCAACGTGTCGAATGGGTCATTCCTGCAGGTCAAATCTCCTAGAGTCGTTCGCATGAGCCAGCAGTACGACGCCATTCTTTTTGATGCCGGGGGAGTGTTCCTTATCCCGGACCCCGCAGTACTGGCGCCAACACTGGCCTATTACGGCGCCACGACAGAGCAAGACACATATGTTCGTGCTCACTACGGCGCAATGGCGGCCAAGTCACGACAGGGTTCTGGCGAAGATGATTGGTCGTACTACAACACTGCGTATGTGCAATTAGTGGGAGTGCCAGAACACAACCGTGAAGAGGCCACGTACGTGTTGTCGCGCACTCGTCATGCCCATTTATGGCGTGCGCCTCTTGCAGGTTCCGTAGAGACTCTTCGTGGACTTAATGCTGCAGGAGTCCCCATTGGAGTAGTCAGTAATGCAAGTGGGCAGATTGAAGAAATTCTTGGTCGCAGCGGCATCTGTCAAGTGGGGGAAGGTCCGTTAGCAAGTGTTCGGTGCATTATCGACAGTCATGTTGTTGGGGTAGCAAAACCTGACCCGCACATTTTTGATTTCGCACTGCCGTTCTTTGCGGACATTGACCGGTCACGTATTGCATACGTGGGAGACAGTGTGGTGATGGACGTTGGTGGCGCAACAGCAGCAGGACTCATCCCGATTCTTGTTGATCCGTACAACGACGCTGCAGACCTTGTGACGTGTCGCAGAATTACATCGCTACTCGAGCTGTTGTAGCTAGTTCTTAGTGTCGCAAAGGTTCTTTGCGATTACCTTCAGGCACAGTGTTTCGTCTGCGCCTTCAAAGATCGACAACACACGAGCATCGACATACAAACGGCTCACGCTGTATTCCTCTGCATAGCCGTAACCGCCGTGAATCTGAAGAGCTTCGCGTGTCACCCATTCGGCTGCTCGGCATACATATGCCTTCACCATGCTGGCTTCCATTGCACCTTCACCCTTGCCCATAAGGCCGGCTACTGAATAACAGAACTGGCGTGACGCCTGAATGAGCACGGCCATGCGACCAAGCTTCACTTGTGTGAGTTCATATTGCGAGATGGGCTGACCGAATACTGTGCGGTTGTTCGCATAGTCAACAGCTGCTTCATACGCGGCCTGCATAACGCCAACTGCACGAGCAGCTGTTTGCAAACGGCCATTTTCAAAGCCAGCCATCTGTAGGTAGAAACCCTTGCCAAGTCCGTCTTCTTCGCCAATGAGGTTTGCAGCAGGAACCCACCAGTTTTCGATAGCGATTTCGTAGCTGTGCATTCCGCGATAACCAATGGTGTCAATGGGGCTGCCGTCCATTTTTCCGCCGCCGTCTTGGCTGAACGTAAATCCGTGTGAATCGCCCAGTGGTTTTGGAACGATGAACAGTGACAATCCGCGGTGTGCCTTTGAACGGTCTGGGTCTGTACGAGCAAGAAGCATCAATACGTTTGCACGCGCACCAAATGTGCACCATGTCTTCACGCCGTTAATGATCCAGCCAGCTTCACCGTTAGGTCCTGTGCCGCGAACTGCAGTTGTCTTCAGGCTTGCAACATCGGAGCCGTAGTCAGGTTCTGTTACTGCAACTGCTGACATGACTTCTGTGCTGGCAAGTTTTGGAAGCCATTCAAGTTTCTGTGCTTCTGTGCCGCCCTTAACAAGGGCACGCGTGAGAATTTCAGGACGAGTGATTAATGAACCACCGATGCCAAGGGAACCGCGAGACAATTCTTCGGTGGCGATGACTGACGCCATGTATTCGCTTTCGCCGCCTTCACTAAAACCCTCGTACTCAACGGGAACACTGAGACCAAACGCACCGATCTCTGCGAGACCAGCGATGATTTCTTCTGGAACATCACCGTTGTGGCGATGCACGTGCTCTGCTTGAGGCGCGATGACTTTGTTTGCGTATGAACGGAAAGTGTCTTGCACCATTTCAAAGTCACTTGCCAAATGGCGAGGACCTTGAACTTCTGCAAGTGATGCGAGGAAACTTGGTGCGCGATAAGTCTGAACAAAGTTGTGTGCAGAAGAAAACAGCGAAGGATCAACACCCCATGCCTGTTCACGACCGATGAGGCGCGAAACAAAGTCATGCACCATGTCGGCTGTGAATGCGCACGTGATGTTTCCTTCGGCCACACCCTTGGCGCCGTAGGGAAGAAGATATTTAGCTGTCGAAACAGCTGCTGCTACGTGAGCAATGTCGTATGCCAACGTTTGATTCTTGTCAGGGCCACCTTGCGCAACAAGAGATGCAATTGCGGTGTCAATCATTGCTGAGGCAGTGGAGATCACTGAGGCGGCTGTCTGGATATCGGGGGCAGTCGTAGTCATGGAATCAAACGCTAGTGAATAAGTCACGGGTTTAGAGCACCCGTGATGCCTGTTTGGGCTTTCGCGCCTAGTCTTTGGATGTGGCATTTGACACTTTCCCCACACTCGACTGGCTCGACGGAGAGCTTGATCCATCGGTTGACGCGGAAACTCTTGACGGCGTTATCTCGCTTCTGGCGTCACAGCCGCCTGATCTAGCAACCACGCTGGCGCTAGTAGTTGTTCATAACGGTCACGTAGTTCGTGAGTTCTACGGTCCGGAAACCGACGCATCAACCACGCTGATTTCGTGGTCGATGGCGAAAAGCATCACGCAGGCACTCGTGGGAATGGCAGTGGGCGACGGACTGATGTCGATTCATGATGATCATCTATTTCCTGAATGGGAAAACGATGGACGAGCCGACATCACACTGGGCAATCTGTTGAATATGACCAGCGGTCTTGAGTGGCTCGAAGACTACGTGGACGACAAATCATCTGATGTAATCGAGATGTTGTTCGGTGATAAGAAATTTGTAGGAGACCATGCGTCGTATGCGGCTTCAAAAAATTTAGAAGCAAAACCGGGGACGAAGTATTTGTATTCGTCTGGCACAACAAATCTGGTCACAAAAATTCTGGCTCGTGCGCTCGGCGAAAAACCAGGTTCAACAGATGCAATGTCAAAATTTATGCAGGAGCGTTTGTTTGATCCGCTTGGTATGCAATCGGCGATTCCGCGCTTTGATGCTTCAGGGAATTTTGTTGGCTCGTCATTCGTGTATGCAACTGCCCGTGACTTTGCGCGCTTCGGTTATCTGTATTTGAACGATGGAATGTGGAATGGTTCGCGTCTTGTGCCTGAAGGTTGGGTGGAATATTCGCGCACTCCAATTGCGCGTGATCCAGACAATGATCTTGATTACGGCGCACATGTGTGGATGTTTCCGAATGACCCAGGCTCTATTGCTGCACTTGGATACGAAGGGCAGTTCACGTGGGCGTCACCTCGGCGCAACCTTGTTGTTGTGAGGCTGGGAAAGACCAATGCTGAGTACGCGCCTAGGTTGCGGGCTGAATTATCAAAGATTGTTCACGCATTCCCAACACAAGGGTCAGATTTCGGCAACGATGGTCACCATGGCTGAAGAAGTGCAGCGCCGTTGGCGCATCAGTAGGGCCCTGCAATTTGTTGTACTCGGCGCAATTATTTACTTCTTTGTGTTGCCACTCATTCCCGGATTCCGCGATGCGGTCCGAGACCTAAAGAATGTCGATCCGAATTTGCTGTTTGTTGCAATTGGTCTCCAAGGGTTTTCATTACTTGCGTATTCCATGTTGACAAAAGCTGCGTTAGGAGACCACGGAGCTGATATCAGTCTCTTGCGTCTATTTCGCATTCAGCTCAGCACCAAGGCATTAGGAAATATTGTTCCGGGGGGAAGTGCTGCAAGTACGGCGCTCGGTTATCGGCTGATCACCATGTGTGATGTGAAAGGTCCTGATGCTGCATTTGCATTGGCAACTGCTGGCGTTGGATCAGCTGTTGTACTGAACTTCATCTTGTGGTTCGGACTAATCATTTCTATTCCGACTCGCGGTGTTAACGCCGCATATGGGTCAGCAGCAATTGTTGGAATTCTCCTCATGGCATTCGCGGGTTTCATAATCTTCGGACTAGTTGAAGGTCAAGGACGGTCGGAACGTCTGGTCCGATCAGTTGCCCGACGACTGCGATTCGATGAGGACCACGCAGCATCAGTGCTTGAACATCTAGGTAACCGAATTGAAGGACTTTTTACAGACCGCGTCTTGATGCAGCGTGTTGTTGGTTGGGCCACATTGAACTGGGCACTTGACGCATTGTCGCTGTGGGTTTTCCTGCGGGCATTTGGTGGCAGTCTTGGTTTTGATGCACTTGTCGTGTCGTTCGGAATCGCCAATGTGTTCTCGGTTATCCCTATTACTCCAGGTGGACTAGGGATTATGGAGGGCATCTATATTCCAACCCTCGTTGGATTCGGACTTGGACGTCCGTTGGCCACAGTTGGTGTTTTGTCGTATCGCGTGGCGCAGTACTGGCTGCCGATATTTGTTGGTTGGTTGTGTTATTTGTCGTTGCGTGTCGGGCCATTCTCCATTGACCGCAAACACAAGTTGGGGCCCTTGCCACGCGTCGCCACGTCGCAGGCACAACGTGGGCTCACCACAGTTGACTGGGTGGAGAAATTTGCTCCGCGCGACCGTACTGGCCAGTTTCCGATGCCAGTGTTTGACCCATCTGATCTTGAATTCTCAGATGACGATACGGATGGCACACTAAAACCCAAGTAGCGTTTGGGGCATGACAACACATGAACGCCCCTTTGGTCGCTGCCTTGAAGATTTTGTTCCTGGAGACGTATTTCGTCACTGGCCAGGCAAGACAATTACTGAATACGACGATCATCTTTTTTGCATGATCACCATGAATCATCACCCTTTGCACACCAATGACTGGTTTGCAAAAGAAAGTGTGCAAGGCCGCAATGTTGTTGTAGGAAACCTTGTGTATTCATTGGTGCTCGGAATGAGTGTTCCTGACATCAGTGGTGCAGCTATCGCAAACCTTGAGGTCGAAACTCTCCAGCACAAGTTCCCAACCTTCCATGGCGACACAATTCATGCAGAGACCCGCATTCTCGAGACAACTGAGAGCAAGTCAAAGAATGATCGCGGCACAGTGCTGGTTGAGACCAAAGGTTTCAACCAAGACGGCAAAGAAGTCTGTTACTTCCGTCGCCGCGTCATGGTGTGGAAGCGTGAGTTTGCTCCAGACCGTCGCCGTCCATACGACGGACAGGACGTGTGGGCCGACTAAGTCGCAATGACCGCATTGCGGCCAGCCTGATTGAGTGGGGCAGCGGTTCGCTGCGTGACCTGCCGTGGCGTCGCACAAACGACCCGTGGCGCGTACTTGTAAGTGAAGTAATGCTGCAGCAGACATCTGTTGCGCGCGTCATGCCCAAATATGAGGCTTTCCTTGATGTTTTTCCTACGCCCGGTGCGTTAGCAGAGGCACCATTAGGTGACGCACTGCGTCTGTGGTCGGGTCTTGGGTATCCGCGGCGGTGTCGCAACCTGCAAGCAACTGCAGTAGTTCTGCATGAGCAATTTGACGACCACATGCCAGAAACCTTGGACGAACTGTTGAAACTTCCGGGCATTGGTCAATACACCGCGCGAGCCGTGTTGGCGTTTGCGCACCGAAAAGATGTTGCTGTTGTTGACGTCAACGTCTCGCGTGTGTTGTCGCGGCTTGAAGGCGTTCCAATGAAGGCACGTGCTCTGCAGAATTTCGCTGATGAATTGGTTCCCCAAGGACTCGGGTGGGAATGGAATCAGGTGATGATGGATTTCGGTGCACGGCACTGCACCGTGCGTTCGCCACTGTGTGATTCGTGTCCCGTGCGAACCCAATGCAAATACAGGGGCGTTGGCGACGACCCAGCTCAGTTATCCGCTGGAGTGAGTAAACCCCAACCGCGCTTCGAAGGCTCTGACCGTCAAGCACGCGGACGCGCATTGCGAGCAGTGGGGGACGGGCCGCAACGAATCACCGATGTGATTGGAGCCATGCGTGTTGATGAGGGTCGTGCAGAGAAATTGATTGCATCGCTTGTGGATGAAGGGTTACTTCACCGCACTGACAACACAGTTACTTTGCCGTAATCCAATCGATAATCAGCTTGTTAACTTCTGCAGGTTTTTCTAACTGCATGAAGTGGCCAGCACCTTCAACGATTTTTACTTCGGCCCATGGGGACATTGCGCGTGCCAATTCTGCAACTTCCATTCCGATGCATCCATCGGTTGCGCCGTGGAGGTACAGGGTCGGTTGAGTAAGTTCTCCGCCGCCTGCAGCCTGAATCGCATCATATTTTTCACTGCGTGCACCAGTACCAAGAGTTGCGCGGTAGTAACCAAGAGCAGCTGACATATGTGCAGGGTCTCGCAAACATGCTTTGCAATTTTCTGAATCAATGGCACCGTCGTAACCAGGAGACCAATCACGCCACAACATGTCGATATATGCAAGATCGTTTGCAGGTACCACCATGTCAGACAAAGGATGTTGGAAATAGAACATGTACCAACTGCGCTTTGTTTGTTCAAGATTGGTTGCAAACGACATTCCCATAGCTGCGCCCGGAGGCACGGCCATTCCGACAACACGCTTCCATCGCTGCGGTTCGCTCGCGGCTGCGCCGTAGACACTTGGCGCGCCCCAGTCATGTCCGATCAGAACTGCTTCACCATCGCCACCAAGGGCCTCGTGCAAGGCGTTTGCATCAGCTGACAAGGCACCGGTTTGGTACATGCCATCCGGCGCAACTGACGTTGGTGCGTAGCCGCGCGTAAATGGTGCTACCGCTCGGTAACCAGCAGCTGCAAGTTCGGGCATGAGGTGACGCCAACTATGGGCTGAGTCGGGGAAACCGTGAAGACAAAGGGCTAATGGGCCTGCGCCGCACTCAAGGTAGGTGAAGTCGATGCCATTAGCGGTGACGGTATGTGTGGTGATCTCATGAGCCATATCCGAACCGTACTCGGGTGCGGTGCGACACGCGTCACTCTAAGAATTTGTGTACTTCACGAGCGAACATGCGTAGCGTTAGAGAAATGGGGGCAGAACAACTACGCGTCACGTTTCACGGCGTTCGTGGTTCAACGCCGTGCCATGGCCCAGCCACAATGAAATACGGCGGCAACACTTCATGTGTTTCTGTGCAGGCTGACGGCCAACGCCCACTTCTTCTAGATCTCGGAACCGGTCTTCGCTATTTCGGTAAGCAGTTTGTTGAAAAAGATGCAGCAGTTAATGCAGTTGCCTTGGTGACACATCTTCATTGGGACCATATTCAAGGGCTTCCATTTTTTGCTCCGGTGTTAAAGCCAGATGCGCGTCTTGAAATGTATGGACCTGCTCAAGAAGATGGCACCAGTTTCATGGAGTCTGTAAAGAACATTGTTCGGCCGCCAACTTTTCCTGTTGACATGGCAGGTTTGCATGGACGTTTTTCGTTTAACGATGTTGCGGATAATGATTTTGCAGTTGATGGTTATTCCATTAAGTCGCGTTTGGTTCCACATATCGGACCAACGGTTGGATATCGCATTGAGTTCGGTGGAGTCTCTATTGCATACATCTCTGATCATCAACAGCCACTCGACGGGTCGTTGTCTATCGCTGATGGAGTTCGCGAACTAGTCGAGGGCGTGGATCTACTTATTCATGATGCCCAGTACACGCCTGCTGAGTTTGAAACTAAGGGCCATTGGGGTCACTGCACCACAGAATTTGCTGTTGGCGTTGCTATGTCATGTCGTGCAAAGCGCTTGGCCCTCTTTCACCATGACCCAGAGCGCACTGATGCTGAACTTGATGCCACGCAGGCTTGTTCAGATTCCGCAGGAGTTGAAGTTTTTGTAGCTCGTGAAGGCGCAACAATCAACTTGTGACCTGTTGCGTCTAATCTGAACTCATGTCTGCATCTTTTGACTCTGCTCGCTTTCGCGCCGTCCTTGGCCATGTACCGACTTCTGTAGTTGTTGTAACTGGGCTCGATGCACAGGGTGCAGCATTTGGAATCACTATTGGATCCTTTGCATCCGTATCGCTTGATCCGCCACTCGTTGGGTTTTTCCCCGGTGTCCGTTCACAGTCGTGGGCAGCAATTCGCGAATCGGGTCGTTTCTGCGTGAATGTCCTTGGGTCACACCAAGAAGAAGCGTGTTGGCGATTCGCCAAAGAAGGCGATGACAAATTTGCTGGCGTTGAATGGATTCCATCAGAAGGCGGCTGTCCTGTTTTGCCGGGTTCAATTGCGTGGATCGATTGTGAGATTGACTCGGAGACAGTAATGGGTGACCACACCTGCGTTGTTGGTCGCGTCACATCGCTTGATCATGCAGAAGAAGTTGACAATGCAATGGTGTTCTTTCGGGGCAAAGTCTCAAGTGTGAAGCACGTTGGATAGTAGAGAAATCATCGCCCGCGTCTGCGCAGCAGTTGTCGGGGCAACACTCGCACTTGCCGGAGCTGGCAAAGTCACTTCGTGGAATCAGTGGCGTGCAAATGCTCGTCAACAACACCTGTGGACTGCAGTTGCAGTTGCAGTACCAGTACTTGAACTGGTTCTGGGCGCTGCATTGCTTGTTTTGAAGCCTGCCGCAACTGTTCTTGGGCTCGCAACATTGTTATTGGTGGTGTTCACATCGTTCTTGGCGCTGCAGGTCACAACAAAATCGCAAGTTCCGTGTGCGTGCTTTGGCGCTCATGTGAATAGACCACCGTCATGGCGTGACGTGGTGCGTAACCTTGGGCTGATTGCTTTGATGTTTGCCGCTGCAGCGTTGAGCTGAAGATTTATTGCACACAATCAATGGCGAACGACAACGTCTGTGCTTCATCACGCCATTGGTCATATCTGCCTGAAGGCCCGCCGTGTCCTGCACCCATATCGCATTTGAATACCACTGTTGTCTGTGGTGATTCGTGGCGCATGCGGGCAACCCATTTCGCTGGCTCGTGATAACTAACGCGGGGGTCGTTCAGGCCTGCAGTGACATACAACTGCGGGTAATCAACCGACACGGTGTTGTCGTAGGGCGAATAGCTTGCAATGTATGAGGCGCTTGGCTCCGTGCGTGGGTCGCCCCACTCTTCCCATTCAGTAACCGTTAGCGGCAATGACGGATCGCTCATTGTGCTCACCACATCCACAAAGGGAACTTCAGCAATGGCACCAGCAAATCGAGTGGGCGCAATAGTTATGCAGGCACCTACTGCGAGTCCGCCTGCGCTTGCACCGCGAACGACCATCTTCGTGCCGTCGCAAACTCCGCTATCTGCCAAATGTGTTGCCGCAGCAATGGTGTCTGTAAACGTATTGCGTTTGTGAAGCAAGCGGCCCTGTAGGTACCAGTTGCGACCCATCTCACCGCCGCCGCGTGGGTGAGCAAGTGCCCATATCCAACCACGGTCAAGCAATGAAAGTCGTGCAACAGAGAACCATGGCGCAACTGAAATTTCATACGAGCCGTAGACATACAGCATCGCTGGCGCCGTGCCATTCAGGGGAGTATCGCGATGACGCACGATGTCAACGGGTACGCGCGTGCCATCGTCTGACGTAGCCCACAAACGCTCAGAGACGTATGTTGACAAGTCGCACGCATTGACGCGTACTTGCTTTAGTGTTGATACTTCTTTTGTGGAAATTGAATACCACGCGGTGGTGTGAGGCACTGTGAGTGATTGATACGACAGCCGAATGCCGTCAGTATCAAAATCGGGGTTGGTATCTAGCTCAACTTCATGGGGTTCATCAAGAACTGCAACGTGCGAGATGTTGCCATCGCGGTTCACAATTGAAATCACTTGCTGTCCATTGACCCATCGCTGCATCACTGCGAATGAAGAAAAACATTCAAACTGCGTAATGCGCTCACCGGCCACGTGTGCGAGAAACGGTTTCCACTCAGATGGGGACGTGGTGGCTGCTGTCACGACTTGAAAATCAACAGCATCAAGGTTTGTGGTGATGGCTAGTTCAGTACCCCAGTGATCAACGGTGTACTCAATGTCATCGCGCCGTGGGGCAACACACAGCAATGGACCAGTTGGTGTAGACGCATCAAGAATCCAAGTTTCACTCGACGTTTTACTGGCGGATTCAATCATGATTAATTGCCCAGAACGGCTAGCGCCAACACCTACAAAGAAGCGTTCGTCTGCGTCTTCATAGACCATCACATCATCAGTGACTGGAGTACCAACCTTGTGCCGCCACACTTGCCAGGGGCGCATCTGCTCATCGGGAGTCACGTAAAATAGCCACTCATCATTCGTGCTCCATGCAAGACCTCCGGATGCTGTATCAGTGATTACGTCTGGGACATCACGGCCTGTTTCGGTGTCACGAATACGCAATGTGAAGTACTCGCCACCGTCAATATCGCTAGACCAAGCGAGTAGGCGAGTGTTGTTTGAGACTTCAAAGGCACCTAGAGAGAAATAGTCGTGACCATCTGCTTCGAGGTTTTCATCGATGAGAATGTTCTCTATGGCAGTCGATGCTGTGCGGCCACGTGAATGAATGGCGTATGCCTTTCCCGTTTCAGTACGCGACGTGTACCACCAACCAGAATGGCTGACTGGGTGAGAGGCATCATCTTCTTGAATACGCGACTTAATAGTTGAAAATATCTCTTCAGTCACCGATGCGTGCTGTGAAAACCATTGTTGTGAGTATTCATTCTCATCTGCGAGGTACTTGAGTGTTGCTGCATCGTCTTTTTGCAACAGCCATGCGTATGGGTCATGTACGTCGCCAGAAGGCCGCGTCCATGTATGCGCAAGACGCGGTGCGATTGGCAGATTCGATCTCATGCAATGCAGGATAAGGGCAGAGAAGCGGTACCGTTTTGTTATGCGCGTATGGATTGACCAAGACCTGTGTACAGGTGATGGATTATGCGTTGATCTCTGCCCTGACGTTTTTGTACAACTTGAAGATGGCATCGCATATGTTGCAGAGCGCGGTGAACCTCTCAATGATCCAGGTGGTGCTGGTTCGTTAGCTGATGTATCTGTGCGTGATTTTTCATCCGTCGTTCAAGCTGCTGATGTATGTCCCGGTGAATGCATATTTGTTGAGATAGACGATTGATCTATTCTTTGTGGTGAATTCTTCTCACCATTTACATAGGTTGTTTGGTGCAGTGGATAGCGTAGTGAAACTCTATGCATGCATGATAAATCCGTTATAAAACGCATTTAGTCGGCACATGCTTGCCCTAAGGTGAACCGAATGTCACCACGGAAAAACTTCTCACATCTTGACGATCGCCTCGCAGATGCGCTTGAAGTAATGGGTGAATGGTGGACTCCGCTCATCATTGCAGCAGTGAACCGTGGAGCTTTTCGTTTCGAAGCAATTCAGAATTCACTTGGCATCGCACGCAATATTCTCACTGATCGTCTGAACACGCTTGTCGCTGGTGGTGTCTTGGAAAAGCGTCTGTACACAGCGAAACCACAACGTTTTGAATATCACCTCACCGGAAAAGGTGAAGAACTAGTTCCTATTCTTAAGGATCTCGAGCGTTGGGGCACGCGCCACCGCAGAACTCAAAAGCATTGAGTTCGTCTCAGTACTAGTACGGTCTCTGTGAGAGGTACTTATGAAAATGTCCAACAACATGTCCCGACGTTTTCAACGATCGCTCATCGTTTTTCCGGCACTCGCTCTTGCGGTCACAGTTGGCTGTGTTAGTTCCTCTGGTGCGGCACCATCACCTGAAGCGAAAAAGACAACAACAACGCTGAAGAAAAAAACTGTTGTAACCACGATTGCTAAAGGCGCGATAACTGCTGACGTAACAACCTTGTCAGTCCTTGCAACCATCACCGTGCAGAACGAATACAAAACCGGGTATTCACGTTCATTGTTCAAGCACTGGATTGATGCAAACGGAAATGGGTGCGATACACGCGAGGAAGTACTGATTGCAGAGTCCCAGAGCAAAGCTCAGGTCGATGCCTATGGGTGCAAAGTAATTGAAGGTGACTGGCTGTCGCCATATGACAACGTGAAGTTCACCAATCCGAGCGAACTTGATATCGATCACATGATTCCGTTGAAGGAAGCCTGGGATTCAGGTGCATGGAACTGGACGGCGGCACAACGGCAAACATTTGCAAACGATTTGTCTGATCCTCGTGCACTCATTGCGGTGACCGCTGGGCAAAACAGATCAAAGTCTGATAACGATCCAACGAATTGGATTCCGCCGCAAAAGTCATACATATGCACATACCTTTCTGAATGGGTGGCAATAAAGGCCCACTGGAATCTCTCGATGGATCAAAGTGAGTTTGGTCGCATCAAGAACTTGCTCACGGCGTCGTGTGTAACGTCCACCATCGCACCATGGGGAACTGCCGCTGTGCCTCCATCAAAATCTGCGACATCGACGGCAACCACCATCCCTGCTGTCATCTCAGCCACAACGTTGGCCCCGGTCGTTACTACGCCCGTTGCCATCGCAGATCCCGCTGGGGCGATTGGGTCGCGAGAGGTGAAGCCCGTTCGGTGCAAGAAGGCTGAGTCTGGTCAGACCGGGCAGTATCAGGGCGTCCCGTATGTTTGCTCTGATCACCGCAAAGATGGCACGGCCTACTCGGCTGGCTATTACATGTGGCGGCCAGCATAAAACTGCTTTGTGGCGCTCGGGCTGTTGCCCGATAGCCTTGACTCCTATGTCGAAGAAGACCAAAAAGCGTAAGGCGCGTATGCGCCGCTCCAAGGCCAACCACGGCAAGCGTCCAAACATGGGTCGCGGCTAAAGCCGACACCCATATGAGCCGCCTCGTTGCTCTGCATGCGGGAGGCTCTCGTGAACCCTGGCAAAAGCTGGGGCTCACATTTACTGGTAACTCTTGTCTGTTGGCTGATGTTGACCTGACCATCACAGACGACCCTCTTGGGCTCCATTCCTGGACCATTGATGTCGGAGTTGATGATGTCTGCGACATTGATGGCATCCCGACCACTCTTGTCTCAGCGTCTCCTGGTCATCCCGTTACTTCTCAGATCGGCTCGCACACAATCACTGGGCTCGACCATGTAGTCGTCAACACCGACAACCTTGATCGCACGTGCGCCGCTATCGAAGCTGTTCTTGGTCTTGATGTGCGCCGGGAACGCGAAGTCGGTAATGGTGTCGTGCAGCGATTCCACAAACTTGATAACACCATTATTGAAGTTGTCACAGGGCCACACATCACCACTGTTGGTGCTTCGTTGTGGGGCATGGTTGCAAGCATCGATGACTTGTTCGAGTATTGCGAATCCCTAGGTGATGACATTGCATCACCGCCGAAACGTGCAACACAACCTGGTCGTTACATCTCAACCGTGCGCGGAGCAACAGGGCTTGGTGTTCCGTTTGCCATGATGACCCCACACATTCCGGGCATGGCAACACGCTGATCTAGTCAGACTCGTCGTCTTCGCCGGCTAGTTGTCGTAAGAACTGCGCACCCGCTTCACACGAATCATTTGCCGGGCACCATCTGCATTGAAAGCCTGGACGAACTTCTGGTTCGCGAGTTTTCAATACAAGATCTGCAATTAACAAAGTGCCCTGAGCGGTACGTCGAACAGCTGATTGCAGTAACCCTTCTGTGACGTCCTCGTCGTCGAGACGCGCAGAGTCGAGTGAATACGACGCAAGTCTTCGTGGCGCTTGGCGGCTACGCAATGTTTCGATAAGTGCATAGAACCGCAAGTCGTCACGGTGTGTGGGCGTAAGTCGGCCAGTTTTCAAGTCAATGATGACTTTTCGTCCAGGCCCGCCGAGTACCAAGTCCATGCGAGACGTAAACAGCACTGCACCACCGAATAATGAATAGGACGCTGAGTATTCGACCATTGGGCGCCATTGGGGTTTGACCGGCGGGAAGCATTCAAGGAAATTTGAGACAGCGCCGACGACTGCTCCGCGTAATTCAGCAAGTTCATGTGCAGGCAACGAGATAATGAAATCAGATGCGCTCTCGCGTGGGTTTTCCGCGACGCTTGTAATGGCTGCATCAACAATTTCTGAAGGAATTATTGGCCCACGCCAGTTCAGCAACAGCTCGATGCCTTTATGTGCAATGGTGCCGCGCACTGTATTGATGTTCCACGCAAATTGAGCTTGCCGATTTAGCACGTGGTACTTCTCGCAGCCGTGCACTGTTGCAATGTGGTGCTTGTTTACGCGTAACGGATCTTCTGGCGTGAATAAATCTTTAATGGGAGCAAGCGCTTCAACAAGTTGTTCCTCGATTGATTCCACAATGTCGATAGACAATGGTTCCCAATCAGTGGGAACGCCAAGTGCCGAAATGACGGCCTGTTGCAACGGGTTGAGTTCTGTATCCACGACGCAGTAACGATAGGTCGCGGGAGTGTCGCAGAAGGGGAGAGTGTGCCACACCCTTTTGGCAACATGTCTCCATGACTCCATCGGCCACCACAAAGTTCACGGCAGCAGCCAGGGTGTTGGCCCAGCGAGCAGCCGAACTTGATCTGGTGGTGCCGGGGTTTCGCAGCCCTCCCCGCATTGTGGGCGTTAATCGCACCATCAGGCGTTCGCGCGATAGCGAAGGTGGCGTCGTGGCTGTGCGCTTGTCTGACAGGCCATTCACTGCAGCAGTAGGCGACATGATTGAAGGTGTCATCTTCATCAACCGCCTCGAACCCCCCGAAGCCGACAGGGCCCGCACCCAGTTATGGCGCACCATGTTGCAGTTCACGGTAGAAATTTCAAACGAAGTGTCGAATTCTCCTCATGCCGTTCGACACGACCACGCCACAACGCGCGTAGCCTAAATACGTTCTTGCCCGGATGGCGGAACAGGCAGACGCAGGGGGCTTAAACCCCCCGGAGGGCAACCTCTTGCGGGTTCGATTCCCGCTCCGGGCACAAAGTGCATGAGACGTACATTTATAAAGTCATGTGAATAGGCTTACCTAATGTCATCACAGAGGCCTTCCGTAGCAAGATGCATTGGTCGCCTGATCCCAGTTTTTTCGCTCGTGTGTGCGGCCACCTTTGTCGGCTTTTCTTATTCAGCCGCATCTGCGGCACCGACAGCTGATGTCACCACGGGACTTGTTGCATACTGGAATTTCGACGACGCAGCAGCAATTGGTCAGAGCACTACGGGCGGTACACCGCTTACTGCTAATAATGGAGCCCAATACACAGCGAATGGGAAGTTTGGTGGCGGACTACTTCTCAATGGCAGTTCGCAGATGCTTAGTTCAGCAACAGGTACGATCGACAACCTGCCAATCGGAAACAGTTCTTACACCCAGTCAGTGTGGTTCAAGCCAGCCGTTGTAAACAATGGCGGACTAATGGGTTGGGGAAATTACGGGAACACCAAAACCGTAAATGCATTACGTATGTCTGGCAGTGGATCAGGTGGGTTTTATAACTATTGGTGGGACGTTGACGTCTACTGCAGCCCTTCGACGTGCCCGTTGACAGCGAATAATTGGTACCACGTTGCCACTACGTATGACGGCACGACTCGCAGCCTTTATTTGAATGGTGTTCTAAAGGTGTCCGATACCAATAGGGGGCCTAACAATGCTGCAGCGTTGAACTTTACGATTGGACGGACGTGTTGCAGTGAATACTTCACCGGCATCTTGGATGACGTTGCGATTTACAACGTGGCCCTGAGTGCAAGCAACATTGCAGCTCTTGCAACTACTTCGCCTACTACTACGACGACTACGACTACGACTACGACCACGACGACTACGACCACCACCACTACTACGACTACTACCACCACCACCACAACGACTACGACAACAACCGTGCCGCGAACAACGACCACACCGGCACCTGCTACTTCTACAACTGCGGCTCCAGTTCTTGAGATTGTTGTGAACGCCCCTGTCGCCACTGTGGCCCCATCCACTGCAACAACAGCACCCGTTGGTCAAGCTGCGATTCCGACAATAAGTTCACCGGTAGCGGCGAGCCCTACTACTCCGACTACTTCAACGGTGGTTCTGCAACCAGCAAAATCGAATGCTTCTGCGACATCAACTTCAACGACCACGACCACTCAAGTAAAGAAAGATGCTTCCGCGGCCCCACCTTCTATTGGTGTAGCAGCACCTGGTGAAGCTGCTGTAACTGTCGACAAGAAATCAGAACCAGTTTCGGTGCGACGCGAGAACAACCAACTCACAGTGACAGCAGGCAAGTTGTCTGCAACCGTAGGTGGCTTGAATAAAGATGGCGGTAATGCAGCGTTAGACACGGATGGCAACGTGCGCCTAAAGCCAGGCGACGTCGTGCGAATCAAGTTGGCTGGGTTTGATCCGGGTTCCACTGTTGAAGCGTGGTTGTTTTCCACTCCTCAACTGATGGGAACCGCAAAAGTCGGACCAGACGGGATAGTCGTTGGTAACTTCACAATTCCCCAAAAAGTTTCAAGTGGGTCTCATCGCATTGCAATAGTTGCTCAAACTACTGATGGCAAACCTGCAACTTTGGCAGTCGGAATCAAGGTTGGCGAGTGGAAGAAAGGACCTTCAATCACTGTTTGGTTGATTGTCTTGCCGATTGTTCTTGCAATGGGTGGTGCACTGCTGTTGCCAGCAGTTATTCGGCGTCGTCGCTTCGAAGGCTGAGTACAATCGTTGGTGAAGTAGTTCTAGGTGTTGTGGTTCACTCTCCGGGCGCCAGTTCTTCGGAGGCATAATGCGTATTGAACGAATCAGAGTGGCGCGTGTGCCTCTCGTTCTTGTGTCACCCCTTCGCACGTCTGACGGAGCGCACCAATCACGGTCAGCCGTATTGGTGGAGATCACTGACTCCGAAGGTTTTGTCGGATGGGGCGAAAATGTCGCGACTAGTGGTGTTGCCTATGTCGGAGAAAATGCTGAAACCTCATATGCGGCAATGACGCAGCTGTTGATTCCTGAACTGGTGCCACATGATGTGGCCGTTGCTGATTTGTTTGCTGACGGATGGTGGGGAATTGAAGGTCAACACTTCGCAAAGCATGCGCTTGAGTCTGCGTTGTGGGACGTGCACGCACGTCGACAAGGCAAATCCTTGGCTGAAGTACTGGGTGCAGTGGAAACCGAAATTGAAGTTGGCGTCGTTGTGGGAATGCATGATTCCGTTGACGATGTAGTTGCTGAAGTCATGATGCGAGTTGAAGAAGGTTATGCACGGGTCAAAGTGAAGATTGCGCCTGGTCATGATGTGGAGGTGCTTGCAGCGGTACGAGATGCTGTGGGCGTTGAGTATGCATTGCAGGCCGACGCCAATGGCGCGTACGGCGCTGATGATGTTGACTTGCTTGTTTCTCTAGATAAATATGCTCTGCAATTCATTGAGCAGCCATTTGCCGCCGATGATTTGGATTCTCATGCTGAACTGCTGCATCGTTCTGCCACATCTGTATGTCTTGACGAATCAGTGAACTCCATGAGTCAATTGTTGAACGCGTTGGATCGTGGTGCGTGCGACGTTGTTAATATCAAGCCATCGCGCGTCGGTGGTATTCGTGATGCGATTGCTATGCATGATGTTCTTGTTGAACGCGGCATTGATGCATGGGTTGGCGGCATGCTCGAATCGGGCATTGGGCGTGCTTCATGTCTTGCACTTGCTGCCATGCCAGGGTTCACACTGACTCCCGACTTGTCGGCTTCCGCCCGATACTTCGCTTCCGATGTCACTCGGCCATTTGTGCTTGAAGACAGCATGTTGCAGGTGCCGTCAGGGCTTGGAATTGGTGTTGAGCCCTTGCCTGAGGTGCTTGCCCGCCAAGATGTTGTAATTGAAACGCTGTTTCAGCGCTAATTCGTGGCACGATTTCACCCATGAGTTCTTCAGACACGTTCAGCCTTGATGCGATGCTCGCAGACCTTGATGCACTGGTGTCATGCGAATCTCCATCACGTAACATTGAACGTTTACAGACGCACGCACAGCTGTTGTCAGGACTTATGGAACGCATGTTGGGTTCTGCACCAACCTTGATTGATTCGCCTGTTGGCCCACATATTCACTGGCGTGGAGGCAATGACCCGAAGGTTCTTATCTTGGGCCACCACGACACCGTGCATCCGGCTGGCACGTTGGCACGATTGCCATTTGCTGTGCGCGACGGAATTGCAACGGGGCCTGGCGTCTTCGACATGAAGGCAGGAATTATTCAGGCCATATACGCAGTTGCTTCGTTAGAAGATTCTTCGCACGTAGAGATTTTGCTGAGTGCCGATGAAGAGATCGGTTCGCACGCGTCACGTGTACTTATTGAAGAGCGCGCAATTGCATGTGGTTCGGTTTTAGTTCTTGAACCAAGCGCAGATGGTGGGGCACTAAAGATTGGTCGCAAGGGAACAGGCACAATCACGCTGTCAATTGAAGGCCGCGCATCACATGCAGGTCTCGAGCCTGAAAAGGGCATCAACTCGTTAGTGGAATTAGCTGCCTTGATTCCGCAGATTGTCGCCATTGCTGATGAGTCAATGGGAACAACGGTGACGCCAACTCTCGCGTCGGCAGGAACCGCAGACAATGTGGTGCCTGCACTCACAACATGTGCAGTTGATGTGCGTGTGGCCGTGCCTAGTGAGAAGCCGCGAGTAGAAGCAGCGTTTGCAGCATTGCGTTTGCAACACCCAGAGGCTCGTCTCGTTGTTGGCGGCCAGATTGGGCGGCCACCAATGCATGAATCAGCAGCAGCCGGACTATTTCCTATTGCCACTGCAGTGGCAACGCGCATTGGAATTAGCTCGCTCGACGGTGTTGTTGTGGGCGGTGGCTCAGACGGAAACTTCACAGCAGCCGTAGGCGTTGAAACACTTGATGGTTTAGGCGCAGTAGGCGGCGGCGCACACGGCGACACAGAACATGTTGTGGTGGCAACTATGCCGCAACGTGCAGCGTTATTGGCTGGCTTATGTCAGGAATTGTCTTCGATGGCCAAGAGGCCACCGCTTGGCAACGTGCCTGCACCGCGATAAACCTGCAACTTCGCACGGCTGTCATCGATATCAAGATTGCGCATGGTGAGTTGACCAATACGGTCAAGCGGACCAAATGCTGAATCTTCTACTCGTTCCATACTGAGACGATCAGGCGCATATGTGAGATTCGGACTTGTTGTATCAAGAATGCTGTAGTCATCCCCACGACGTAAACGTACGGTGACTTCACCGGTGATTGCAGTGCCCACCCAACGCATGAGTGGTTCGCGCAACATCAGTGACTGTGGATCAAACCAACGACCTTCGTATAGCAACCGGCCGAGGCGACGTCCCATGGTGCGGTAGTTCTCGAGTGTTGCTTCGTTATGAATACCGGTAGCAAGGCGTTCGTATGCGATGTGCAGCAACGCAAGGCCAGGTGATTCGTAAATCCCACGGCTCTTTGCTTCGATGATGCGGTTTTCAATTTGGTCGCTCATGCCAAGACCATGACGGCCACCAATGGCGTTGGCCTCTAAGACGAGATCAACTTGTGACTTGAATTCTTTGCCGTTGATTGCAACAGGGAAACCTTCGTGGAAACGAATTGACACAACTTCTGAGGCGATAGCAATGCTTTCGTCCCAATGGGCTACACCCATGATTGGTTCGACAAGTTCCATTCCGTTGTTGAGTTCTTCCAACAGTTTCGCTTCGTGGGTTGCGCCCCAAATATTTGAGTCGGTTGAATATGCTTTTTCTTTTGAAGCTTTGTATGGCAATTTGCGAGCGGTAAGGAACTCGCTCATCTCGGTACGTCCACCCATCTCGTCAACAAAGGTGGGGTCAAGCCATGGCTTGTAGATACGCAGTGCAGGGTTCACCATGAGGCCATAGCGATAGAAACGCTCGATGTCGTTGCCTTTGTATGTGCTGCCGTCGCCCCAGATGTCTACTGAGTCTTGGCGCATTGCACGTACGAGCAATGTTCCGGTTACTGCGCGACCCAATGGGGTGGTATTGAAATATGTTTTGCCAGCTGTGGTGATGTGGAATGCACCACACTGCAATGCAATGAGACCTTCGTGAACAAGTTCCTCGCGACAATCAACGAGGCGTGCAATTTCAGCTCCGTACTCTTTTGCTCTGCCTGGGATGCCGGAAAGATCGGTTTCGTCTGGTTGTCCGAGGTCTGCTGTGTATGCACAAGGAATGGCACCTTTTTCGCGCATCCACGCAACGGCTGCTGATGTATCAAGGCCCCCAGAAAATGCAATGCCGACGCGTTCGCCGGCGGGGAGGGTGGTAAGTACCTTTGACATTCCCTTAACGGTACTGGCGCATGACCACGACTACAGCGATGGATTCCATCAAGGCAGCGACTCCAATGACCACAACAGCAATAGAGATGGCGGGGTTTGATGCAAGTTCTGCGATTCCTGTCGCAATCAGTGCTAGCGAGCAGACCCAGCTGGCGGTCGTCATATGGCGAGGGGAGCGCAACGTAGCCACTAGCGGAACAAGGACGATGACAAGGGGGATCGTGATGAAGAACGGCGATGCAGGCGCAGAGGATGGACCTAGCCACCAAATTGGTCGTCCGATGGTGCGGCTAGAGATTGCGACTGCGAGCAGCGCTGCAAAAACGCCAGCCCACGTAATGGTTGAAACGGTCCGCCACCCGTCGCTCGGAAGCACCTCGATTGGGGTGGGGGGAGTTTCGAAATCCATACTCGCTACCGTACTCAGTAAGCCCCTGCGAGAAGTGACACCTATGGATAGCCTGCATGCGTATGGAAAAGTCGCCATTCAGCAAATTGTCAATCTTTTTTCCCATGTGGAATGAAGAGTCGTACATCGAACGTGCGATTGATGCAGCTCGTGAAGAGTGTGAAGACCTCATGGCGCAAGGCGATATTGCTGATTACGAAATGATTGTTATTGATGACGCGTCCACTGACAGCACGCTCGAGATTGCACAACGCTTAGCGGCACAAGATCCGCGAGTAAAAGTGGTGCATCACCCCGAGAATCGCAAACTTGGTGGTTCCATGAAATCTGGATATGCGGCAGCTACCGGCGACCTGGTTCTGTACACCGATGCGGACTTACCATTTGACATGCACGATGTTCATAAAGCCATGCGCCTGCTTCGTTACTACAACGCAGATGTTGTTAGTGCTTACCGGTTTGATCGCACCGGCGAAGGTTATGTGCGTACGGTGTATTCCTTCTTTTACAACATCATGGTTCGAGTGTTGTTTGGAATTCGTATGCGCGATATCAACTTCGCTTTCAAGTTGTGCCGTACACGAATTTTTGATCATGTCGAATTGAAGAGTGAAGGCTCTTTCATCGACGCCGAACTGGTAGTCAAGGCTCAGAAGTTTGGGTACACAGTTATTCAATTCGGAGTGGACTATTTCCCCCGAACACGTGGAATCTCGACACTGTCATCACCATCGGTCATTGTGAAGATTTTGAAGGAAGCACGCAAGCTCCGCCGTGAAATTCGAGGCATTTCGCCCGTTGTTTAGGCTGAAGGCCGACCCGCCTCCAGCGTTGGTAGCGTTTCGGTGCTGTGTCTGATCCTCTTGAGCCCGAAATTGCAATGCCTGCCCACCAGTCGTGGTGGGTGAGATGGCGTCAAGCAATAATTACCTCGGTGCTATTTGTGCTTGTCGGTAGTGGGGTGGCAGTTGCAAATAGCAACAAGAGTCCTGCAACCACTACAACAACGGCAGTGACTACGCCTGGGTTTTGTCCGCCAGATGCGCCAATTACTTGTTACACATTGTCTCGCACAATTAAGGACGGCATGAAAGGCGCTGATGTTCGCCGCTTGCAGCAACGTCTGAAAGACCTACATTTCGATCCGGGCCGAATTGATGGCGTGTATGGCGGAGACACGATGATGGCAGTGTGGGCATTCCAAACACTTGTTCAAAAAATGACCCGTGACACGATTGTTGATTTTGTAACCCCCGTTCTATGGGAGTCAATGCGTGGAAACGTAACCATTGCGCCTCGTCGTCAACCTAAGTCTCCAACTCATGTTGAGGTGTATTTGCCGGAGCAGGCAATGGCAGTCTTTAAGGGGTCACAGCTTTTGCTTGTCACTCACATTTCTACTGGCACCAATCAGAAGTGGTGCGAAGAGGTAACGATTGACCCGGGCGAAGAAGGCAACAAGGGTGCAGAGCCCATCAAAATGGGTGTGTGCGGAGAAGCAATTACACCAGGTGGCATCTATTACTTCTATAACCGCAAACTGGGCCAACGCGAAAGCAAGTTGGGCACCATGTGGAACCCGGTGTATTTCAACTTCGGCATTGCAATTCATGGCGCAATGATGGTGCCTAAGGAACCCGCGTCGCATGGGTGCGTGCGTATTCCTATCTTTGTATCGAATTACTTTCCAGCGTTGGTGCAGTACAACGACCGTGTGTATGTGTTTGATGGCGTGAAAGAACCTGAAGATTATGGCTCTGTTACTCCACCGTGGGATAAGAAAGATCCGAACTACACCACGACGACATCTTCTACGACGTCAACAACTGTTCCTAAAACAACAACTGTTCCTATGGTGACAATTCCGCCAGTGACGACCGCCGTGCCTAAGACAACAGTGCCGAAAACTACTGTCGCTCCTGTGGTTGTAACGACCGTTACGTCGTCAATTCCTTCTTAGGTAGCAATTGCAACTGTGATGTTGCATTCAAAAACGTCGGCAAGAAGCGCTACGCGTTGCTGCGTGGCATAGAGGTTTAGATCGAGGTCTGCGCGTTTTTTACCATGGAGTGCAATTTGCAGAGATTTGTTCTTTTGGCTGACAGACACTGACGTTGTGCGTCCATCATGTGTGCGGTCTAGTCCGATAGCAATGCGCAACAGTGCCGACAACATACGAACGACATGTCGGTCTGATTCCGATAGTGCGGCAAACGCGGCGTGTTGAAGTTTCGGTTCGCTCTTTCGGTGATAGCGGGCTATCTGAGCAATCAACTCAATTTCATGATCTGTGAACCCGACCAGGTCTGCATTGCGCACGATGTAATAAGTATGGAGATGGTGGCGTGCATGTGAGACGACAAGACCAACGTTCGCGAGTACAGCTGCTGCCTCTAGATACAAACGATGATGTGGGTCTAGTTCATATGAATGAGATAACTCATCAAAGAGCATGCACGACAGGCGGGAAACGGTGAGGCTGTGGGAAGGGTCATCGTCGCACCGTTCAGCAAGTTTGCGGGCACTCTGAATAGCCACATTGTGAAGGTCGTTGTTGACGTCTGGGTCCAGTCGCTGGGCGGCATCAAGCAGTACGCCTTCTCGCAGGGCGTAGTCACAATACATAAACGAACTGATGGCAAATGATTCTGCCAACGTCTCGAGAATTAGTGCCCCAGCCAGAATGATGTCGACACGATCAGCGTCAAGTCCTTTCAATCGTGAGCGCTCAGCAAGTGTGGACATTGCAATCATCCTGGTGACCTTTCGCAAGTCGTCAGAAGAAAAGATGACACCATTCATTGACCGAGGCGTTTCGTCGTGTGTCAACATCCAGCACATTCGAGCAAGTGTTTCGCCCGTACCTGATGAAACGATTGCAACTTCGTGCTTGAGTTTTAGAACTTCTCGCTTGACCGGTTCTACTGTTGACGTAACAAATTTTGAACACGATGGAACAGACGCTGGATGGGTAGATCCATTTGGAAAGAAACGATTCGACAATCGCACGGCGCCAATTTTGAAGCTGCGCACGAAGAGTTCTTCCGTATGGTCGAAGATAACAACTTCAGTAGAACCGCCACCGATGTCAATAAGTAGCGAGCGTTTGTCGGACAGGGGGAGGGCCTGCAAAACACCTAAGTGAATGAGGCGAGCTTCTTCAACTCCAGAAATGACTTCAATTTCAATTCCGGCCTCGTTGGAAACTCGGTCTACGAAGTCGGAGGAGTTCTTGGCTTCGCGAACTGCGCTTGTTGCCACAGCAAAAACACTGGCTTTGTGGGCGTCTGCGATTCTGCGCATGTTACGAAGGGCTTCAACTCCGCGTTCGATTGCTTCAGGGCTCAACATTTTCATGTCGCCACCACCTTCGCCAAGGCGCGTGTTGTCTTTCTCGCGGGCAATCACTTCAAAGCCGGAATCGCTGACTTTTGCAACCACCATATGAATGCTGTTGGTGCCGATATCGATTGCGGCAATGACGCGCGGAGAAATGCTC